>Ga0114918_10000390_pt1 | contig 37677 bp, 50 predicted proteins | sample LantaG_FD_87015 | JGI IMG/M metagenome (GOLD analysis project Ga0114918, IMG submission 87015) | Deep subsurface microbial communities from Baltic Sea to uncover new lineages of life (NeLLi) - Landsort_02402 metaG | ecosystem: Environmental > Aquatic > Marine > Oceanic > Sediment | place...
ACCTGATATAACTTCTATTAAAGTTCCAAAGATTTTTGTAGAAATGGATACCTGGCATTACTCACCTAAAGATCCTTGGTATAACCAGTTTGATATACTTAAATGTAGATGTCCTTGGTGGAACGACTGGAAGAAGGTTCCATTTTTTCAATGGTCTGTTCCTGAAAAATCTTTCCCGACCGGAAGCCTAGAGAGAAAAAAAAGGGTATATTTTATAGGACAATGGCTAAAGAGAAAATATCCTTCAAGAGTCGATATCAAAAAGAAATATGGAGATAAAATAAGGTTTTATAAAATAGAGAGGCAGAGTTATTGGGATAGTTTACACGCCGCCGGAGCTGTAATTTGTCCCACTGAAAGCGTGTTTGGGGATTTTATACCTTCTAAATTATTTGAATATGTGGCTAGTGGAGCAGCAGTTATTACTAATTGCAATTTAAAAAGAGCGGGATTGACCGGATTGCATAACAAACAAATAATACCTTATAAAAGCGTTGCCGATCTTAACAAAATACTCGATATGGATTTTGTGCCATATCATAATCAAGCGTTAGAATATATGCGTGAGCATACTCATGCCCAAAGATATAAGGGTCTTTTTAAATGATAATATCTCAATGTAAATATGCAGAAAAAAGAATTGACAAGTTTAAATCTTTTTTACAGAATAATAAATTAAAAGATTATAATGACAGTAATGCTCCAGCTATATTTTTTGGTCTTTATAGTACTGCTTGTTTTAAAACTTTAAGAGATCATAAAGGATTATCAATAGTAATCTGGAGAGGGACAGATATATTGAAAAAGAATCGTTTACGAGAAGTTGTTGATTTAAAACGTAATAACATTAAACACGTAGCAATATCGAGTTTTATCGCAAAAGATTTGGAAGATGTGAATGTGAAATATAAGCTTATTCCTATCCCTGGAGTTAAAATTAAAGATATCCCTGTAGAAAAATTAGGCGATGAAGTATATGCTTACATGTCTGCTAAGCGTGCTGATTTTTATGGAGGCCCGATTTTGGAATATGTCAGAGACAATATTCCTTTTAAAATGAACATTAATACAAGTTGCAACACCTATACGCGTGATCAATTAATGGAGGTCTATAAGAAAAGTTTTATAGGGCTTAGATTAACAAAGCATGATGGCGTAGCTAATCAGGTAGTTGAACTTGGTTTAATGGGGCGAAAATGTATACATAATGGAAATCACCCTAATGCTGTTAAATGGAAAACAGCAAAAGATATTATTAAAACTATTAGTTTAGAGAGTAAAAATATTGGGCAGATGAATACAACCCTTGCGGCTAATGTTAAAAAATATATAAATATAGGTGAAGCTTGGCTGCATACAGAATATTGGTTATAAAAAGGATAATTCGCCGCAGCCGGGAATTATTTGATAGTTGCTCTGGTCTTTTAAGGAAAATTTATGAAAAATAGAGAATATAATTCGTATGACGCATATGTAGAGCATCAAAAAAAGAAGACTCTATCTATATTTGAACGAACTGGTAAAACCCAAAAGAGTATAGATCGAGTAAATAAAAAAATTAAGAAATTTGTTAATAAATTTCAATTTTTATCAGATATACTAGATAAGAATTCAAAAGTTTTATGCTTAGGGGCTCGCCGTGGAGAGGAGGTTATAGCTCTCAAGAAGTTAGGTTATGATGCAACTGGGATAGACTTAGTAGCCTTTCCTCCGCATGTAATACAGGGGGATTTCCATAATCTGCCATTTAAAGACAAACATTTTTCTTTGCTTTACTCTAATGCCGTTGACCATGTTTTTGACTTGCAGCCTTTTTCAGATGAGATAAACCGGGTTATTAAAAAGAATGGTTATGTATTTTTTCATTTATCGTTAAAAATGTGGAGTGAGGAAATGTCATTAGGTCTTAAATCTTCTACCGAAGTTTCAAAATACTTTAAGAATTTTACAGTAGTCAGTAAAAGCAGGATTAAATCATGGGGCGGCGGCTTAAATTGTACTTTGCTAATGAAAAAGATAAGGTAATATCATGGTTAGAGAGACACCAACACCGCCAACGGCTTTAGTCGATTTTTTGTTAAAGGGCTATGGACCTAAGTATATGCATTTTGATTTTTCAGTCAAAGATATGTTGACATATTTAGATTTATTATGGTGGAGAATAAACCCTGATAAGCATACAATACTTAATATGGGAATAGGTAAAGGTACTCCTATTAATTTACTTCCTGCCCTAGACTACGATGTAGATATTACTCATGTTGAATTAGATAAGAAGCGAGAAGTTGATATTACTAAGCAAGAAAAAATAAAATGGAATACAGATTTTTTGGCGTACTTAAAGTCTGCTCGCAAAGACTCTTTTGATGGAGTTGTTTTTTGGCATGGTCCAGAACATTTAGAATCTAAGCTGGGGCGAAAAGCTATTCGTCAATCTTTGCGAGTAGCAAAAAAATGGGTTATTGTCTCTTGCCCTTGGGATCGTTTAGTAGGCTGGAAAGCGAGTAAGGGATTAAGCAGAAAAACTAGGAGAAAATTGGGCCATAAGAGTATATGGACAGAAAAAAGTTTTCAAAAATTAGGCTTAAAGACATTAACTGTAGGGACAAGAGGCGTTCATCCTAGTTTTATGTTAGGCTGGAAGATAAATTAGGATGGGTTAGGGCTATGCGGAAAAAAATTCTATTTTTAGTAAGTAAAAGGCAAAAAGAGAACTACAAAAGACGGATACACTATGAATGGGTTGAAGATTGTAAAGATATTTATCATATATCTTTATTTGGTCCAGGTTATTCTAAAAAGCTATCTATAAAAGATATTGATAAGGTAGTTAATAGGTTTAAACCTGATTATATATTTTGTTATAATAGAAGTAGATTAAGTAAATGGATGCCAGATCTCTCTTGTTTTAATAATGTTCCCAAAATTTTAGTAGAATTAGATACTTATAAATATCTACCTTCAGATGATTGGTATAGTCAATTTGATAAGGTATACTGTAGGCAAAATCTGTGGGAGAAGAAGCATAGCTTTTTGTTAGATCAAAATTACTTTATAGATTATGTGACTTTTAATGATAAAGTTCAACAGCTTGGTTTGACGGATAAACAAATGCGTCAGTTGGCAAAAAAATATTTTAATAAGTATACGAACAAATTAAAAAAATCTAGTCAATGGAAAAACATTGATGTCCTAAAGTGGTCTATTAAGGATAACGATATCTGTACTTCTGAAGTACCTAGAAAGAATATAAACTTTATAGGAAGAAAGGTTGATAGGCTATATCACGCTAGACAGGAGTTGTATAAACGATTTCAGGATGAGATACAGTTCCTAGCAGAATGGGACAGAGATAAATATTTTGATTTGCTAAAGTCTTCTGCCGCCCTTATATGCCCTACTGAAAGTAGTTTTGGAGATTTTGTTCCAGCTAAATTGTTTGAGTTCGCTACTTCAGGAGCGGCTATTATTACTAACTGCGATCTTGATACTTACGGTATGAAAGATTTAAATGAAGTCGTAATTAAATATGATGGAATTAAAGATTTAAGAGAAAAAATAAAAATAGATTTTACCCCTTACTATGGAAGAGCAAGCGAAGTTATGAAAAATCATACTAATCACATAAGATATGGAGGGGTCTTTGTATAATGAGAAAGAAAATTCTATTTATTGGGAGCAAAAGACATATAGTTAATTATAAAAAGAGAATAAATTATGATTGGGTTACTGATGTCCAATGTCTTAAATGTTTTGACATAAATTTTTGGGGCCCAGGGTATTCGGATAGTCTAACCATTAAAAGCTTAAATATTATTATAGATAAGATCAAACCGGATTATATTTATAGTTATTGTAGAGGAAAATTGTTTAAATGGCTGCCAGATATTTCTTCAATAAAAGTTCCTAAAATAATGGTTGAACTAGATACATATAAGTACTCTCCAAAAGATAAGTGGTATACACAATTTGATAAAGTACTATGTAGGCAAAGTATCTGGGCAAAAAAGCACAGCCCTATATTAGATATTAAACATTTTGAAGATAGAGTTGTTCATTCTAATATTGTAAAAAAGTTAAAATTAACAGATGCGACCATTCGGCGTTCATCGAAAAAACTATATAAAGAATACAAAAGATGTGTTGCTCGTTCTTTACTATGGAAAAATGTGGCATTATTTCGTTGGTCCATAAAAGAGGAAGATATATATAATGGAAACGAGACAAGAAGTGGGATAACTTTTATAGGTGTTAAAGTAGAGAGGTTGTATCACCAAAGAAAGAATATTTCCCGTATATTAAAAGATGACGTACAATTTTTGGTACAGTGGGACAAAGATAAATATCTTAATTTATTAAGATCTTCTTCTGCTCTTTTATGTCCTACAGAGAGTACTTATGGAGATTTTATACCAGGAAAATTATTTGAATTTGCGGCTTCAGCTGCCGCCATTATTACTAATTGCGATCTTAAATCCTATAATATGAAGGATCTGGATGAGGTCGTAATAAAGTATAATGATGTTAATGATTTAAAAGAGAAAATCAAAATGGATTTTGCTCCATATTATAATAAGGCCAATGAAGTAATGAGAAATCATACTCACGGGATAAGATATACAGAAATTTTTATATAGGACATATAATGGAAACTTTAGATAAAAAGAATATAAACGATGAAAAATATTGGGATGCTTTTTATGGCAGAACAGAGACAGAACCTTTAAGACAAACGCGATTATTCTTTTACCGTAATGTAGTTAAATATCTACATAAAAAAGGGCGTAAAACTTTATTAGAAATAGGGTGCGGCACTGGTCACGGTCTTAATTATCTATCCACGGTCAATAAAAACTATAAGTACATCGGATTTGATCTCAGCGCAGAAGCTATTGAGGCTGGGAAAATAAAATATCCCTATTTGAAATTGGCTCAAGGGGATATACTTAAGCATAATATAAGAAGATATTATGACGATATTCTAATAGTCCAAACGCTAGAGCATTTTTATAAGCCATTAGAATTGGTTGATAAGCTTTTGAATAATTGTCACAGATTGATAATATCTGTTCCATTTGAGAAATGTTTGTCAAATGGTAAGGCTCATATGTCCACAGGTTTTACTAAAAAGGGTTTTGCTGGTTATAAAGTCTTAGCTCATGAAATTGTGGCCCGCAAAAAAAGAAAGAAGTTTTTATATATTATTTTAATGGGTATCGGGGAAAAACATAGAGAGTTATTCGGATAAATAATATGAACAAAGTAACCTGTAAAAAATGTATAATGGACAGTTCCATTCCTGGCATCGAGTTCGACTCTAAGGGAGTATGCACATACTGCAATATCCAAGAAAGAATGGAAAAAGAGTATCCCCCCGATAGAACTCAAGAAAAGAGACTAGAACAAAGCATAGCAGAAATTAAAGAAGCAGGAAGGGGCAAGCAATATGATTGTGCAATGGGAGTAAGTGGGGGTTGTGATTCTTCTTATCTGTTATATCTAACGAAGAAGTATGGCTTGAGAGTAATAGCGTTCACTCTTGATAACAACTGGGGCAGCGACATCTCTTCGAAAAATATAAAGAAAATGATATCGAAATTAGATATTGATTTATATACGCACACCATAGACGAGGCAGAATTCAATGACATATCCAGATCATTCTTATATGCTTCTGTTCCTGATATGGATATTCCTAGCGATATAGCTATTGCTAAACTATACTATATGGTAATGGAAAAATATGACCTTGAGCATTCTATCTGCGGTCACTCTTTTAGAACAGAAGGCACCACGCCTCTTGGCTGGACGTATATGGATGGGAAGTACATAGAATCTGTTCATGCTAAATTTGGTAAGGTTCCCATTAAAATGCTTCCCCACTTAAGTCTAGACTACTGGTTAGCACATGCCGGTAAAAAACGATTTAGAATGTTGTACTATATGGATTACAATAAAAGAAAAATAATGGAGTTTTTGAAAACGGAATTTGATTGGGAGTGGTACGGTGGGCATCATTTTGAAAATAAATACACTAAATTTGTTAAGGCTTATATGTTGCCCATCAAATTTAATATAGATAAAAGGTATGTCGAGTTTTCTGCACTCGTTAGGTCTGGACAAATGAATAGAGAAGATGCTTTAGAAACTATAAGAATTTCTCCTGTTTTAGATGACAATTTTATAGATGAGGTATTAAAGAAGCTGGATCTTCCAAAAGAACAATTCTTTGGAATAATGAATCTGCCCATAAAATCATATCGTGATTATAAAACATATAAAGACTTTTTTGTTAAAAATAGAGAGATGTTCAGGGGTATGGCAGAAAAGGGATTGATCCCTGTCACGTTTTTTGAGAAGTATACGCACGAATAATATTTTCGTATATTAGATACCCAATAGTGTACTTATAATAGGATACAATGGAATGGCAAAACAGAAAAAAACTGTCAAAAAAACGAGAAAGAAAAGGACAACTATGTTTACCATTTTAGAACTTTCAGATATATACAAGATTATAAATAAAGTACAAATTCAAGAGAAGCCTATGCTCTGCAAAATAAAAGATCCGTATTTATTTCCTATTATAGAAAATATAGTTCAAGATTCGTCTCTTTTATGTGAAACCGATCTAGCCCATAATAAAATGAAGATATTTCCGGGAGAACAGAAATTCGGACAGAATATCTCATTTGACGAGATGGAGGCGGAAATAAATGAGATATTCAATAATTAGGCCAATTCAACGACTGACAGCATTTCTGATTTAATACTCGAAGAAGTGGAAAATCTTAAGACTATAATATATGCGAATACTTTAAGTTGAATTATCCTCTCAATATTTTACAAAATAGGAAAATATGGCAAAAAAACTAATACTCATCGAAAACTATAACTTCTTTTATACATTATACAGTGTGTATAATATATAAGGAGTGTTATGATAATAGAGAAATGTAAACTTACAAAAAATGTACAAAAATCTGTTACAAGAGTCTGCGACGAATGCGGAAAAATAGAAAAAGCTAGAATGGCAACTATTTTTATCGGTAGAGAAAAAAGAAAAAATAAAATAGATTTATGTAGAAAATGTAGTTGTTCTCCCAAATATAAACCTAAAAGTAATTGGCCTTCCGGCGAAGATTCTCATCTGTGGAGAGGGGGAAGGGGAATAAACGAAGGGAGAGTAAGAATTAGAACTGGAAAGGGAAATACCTGGGAATATGAACATAGAATGGTTATGGCAAAAGAAATCGGAAGACAGCTAACCGATAAAGAGGTTGTTCATCATGTCGATTTTAATTCCTTAAATAATAATATTGATAATTTATTTTTGTATGTGGATGGGCGGGAGCATACGATGTCACATCACGAGTTAGAAAGATTAATATACTCTTTGCTTGAAAAGCAGATTTGGTTTGACTATAACAAAAAAGAATATACCCTAGTATATAAAGAAAAAAATAAAATCGATTTTGATTTATCTTTCCTGAACAGTAAAAAGATTGGTATTTTAACATCAAAAGAAAGTCCATATGCTCTTAAGAAAAGACGATATTTTAACGAGAGCCTTTCTAGTGAGAAATATCACAAATATAGAAAAACATATATGAATGTTGCTGTAATGGAAAAATATATTGAAAGAAAATTGTATAAAAACGAAGTGGTGCATCACATAGATAATAATAGTATGAATGATGATATTAATAATCTAATTTTAATGACTATTTCAGAGCATGGTCGATGCAGAAAGCAATTAATCGATATCGCCTCAAAGCTATATGAGCAAAAAGTAATTGAGTTTAAAAATGGAAAGTATGTTTTATGTCAAAATACCTGATTATAATTGAAAGCCCTGGAAAAATACATTCCTTTGAAAAATACTTGTCTAAGGATTATAAAATCATTGCGTCTATTGGTCATCTTTTTGATTTGCCAGAAAAAAAATTATCAATAGATATAAAAAATGATTTTGAGCCTACATTCGAGATTCTAGATGGAAAAGAGGATATTTTGAAGAATATCATTTCCGAATCTAAAAAGGCAGAAATAGTTTATATAATGACTGATGGGGACCGTGAGGGTGCAGGGATTGGAGGATTGATATGCCAGTACCTACCTACAGGCACAAAAGTGAAAAGAGCTAAGGCTTATGCTATAACTAAAAACGATATTCAAAAAGCGATATCCGACTGTTATGATATAAAAGAAGATAATAACTTATATAATGCTTTCATTGCGCGTAGGGTGCTTGATCGTATTGTGGGCTATCGCACGAGTTTTCTTACAAAACAAGCTACTGGCGGTGCTTCTGCTGGAAGAACTCAATCCGCAGGACTAAGAATCCTTGTCGAACGCGAAAAAGAAATAAACACTTTTATCCCCGTTATTTATTGGCCTATTGAGGCAGAATTGTTGACGGGAAAGAAAGAAAAGATATATTCGGTAATTAAAAAACCTAAGCCTTTGGATATCTCGACTCAAGAAGAAGCATTAAAAATAATTTCGGTATTGAAAAGCAAACCGATTATAGTCTCAAAATATGAAATAAAAGAAGTAAAGGCTAATGCGTATCCTCCTTTTACAACATCTACCTTACAACAAGCAGCTTCTTCGATTTTGGGGTTTTCTCCAGATAGAACGATGAAAGCGGCACAACAATTATATCAGGCTGGGGCTTGTGTTTTAGAAGATGAATTGGTGGTTATGAGCGATGGAAGAATCATAGAAATTAAAGATGCCAAAAAAGAAACAGGGTTAAACGCTAAGGGTTTTGAAGAATTTGATAAAAAACATATTAAAAATAATAATTGGCTTGTCCAAAATTCGTTAATTAAGGATTATCAAGAATTAGAATATGACAATGATATTTATAAAATTAGAACATTAGACGGTCAAGAAATCTCAACTACATTTGACCACAAATTGTTATGTTTTGATGGAGATGATGTTTTATGGAAGAAAACAGAAGATCTTAAGGATAAAGATTTTTTGTTGTGCTCTAAAAACATACCAGTTAATAGAAAAAATAAACCAAAAACTATTTTTGATTTTATAATTAATCTAAAAAAATGTGTTTTAAAAAATATACATATTCAAATATCAAATGACGAATTGGTTGATAAACTAACTTCAATAAATAAAAATAATATAAATATAAACTCTTATTACAAATATAAAAGCAATAAGAGATTACCTATTTTATGGTTCATCGATTATATAAAAGAAAATAATTATAATTTTGACGATTTTGTAATATATATAGAATACTATTCGTGGGCTCTTGGTGGGGGGAAGCCAGAAATGTTCTCTCCAGAAGATTTTTGTTATTTATTAGGTTTTTGTCTTGGCGATGGGCATATTACTAAAACAAAAGGTATCGTTTTTGCTAGATGTATTATGTCTGATAGTAAATGGGAAATTTTGCATAATAAATTTAATATTTTAGACAATAAGGAATACAATAAAGATAGGAGAAATGTTTTTGAGTTTAGTGGGCAAATTTTGAAAAATTTATGCATTCATTACGGGGGGTCTGCCGCCGGTAAGAAATGTGATAAAATTTACATTCATCCCTTTATAAGTGGTTTGTGTAACGATCTATTATATACTTTTATGGCAGGACTATTTGATTCCGATGGCTGTATAAGGACTGTAGGAAAAAGAATAAATATATCTTATACGACAATTAGCCAGAAAATGGCAAAGCAATTAAATTGTTTATTTAGGACTCTTGGATATGCATCAGGAATACATAGAAGAAAAAGTGATATTATAAATTGTTCAATAAAAATTTTAGAATGTTCTCATAAAGAGTTTATAAATAATATTGTAAAACATCTTTTTGTAAAAAAAGAATATGTTCAAGAAATTATTATTCCATTGTTAAAAAACAATACAGTTCAGAATTTTAATTTCCCATTGATAAATTATATTGAAAAGCGTAGAAAAGAAAAAAAATTAACAAAATTACACATGTCTCAGGTTCTATTTGGAGATAGGAGTACTTATTGGAATTATTTAAGAATTGTTGATAAGCACACAAGAGCGCAATATATAACACCAAAAATTCTAAAACAAATGGCAGAATTATTAGAAGATGAGTTTTTGTTCAAATTGTCTTTGGGCGATATGTATTTTACGCCTATAAAAAGGATTGTAAAGGAAAAATATAGTGGTAAAGTCTATGATATAACGACCTCTTCTGGTAATTTTATATGTAATACTTTTTATAGCCACAACTGTACCTATCACCGTACGGATTCTCTGCATATCTCTGCTGATTTTATATCTGCTATGCGAACGCAGATTTCTAATAATTATGATAAAGAATATCTTCCTTCTTCTGCTATTTTTTATAAAACAAAATCTAAAAGTGCTCAAGAGGCTCACGAAGCAATCCGTCCTACTGATATCACAGCTAATTCTTGGACTTCGAGCGGCATAGATGAAAAGAAGCTATATGAATTGATCTGGAGGCGATCTGTGGCCTCACAGATGGCCCCTGCGAGATATGAGAGAAGAAGCTCGGAGTTCTCTTGCGAGAAGCACGTATTGGCCGCTAATGGTAGTAAAGAGATGTTTGATGGATTTAGAAAAGTTTGGACCTATGGAGGAAGCGATGATAAATATCTTCCTGATATAAAAATTGGTGACATCGTAGATATAATCGAAGTAAAAACAGAAGAACATAAAACTCAACCGCCGCCAAGGTATTCAGAAGCATCTTTTATTAAAGAGCTTGAAAGGGTTGGTATCGGGCGTCCTGCTACTTATGCTTCTATTCCTAAAACTCTTATAAATCGAGGATATATTGTAATAGGAAAACAAAAGACTTTAAATGCTACTGATTTAGGAATTAAAGTTTGTGATTTCCTTATCGCTGCGGATTTTTGTTTTATTGATATTAAATTCACGGCAGAATTAGAAGATAAATTGGACGATATCTCGTGTGGTAAATTAAAGAAAACTACTGTTTTAAATGAGTTTTGGACCAGATTAAAGAAAGATATCGAGAACTCGAAGGCCGTCAAAAAAGATATAAATACCACAGAATACAAATGTCCCAAATGCGGATCATATCTAGCTAAAAAACACTCGAAGTTTGGCGACTTTATTTCTTGTTCTAATTATCCTGAGTGTAAAGGTATATATGTAATAAATGAAAATAATGAGCCTGTCGAAAAAGTGGCAAAGAAAAAAGAATACTCAGATATTCCATGCCCCAAGTGCGGGTTCAAGATGGTAAAAAGAAAAAGTAAATTTGGAGAATTCTTGGGATGCGAAAAATATCCAAAGTGTAAGACAATATTGGATATGCAAGGAAATGAAGTGCAAAAATCCACGAATAAAAAACCTTTTAAGAAATACAAAAAGAAGAAATAATAATAATGGAAAAATTAAACGGAGCAATTTGCTATTTAATAGGACCGATTGATAGGGTTGAAGATCTTGGAAAAAAATGGAGACAAGATCTAATTAAACAACTCAGCTATACTAAAATAAAATTTCTTGATCCCACAAATAAGCTAAGAGGCTTAACTAAAGAGGTAGATGGGGAACACGCTAGAATAAAAACTTTAAGAGAGAATGGTCAGTGGGAAGACCTATCACTTCTTATGAAACAAGTCGTTAGGTCGGATTTAAGGTGTATAGATTATGCCGATTTTGTAATAATGTATGTGGACCCTGATGTTCACATGTTTGGATCAATTCATGAACTAACGGTGGCAGTAAATCAAAAGAAGCCGGTTTTGGTTGTAATTAAAGGCGGAAAGACAAAAGCATCAAGCTGGCTTTATGGTATAGTTGATTATAATTTTATGTTTGACAATTTCGAAGAATTGTACAACTATATATATCAAATAAATAGTGGAGAAGTCGAACTAAATAATAGATGGGTTTTAATTAGAAAACAATTGCAAAATAAAAATAATACCTCAGATTAGTTTCGCGATGATGAAGCACCAAGAAATATTTGAAAGTATTCAAGAATGTGTAGATTATCTTGCTAAATTAGATAGTGGAGAAATCGAGATGGATGAAAGATGGGTTCTATATAACGGGCTCTGCGGAGCGTCAAATGTATCCTAATTATAAATATACTAAAAAAGAAGTTGAGATCAATTCAAAATCTTATAAAGCGAATTTTATTAAACCGCATACTCGCATTAAAGGAATTATTTACGAATGGGAAGACAAGAACGCTCCTGATCGTCCTTGGGCCAATATTTGTGACTGGCATTTGACATTTTTTGTTTTGTGGAAAGATGGCACAGAGTGGGAGTCAGTAGATTATAATGCTTTTTCGCAAAGGAACGGCCTAAATGATTATGGACACGCGGCCGGGTTAAATCAAATTTCTTTTTGTTTTGAGACAGACAAATTTAAAAAGAAGTTTATAAAAGAAAAACGTATTAAAGAATTGCAATCAAAAATTAAATATTATCAAAAAGAACTATTAAATTTAACACAAGGAGAAGAACATTGGCACAATTAAAACCTGAATATGTCGCATTAGATGAATTCGCAGATATAGCACAAAAGTTGATTGATAAGTATCCTGAAGTTTTTGGCGGAATAGATATCTCCACTATTAAATGTGTTTCTATCACCAATAAGGATTGTCCAGAAAAGCGAAAGAATAAGCCTTACGAGGTTAAAGGCGTTCCTCAACCGATTAGAATGGATTGTCCATTCTCTTATTACGTTATTCTATATCAATCAGATTGGGTTGAGAGAGAAGACCGCCATAAGGCCATACTAATAGCCGCTATTTTGCAGGCGATCCCAGGAGATATCGAGACAGAAGGAAAAGTTAATACGTACGATCTTAAAGATTACTATAAGATGCAGAAGAACTTTGGAGTAGATTATCTAGAAAGTGATGATATTCCAGATTTGCTTGCTGACAGTTTTACTTGGACACTATAAAAAAGGATTTAGATTATGTTAGAACTTATTTATCAAGACGAATACGGCCAAAGGAATATTGTCACTCGTGGCACTGACTGGCAGGAATTAGAGAAGAAGGCTAAGGCATTAGTAAGCTCCGAAAATTTCGATAATGCTTTAAATATGGCAGACCAGAAGCAGGACTTTACCGTTTATTACGTTGAACTATTTGACGATGAAGGCAGCAAGTTAAGTGCCGCTTATGGTGGCCCCAAGGGCGTCGGCGGTCAACAGATTCTAATTTTTAATGAAGATGGTGGGATAGACTCCGTTGAAGATGTTGAATCTGTTAGTGCTGTTCCCAATTTCTATATCGGACAGTTTAATAAAAGCAGAGATGAATCTGATCTTGAGGTTTTTTATGCTGAGGGATCTAGGCATGGACGGGTGAATAAATTTACCGCCGGAGAGATATCTGGCAGAGGCTTCTATTTTATTAAGGAATAGTCATGGAAAAGATTCATAAGGCTGGAGACACCCTTATAAAAGATTCTGGCGAGCGGCAGGAGTTTAGTACTGGAGCAAGGAGAGACACTCAAGGCGGAAAGGGACGATATGATCTGCTTCCATTTCATGCGATAGAAAGACTATCTAAGATTTTTGAAGGAGGAGCTTTGAAATATGGTCCTGAGAACCATCGCAAGGGTATTCCTATGCGTAGATATTTAGATTCGGCACTACGTCATTTATGTAAGGCGGCACAAGGACAAAGAGATGAAGACCACTTCGCTATGGCTGTTTGGAATATCTGTTGTTTGATGGAAACTGAATTTATGATTAAGCAGGGTTTTTATACCAAGGATCAGATAGCAGAGCTTAATGATCTGCCGAACTGGTATTATAAAAAGGATGAAGAATGACAACAAGAGCCTTTTCAACATTTTACAGACCTAAAAAATTATCTGAAGTCGTTGGGCAAGAGGTTCCAATACAAATTTTAACCAATTCATTTAACGATAATAGTTGGCATCATGCTTATTTGCTTGAGGGGAATCTGGGTAGTGGAAAAACGACCGTTGCTCGCATAATGGCAGCTATGGATAATTGCGAAACTGGCCCAACGATAGAGCCGTGTGGCAAATGTCGCAACTGTAAAGAGATTTTTGCTGGTAAATCTTTAGATGTTAGAGAGGTTGATGCAGCGAGCAATAGAGGGATAGACGACATAAGAGACTTAAAAAAGCAATCCTATCTTGCTCCGATAAATAGTCGAATTAAATATTTTATCATAGACGAGTCACATAGTCTTACTGGGCAAGCGGCAGAAAGCGCATTGAAGTTCGTTGAAGAGCCACCTGCGAATGTTAGGATTATTTTAGCGACTACAGACCCCCAGAAGTTAAAGAATACAATCCATTCAAGATGTATTCGTTTAACATTTAATAAAATTAGCTGGTTAGACTTGCAAAAACATTTGGGAAATATCTGCAAATTAGAAGATATAAAATTCGAAGATGATGCTTTAAGATTGATAGCTAAAGTAGCCAAGGGAAGTGTTAGGGACGCATTGCAGGGGTTGCAAAGCACAAAAAGTTATGTTGGCAAGGGGAATATAGTAGATTTAAAATCAACAGAAAAGGTATTAGGCTTTATAGATGATGCTATATATTTTGATTTTGTTACTAATATTATAAATGTTGAAGTCGCTCCTGCGGTTTTAACAATAGAAAAATTAATGGTTGAGGGGAAAAATGTAGAAACAATTATTGAAGGTTTAACAGGGCATTTGAGAAATTTACTATTATCTAGAACGTGCGGTGATAGAATTAGCGAGCTAGGACTAGTAGATGAAGAGGTTAAAAGGTACTCAAATCAGTCGCAAAACATATCTCCAGTTGTTATATCTCGAATGATGGCTAATATGATTGACGTACAAAATGCTATCTCGAAAAATTTAAATCCACAATATTATTTAGAAAAATATGTTTTAGACTCGATAATAGAAGTGGTTAAGAGTAAAAAATAATTATAACAACTGGGAGACAAAAATATGGCTGGGCAAAAAAAACGTCTAGTCAAAGGTGATAATAAAGAAGTAGAAAAAGAAAAAAGAACACAGAGGTTTATAAAATTAGTTGAAATCGTTAGAAATTCTAAGAATATTAAAAAAATAGATGAAGCTTTTAATGAAATAGTCGAGTTGATGAAGGTTAAGATTTCGCATCTATCTTACTCTATTAAGATACCAGGGCTTAAGATAGAAGATTTGTATCAAGAGGCGTTATTCGCTTTGAGATACAAGGCAATCAAAGACTATGACCAAACAAGAAGTAATAGGGCTAAAATATCGCCTTTTGATAGTTTTGCTGTTTTATGCATTAGAAGACATTTATCTACAAAACTTAAAGCTTCATATCAAGGTAAACAGAGGGTTTTGAATAACTCAATAAGTCTTGATCAGGATCGGTCCAACGGAAATTCTATTGAGGAATATTCGACATTAGCTGAGATAATGCCGTATACTGCTCAGGATGCTTTTATAGAAATTAGAAATCAAGAGGATTTTTCGTACTTAGTGAAAAGACTTTGGGAGAAGATGTCAGACCTGGAGCAGAAAGTTTTTATTTTATATAGACAGAATATGTCGTACGAAGAAATAACTAAAATTATAAATAAAAATATTAAAATAAAAAAAGAAAAAATTAATATCAAAAGCGTCGATAATGCTTTATCCCGGATAAAAAGTAAGGGTAAAGAGATATATTTGCAGTACGAAAAAACAGATTAGAAGGAGAAAAAATGAAATTTAAAGTTAGTGCTTCCGTGTTTGCTGATGCGATAACCCCTATTTTGGAAGTCTCTCAAAAGGGCGGTTTGAAAGATTTTGATGGATTAAATAAGATAAATGTTAAGGTCAATGTCGATACCATTTCTGTTTCAGCTTATAATGGGAATTTTGCTATTACTAAGAATATAGATGTGGCGCTAACAGACCATCTTGACTTCGAATTTGAAGAAGAGGGCGAGGTCGCGACTGATGCAGAACAATTAAAAAGTGCATTGTGCTCTTTTCCGACTGGCGAAGTGGTTTCCGTTGAACTGGAGTCCAGCGGATCAGCAAAAGAGCTACATATCAAAAGCTCTATAGATGCTGATCAATTCCAGGCAGTTCTTTGTTTTACCGAAATTATAACTCTCCCTACCGCAGCTACCGTATTCAAAAAGGAAATTTCTATCGATAGAAACGTTTTTCTATCGTCTGTCGAAAAGATTAAATTCGCTTTTGGTTATGAGGAAGAGAGAGGTAATGGAGAGTTCTTATATTGGGTTATGCGGGCTAAAAAGGATTTCTTAAGGTTCGCTTCTGGAACATCTGGCGTTTTTGCTATTTTAGATATCGAGGGAGATTCTGTATATTCATCCACTGGATCAGATTTTGATATATTATTTTTGAATAGTCATATGCCACTGTTATTGAGTCTTCTAAGCAAAACAAGCTCTGAAAAAATATCTATAAAAGTCTCGGATATATCAAATTATCAAATAGTTATTTCTTCAAAAGATTTTGATATAATTATGTTAGGCATGAACCCTTCTATTGAATGGATAGATGAATCCGCCATTCTAGGTAAGAAATATCCTTTCAAGATTGTTACTAGTATTAAAGAGTGGAAATTTGCTAGTAAGGGCATTTCTGCGACATATACCGCTGAGATGAAGAAACAGGGACAAATTCACAAAACATTGATGGAAGTGGATTTGGCGAAGAAAATACTGACAGTTAAATCAGATAATCAAATTAAGGCTTTAAGAAAAATAAATATTATTGATGGAGAGTGTCTAGATGTGGATTCGAATATTTGTAAGAGTGCGACATACTCTAATTATATTCTAGATACTATCGCCGCAACGAAAAAAGATGGAAATATTCAAATGGAATTTCCTGGAGAGACAGGCAAGAAGCCGGTCTTTATATATTTTGATGCAGGAGATAAAGTAATGGACGAGAAAACCCTAACAAGCACTAATATTATTAATGGATGTACCGAAAAGTTTACAGTATTCTTCGTCCAAACTTCTTTCTAATAAAATGTCTGAAGAAAAAATACAAGTATGTTGGATAACCGGCAGTTATCATCACGGACGAGAGATAATTAATAAGATTAAGCAATCTCTCGGTGATGTCTGTGTAGAATCTTATGCAGATGGTCTTTCGGCAGAATATATAGAAATGCAGATTGAGGGGGCTGGCTTGTTTCCAGAAAAGAGATTAGTCATATTGAAAGATCTTCCTCAATATGTCGGCTCTAAGTCTAATGAAAAATGGAAGGCTCTTTTTTCAAATGTGCCTGATGGTTGCACTATTGTTATAGATAGAGTAGCCGCTGGAAGTAGGAAAGTAATATACAAGCACATAAAAGAGATTGGCAAGGTGTTTGATACCCCTCTCAGTGTTAAGGGGGCCGATGCCACGGCTTATGTCGAAGCGGAATTTATTAGGCGCGGAAAAAATATTGCGAGTGACGCGGTAACATTGTTTATACAGAAAATGGGAGAAAAGGATTTTGGAGGGATATCTGTTGATGATATGTATATGTACATAAATCAAACATGTTGTTATGCTGGTAAAAGAAAAAAGAATATATCTATTGAGGAGATTGACGCTATTGTTCCGACAAATTACTCCGCAATTATTTGGAATATTTTTAAAGCATTAGATAAAAAAGATTTTTTCGAATGCCAGAAATTATTTTATCATTTTTGTAGAAGTTCCTCAATCTCGGAAGCAGTTAATCAAATATGTAATATGTTACTGTGGCGTTATAGGTTGTTATTATTGATTAAAGAACAAAAAAGCAATAATATTCCAGATGCAGAAATAATTAAAAATATATCAGAATTACAGAAACTCTCGAAAGAAGGAGTCGGGAATAGGGCTGTCTATTCTGTGGATGGAAAAGCCTATACCGAAGATTCCGTAAATAATGCAGTAAAAGGGTTCTATTCTCAACCATCACCTATTGAGTTTTATTCTAGAACTGAATTATTCAAATTCGTAAGGATAATACATGAATGTATTTTGAAGTCGCGTAACACTGATAATGAAACAGAAAATCTTCTTATAATAGATAACTTATTTATGTTTATATGCGGAGTCGTGGCAGAGGATATTCTAACAAAAATGAGAAGTATTAAAGATGAGTGAGACTACTAGTCGAATAAATAGAAAAATATTAAATTGTAACTTATATTTATCAGCTATTTATGATATGACTGCTCGATTGGCCGAGAACACGACTCAGGAAGACATAGATATTCTATCTAAGATATTGGAAGAATATAATAATTCTAATATATTATTACAAAATTCTATTAAAACGTTTATTTTGGATGTCGCTAATATTCCTTCTGGCGAGATAGACGTAGAGTTAAATGATAATGGATATAAGGTGTAAAGGAGTAAAGGAGAATAAATGGGACACAAAGAGATAGAAATTATAATTCCTGCTGATGGAAGCCCTCCCAGCATCGAGGCTCTTGGATTCGTAGGGTCTGAATGCTCTAAGGATATAAAATCCGTTTTAGACGGATTGGGAGCAAAAGATGTTAGCAAAAAGAGAACAGCGGATTGGTACAAGAAGAATAAGATACAAATCAGACAATCTATTTAATAAAGTAAGTTTTTAAAATGAAGAAATACTATGAGTTATTGGGAGTTGACGAAAAAGCGACTCAAGAGGAAATTAAGTCTGCTTATAGGAAGCTCGCTAAACAATATCATCCAGATGCTAATAAAGATGCGGGGGCTGAATCTAAGTTTAAAGAGATAAATAAGGCCCATGAAATACTATCGGACCCTAATAAACGTAGGATCTACGATAGGGGCGGAAATGTTGACACTTTTAGAGGTTTTAACTCTTATCATCAGGAAGTAAATTTATCTGATTTTTTTAGATCTAACTCAAGACCTCATCCTCAACGAGGTGATGATATTGTAATAGATATGGCCGTATCGCTAGAAGAGATTTGTAACATCTCTGAACCAAAAGAAATAGAAATAGAATATAATAGAAATGTTTCATGTGTAGATTGTTCTGGTAAGGGAACAAAACCTGGTGTTAAGCTTAATGATTGTTCTAATTGTCAAGGACAAGGTATGGTTGCGGAGGTTCAGCGGAGCCAGAATGGAGTTTGGCAAAGAGTTTCTCCTTGCCCAACTTGTGAAGGTGTCGGTAAGATAATTAAAAATGAAGACCTATGTAAGAGCTGTAATGGTAAGGGATTTTTAAGCAAAAAAAGGACTCAAGGAGTAGAGGTTCCTTTGGGAGTAGAGACAGGACACGCTCGTATTTTTGATGGTGCCGGTCATGCTGGCCAGAATGCTGGGCCAAGTGGAAGATTAATTGTTAGATTTGTAGTTGAGCCTCACAATCTTTTTAAGAGAGTTCACCAGGATTTATATATGGATCTTAACGTTTCTTATTCTGATATAATATTAGGAGCATCTAAAGATATTCCGACAATATATAATAAGATCGTTAGTATTAACGTTCCGCCAAAGACAAAAAATGGTAGTACTATTAGGTTAAAGAATTTAGGATGCCCATTACTAGGTGATGATAAACGTTTTGGCAGTTTATATTTAATTATAAATTATACTATTCCAAAAGAAGAAGATATAACAGAAGATTATATAGATATTATAAATAAATTAAAAGATATAGAAGCAAATATCCCGAATGATAGGGATAGTGAAATAGATAAGTACATGGAGAAAATAAAATGTCAATTATCAAAAAAGTCGTAGCGGGAAAAATGGAAGTCATAAATGCCTCTTGTGATGCGACTTCTTGCAATTGTGGAATTTTTCCTAAAGGCAAAAAGTTTAAAATGGATATCTCTATTTGGATTGTTTCAGAAGAGAAACATTCAGATGGTATTGACTATAGAACGATAGTTAATACGGCTAATGGAGATTCAGAAGTTAGGACTTTAAAGTCTTTGATGCAGGATGTCAAAGAAGGTATTATAACGTTTATCACTAGTGATTGAAACAAAACAAGAATTTGAATTGGAATTTCTACCTACTGGGGAAGTTCGTTTTAGGCGTTACGACGAGAATATAAATAAATATATAATATATTTATTGAAAGGAGTTAACGCTAAAAATATTGAGGATTTACAAAAGTTTTTAGAAAGCACTGAATCGATAACTAACATTTTTGGACAAGAAATTTATTGCGGGTAAATTATGGAAATGGTATATTTTTTAAATTCGTGTTTTCATTATTATAGATTTGCTAAATTATTAATAATCATACAATTGAGTAAATTATTCGCTCAACGATAGATAATAAGCTCCTATCAAAATAGCATCCGCTACCCCATCATATGTACTTTTTTTCAAAACTTGTTCGGTTTCAGCATATCGTTTAGAAGCACAGCTCCTTGATAGGGTTTTTGCCATTTTCTTGTAATTATATTGAATTTTATTTTTAATTTTGGTTTCTATTTTTATCTTTTCTGTTTTTTCTTTTTTGTTTTTAATCGTAGTTTTTATAATTTTTATTTTCTCATTAGTTGCCTTTAATTCTTCTTTGAGTTTAAGCATATCTTCATCGATCAATTCATTGTTAAAATGTTTTTTCCATTTTTGAGGAGTGACTGTCATATAAGGAATTTTCATACCATAGGCTAATCCCTCTATCTGCCCAAACGACCTTCCAAAATTAAAAGAACTAGTACTTCCCTCTCCTGGCATAGAATGAACAGATTCAGAAATTATTTTTGAATCATTATACTTAAAGAAAATTTGATAGAATTTCTCTAAGTCATATGTTGATTTATTGTTATGATTTTTTATAGTCGGATTTTTTTCAAATAAAACTATTTTATTAGTTTTTTGTTCAAAGACAGCGATTCCTCCGGAAATTCCGGGGTCTATAGAGATGATGTAGTTATTTGATTTTATATTTTTATTCATTTTTTTCCTAAATTGGATATCAGTGTTATCCACTAAAAATAGCATTCTACTTATATCTCGGCATTTTTAATAAAATACTTTTAAAAAGTGCCAAATATTTGTTATATAAGAGTAAAGGAATATCCCTCTTTATTTTGTATGATAAAAGGGTGTAAAAACTTAGGAAAAATTATGACATGGTATAAACAGTCTAAACTCGAAACATTCATAGATAGAAATCGATTAAACGAAAGGATAAAATCGTTTAAGCAATTAGCAGCGCAATTAAAATATTTACAGAAATACATTTTTCAAAATGCTCCTGATGCTAAACAATTTGTAGAGGGACTAGTAAAAGATAAAAGGATATCGTCTTTTCCTCGGATTATTGACAAGTTAAGGCAAGCTGGGCGAATAGCATTGGATAATTACAATTCATTTGCCATTTTGTGTCAGGATATATTAGATGATGTTGTCAGAGAAGTCTCAAAAATGGAAAAAGAGAGAGAGAGTTTTGTAAAAAAGATAGATATAAAGGATAAAAAAGATGACATCTAAGATACAAAAAACTAATTTGGTTGACTCACCTATAGTGGATTATGCTAGCCGGTTGGATTCAGAATTCAAACCAAGAACGAATTGTAAATTTTGTATGTCCGAATTTCGCCATGCGGCGGAAGAAAATTACGAAAAAACAAAAAACATAACGGCTACTTTCAATTTTTTAAAAAAACATAACGAAGAAATCTCTTATAATGCTATTAGGAATCACATTATCAGACATTATAAGAAGCACGAGATACAACTAAAGTTAAAAGAGTGGGCAGAGGATATTCCGGCTTTCGTTGCTGCAAAAAAAGATCGCAAGTCTACTTTAGAAGAGAGAATAGCGATATTGACCCATCAACTAGCTATGATATGCTCCGAGACTGATGGTTGTTGTTTAGAAGAGAGGCGAAAGACGGCTGATGCCGCCAAAAAGCTATCTGATGCCATAACTTCATTAGAAGATAAGATAGAGGAGATAGACCAGTCTATGGAACCGGTATTTATTATTATAGAAAAAATAAAAGATATTGTTTCTCTTCGGATAAAGAGTAATGATAGCGAGGAAGTAAAAAGAGAGCTAATGACAGTCCTTGAGCAATTAGCAGAAAGTGTTAAAACTTTACAGGTTCCACAATGAAAAGATCAGATTTAATTCGGCAAGGTTCCGTTACTGCGGAAGGCAGAATATTAGGACAGAAAGATAGGGATAGAATTGCTGCGGCATTGGCAAAGTCTAAAACATCTTCGACATCTGTAGTAAAACGTAAGCCTTGCGGCTGTGGTCGCAAGCATAAAAATATAAATACAAAATAATATGGAAAAGTATATAAATATCATAAATAATTCCCTTCCAGGAGATGCTAGTATTACAGCAGAAATGATTGTTAAGGAAATCTCTAGCCTCAGGTATCTCAGTGATGAGTTCATATATTATCCTGAATATATTGCAGAACAATTATTTACTGGAGACAAGGTGTCGGATTTAGTATATTATCCTATTGACGTTTTAGAGCTAAGAAGGCTGATTAGCTGTGGTGTTGCAAATACTGAACCTAAAAATATATATTTTTCTTTAGAGTTCGCTAAGGCTCATTTTTTAGATCACCCAATGTTGGCTGGTTTTAAACTTCCTACGAACCAATATGGATCACTATATCGACCTAAAAAAATGAAAGGTGATGGATGCGATGTAGAACTCGGGAGGGTATATATCAGAGAAGAATTTTTAAATTCAGAAATTTATCATACCATTATAAAGATACTTAGGGATGAAGGCATAGCTATTCAGGTTGATAATTTATTAGATATACCTGTTTTAAAACTGCAAACTAGCCGTAAATTTAATATGAAGAAATATGCGATGAGAGATATACAGTTGACAGAGAACGAGAGTAAGATATTCAAATTCTTACTAGACGCTAAAAATAATAATCCTGCATTATCTGGCATAAGTCTGCGCGTAGCTGGCGGTTGGGTTCGAGATAAAATACTTGGCATTCCAAGTGATGACATCGACATTTCCGTTGATAGCATGACCGGACAGCAATTTTTGAACATGATAGGCGTTGGTGGGGCTCACGTTATAGAAAAAAATCCTGACAAGTCTAAACAACTAGAAACCGCTAAAATAGATTTATTTGGGCAAGAAATAGATTTTGTTAATTTGAGAACAGAGATATACAAGCCGGGGTCTAGGATTCCAATACAGACGGTTACGGATGACCCCAGAGAGGACGCTAAGCGGAGAGATCTGACCATCAATGCTTTGTTTTACAATATAGAGACAAAGCGAGTAGAAGACTATGTGGGCGGATTAAAAGATTTAGATACTATGGAATTGAAAACGCCACAAGACCCTGCGAGAACCTTTATTGACGATCCGCTTAGGATGCTAAGAGTCCTACGTTTTTATAGCAGATATCCGTCTGCAAAGATCGATGATAGTATTATCCAGGCCATGAGCAATCCAGATGTTCAGAAAGCCTATGACTCTTTGGCTCCAGAGAGAGCTTCTAAAGAGCTAAGAAAAATGTTTGCAGGCGAGAAACCCGTGGAAGCGGCAAAGGTATTGCTTGAAACGGGATTGTACAAAAAAGTTTTTAAATTGCCGGAAAATTGGCATCCTATCGATATGGACCAGCAAAGCCCTTATCACGATTTTAGATTGATGCAGCACACGATTGGTGTAATGGAGAATTACGCTGAAGTTGCAGATAGCATGGGAGTATCTAAGGATGAAAAAGGGCTAATGTTGCTATCGTCTATGCTACATGATTTTGGCAAAATGGACCCTAATATTCGTCAAATGAAAAAAGATAAAGAGGGCAGACCTGTTACTTTTGATCGTCGTGGCGTTCCAGTCGAACAAATGAGATATATGGGGCATGATAAGGCGTCTGCCGATTTTGCTGAAAAAATTATGACAGAGATGGGCTTCTCTCCTGATGAAAAGAAATTTGTAACTACAATCGTTAGAAATCATATGACTCCGCACAATATGTCTAAAAAGGTTATGGGTAAATTTTTAAATCAAACTGACGACTTGTATGATAAGATAGTTGGTCATGCTATGGCTGACGCCCTAAGTAAAAGTTTATCAGAGGGAGAAGAAACAGAGATAAGACAGACGTACACTGATCAAATTGAACAGATGAAGCAATACAAGGAAGAATTAGGTGATCGTCTTAAAACCCCATTGCTAGATGGGAATAGGGTCAGAGAAATGGTGAATCAGTTTGCCCCAGAATTGGTTGCCAACCCAAGCGCTAAAATAATGGCAAAAGGATATGGCTCGAAACCAGTACATTTTATGACATGGCTATTGGATAGAATGAAAGAGCAGCAATGGATACAAAAAATTTCTACTATTGAACAAGCGGAATATTGGTTACAAAGAGAGATAAAACAATTTGTCAATATGTGGAAGCAGCAAGAGACAGAGCTTTCGAAGTCCCAATTACAACAAATTGTACCACCTATTGACTTAAATAAGCAGGCCGACGCTAGTTCTGGGCATAGTGTAGATGATTATGGATCTATGGAGGGCCAAACTCCTCTAGATAGGACTAAAGGTGTAACCTATTTTCAAAGAGAAACACCAACACCATATACTGTTGGGAAAAAGGTTAGACTAGATGTTACTGGTCTGAATTTTACACCTATAGAGGGAAGAATTATATCGAGTAAAGGAAGCTCTATAATTGTAGAATGGATTAGTGGAAGATACAAGGGTAAAAGAAAAGCATATGATTTAATGGATACTGTAGGGCTGTCTAAATTGAATGTTATATAATTATGAGTTGGTATAAAATATCTACGAAAAATGTTAATGACTATATAAAATCTATAATTAAAGATAATAGGTTTATTAGAAAAATGTTTGACATGAATTCTGTTCCAATAAATAGGATAGATACACATTTGACATTTGAGTTCAAAGATCTTGAGGGAAGAAAAGCTCAGTCAGATAGTAAACTTATTATTTTTGATGAAAACCTATTTGGAGGTAAAATAACTTCAGATGAGAATATGCATTATCTAATTCACGAACTGTATCACTGGATTAAACGTCAAAAAGAGGAAACATTCTACTTTGCCGACCCAGAGGAAGTAGAGGCTTTTATTTTGGGAATAACTTATGAATTGTTAAGGGGCATCCCTGTGGATGCTATTTCTTCGATATATTATCCGATTATCGAAGACCATTTTGATAAAAATAAAGATGCCAAGAAAATGTTTATAGCAGTATTGGAAACGGCAAAAAAGAATGTTAAAAGTTATAAGGGTGGATAATTATGAATTGGCATAAATATGCATTGATGGCTAACGATCCTAATCAAAATATCGAGGATATGATTTTTAGAGAGGTTGTCGAGAGAAGTGATCAGGAAATACAAGATCTCGTAAGCGATAATTATGACATTATAACAGAAGTAGCTACACAAAAGCTTACTATTGGAATGGATTTGGAAGTTGTTGTAGATGAAGTGGCAAAAAGCTTTGGTAGAAGTGTTGGATTCAGTCCTGATAGATCTTTAGAATGGTCTACTCTTTGGACGTGTATATTTGAGGCTATACAGCCACTTAGTTCATCTGAGGACGAATGGGAGACAAGGTCACAATGAACTGGTATATAACATCTCAAAATAATGATTTATTTAATAATATCTATAAATTACTAATTGGATGTTATAACAATTTGGGACAAGACAACTACAATAGTACACTTAATGACATTCTCGGTAGTATGATCGACTTATCTATTTTAGATAGCACTATTTATCAAGCGTCGAGTTCGGCGTTAAAAACTTTAAATATTAGCACGTTAACTCCTAGTATGCAGAATGCTATTAACAATATTCTTTTGGGTTTTAAAAGTTCAAATGTCCAAATTGAAGAAGATGGTGTTTCATCGATAGACGGTGAATCACCTGCCACATCGGCATCTGAGGGTATAGCGGAACAATGAAAACAATAAAAAATTATAAAATCTTAGAATATCCAGCGTCATTTTTTGATTATTTTATCGAAATCGGAGCTGACCAGGGAGACATCGCCCATTTTATGTGTGAGCGAGATCCAGACTTAAAGGTAATTTGTTATGAGCCGTGTTTAATAAACTATAATAAAGTTTGTGAAAAACTAGAAAAATATAATAATGCGATATACGTTAATAAAGCTTTAGGTACAGGTGATCCTCTATTCTTTTGTGACAAGAAAACTAGTTGTTGTCAAATGTTCTCTAGCACACCAAGCGATTCATATTCTATAGAATCAGTTAGACTCGGAGATATTATTATGGAAAATAATATCGATATTGATAGACCATTCGAAATGGTTATAGATTGTGAAGGTGGAGAATGGAGTATGGTTGGAGATGCTCAAGCCGAAAATATTTTAAAGAAATGCACTCATTTAGGTCTGGAAGTCCATTTTTATAAAGAAGATGCAATATGCGATAAATTTAACTCTTTAGGTCGATGGGAAGATATACACAAATGGATTTGTGAAACTTTTTCATCAACACACAAGATTAAATACAGTAGAGAGGGTAGAAGGCTTGGAGTTAGAACTTATGTAATACATAAAATCTTGTAATTACTAGTTACTCCTTAATATCTAAATTTGTTTTAAATATTAGCCAACTACAACATATCTCAAACGTTGTACTGAAGTATTTTATTTCGTTTTCGATAACAAATTCATCTACAGCCCTTTTTACGCCGCAATTATTAAGAGATTTATAATCGTGACCTGCAAGTATCCCGTTTGTTTTTACCTTGGGCCACCAAGAATCTATGTCTTGTTTTATTCCTTCATAGTGGTGATCTGCGTCGATATATATATAATCAAAAAATCCATCAGGGAATTGATTAACAGCATTTATGGAATAATCTTTAATTATCTTCATATCCGGGTATTCTTTTACTTTTTCTTTAAAATCGCTATAGTCTTGTTCTCTTATAGATTGTTTTGTAGTGAAATCACTAATTGATACTATAGAGTAATCATTCCAAATATCTACTCCATAAATTGATATTGGTTGAGCGGTCTTTAACAAGTTAAAAAAGTTATCTCCGGCAGCAACTCCAATTTCGCAGATAACTGTATTTAAATTATATTTTTTTAAAAATTTCCCAATATGTTTTCTATGATTGATAAGATAAAAATCTTTAATTGTTTCAGAGGTTATCATAATATAGTTTTCGGCAAAAATTTTTAATATCTTTTGTTTAAACTCCCCGAAAAGTCCAAAAAAATTGTGCAGAATATAATTTTTAAAAAAGCGTATTGCAAAATAATTAATTAAAATGTATAATAATGATGGAGTAATGGCTATGTCCGTTAAAAAATATTACAAATATCCGCGAACATTTCATTTTAAATGGAGCGAGAATCTTCAAAATGATGATCGACGGTTGTTATCTATAAATGGATTTTTGGGAAAAGATGTTGTAGTGAGTGAGAAACTTGATGGAGAAAATACCTCAATGATGAGGGACCGTATTCACGCTCGATCACCGGATTCTAAAGACCACTTATCTAGGCATTGGGTTAAGGCTCTTCATGGGGCTATAAAACACCAGATCCCTAAAGGTTGGAGGATTTGCGGAGAAAACATGTTTGCTCTCCATAGTATCTATTATAAAGAACTAACAAGTTTCTTTTATGTGTTCTCTATCTTTGATGAAAAGAATATTTGCCTATCATGGGGCGACACGGCAGATTTTTGTAAACTACTTGGATTACAGACAGTTCCTGTTATTTATAAGGGTCAATGGAGCGAAGAGGCAGTTAAAAATTGTTATTCTGGTAAATCCGCCTTTAAAGGATTGACTCCAAAGCCTTTTATTAAAGAATTTGACGTTTTTAGATCAAAGATTATAAATTTTGATGATCTTTCTTTTTTTGCAGACGAGACTCAAGAGGGATACGTCTGTCGAGTTGAGCATGCATTTAAATTCCAAGATTATGACAAATACGTCGCCAAATTCGTAAAGAAAAATTTTATTAGTTCTACTTCAAATAATTGGATGTATGAGGTCGTTATACCAAACAAATTAAAGGAGAAATAAATTGGCAGAAAAACAAAGTGTAACACCATTTGAGCTTGTTGTAAAAATATTTAATTCTGAAAAAGGGGCATCGACGCTGAAGCCAAGTGAAGTTTGTGATGGTATAATCGAAATTGGGCATTTTAGTCGTAAACATAATGATGGTTGGGTAATCGAAGGATTTATTGACGGAGATTTCGAAAAATTTTGGGTTAATGAATTCATGGCTACTCACCCGCAGTATTTAAGGGTTTTCGGCGATTTCGAACATGAAGTTATTTGTGATTCCGAAGAAGGATTTAATTATTTTATGAAAAATCATGCTCCCGAATCTTGGGATTATGAAATAGATGAAAGGACTGAAATATGATATCTATGTGGATTTTTGTTGATTATATTTTTTATTTTTTTCGCGGTTGAGCTGTCTTGCTTACAATTGCTTAACGATTGGGAACCCTCTGGCGGGGTTGCTGTAATAGCTGTAGCAGCTTTAGTATTATTGGTTATTTGGGTAGGATATGGAGCTTGTCATCGACAAGTCGCAAAGGTAGAGCTCTTACCGATTATAACCATATCGTACCCCAATGGTCAGTCCGAACAAGTAGCTGTTATGAAAGATGAGAGTTATACAAAAATAACGAAAGACAATGGCAAAATATATGATGCAAACTCATATAGGTATGAGTTAACTACATATGATAATACAAGTTATCATATATCATGGCCAGAATATACTACAGGGCAAATTATATTTGCAAAAAAGATAGAACCTAAAGACCCTAATACATCAGATCTTTGATAGAAGGAGAAAATATGTTTGCTATACCAATCGCCGCTTTAGTAATATTGATTATCGCAGGAATCGCATTAGCATTTGCGGCTTTTATATATTGGACCGGCGATGCCCTGCCGGATCTTGGGTTTCCTAAATTGTCCGTATCTTTATCACTAATAGCAGCGGCTCTTGTTATATGGGGAGTCACCGCTAGTTCGTATAGAAAAATAGACCGAACAGAATATTATAATATAAACAATGTTAATTATACAGATGATATGATAGGACAGGTTTATATTAAAAATGGAACACCGATTAAATTGTATTCTGATGTAGTATACGATAATGATGTTTTTCACGTTAAGATAGATGTTTACGAAAATGGCACTTGGGGTATTAAATGGGGATATTCAGAAGCCCCACTAAAGATAGTTAAAAAAACTATTATAAGAACGAAAGAGTAATTTAATTAAAAGGAGATTTATTATGAAATTTTTAGAAGTTCCAGGACCGCATGATGGCGAGATGTATTATATTAATACTGAACATATAACTTGTATTGGCCGGAATATGTCTTTTTCCGAAGGAGTAGTAATTTATAATGACACTGCCTATATCAGTACTATAGATGGTAAAGGTTCTCCCACTACCTTGACAGTTAAGGAAGTTCTTGCTTCTCTGTCAAAATTTGGGGTCTAATAGAAAGCAAGGAATTAAAAGATGAAGAAATTTAAGGTATATTTTTTAAAACGCCTTGTGGATGCAGGATATGTTAAATAAATTTTAATTTAAAAACAATAAATATGGGCGGGGAAAATAATGATTTTTGAAAAAAATAATTGAGATTAGGAGAACGAAAAATGTTTTGGACGATAGCACTTATAGTAGCAGTTGTATTTTGGATATTAATAGCTGTAATCATTAGACGCTTCGGCCATTCCTGGGACACAGTGGAATGGGACTGTTGTATTTTCACTGGTTTCGTAGCAACGATTATAGCGGGCTTGATCTTCTGTAGCGTTGTCTGGGGAGTTAGTCCAACTAAAATTGTAGAGGAGCATTTTCCGATAGTTTCTATTGATAGGAGCGATTCAGTTACTGGAAACTTTTTTTTAGGTTCAGGCTCTGTTAATGGAGTTCCCCATTATTTTTATTATATAAAATCAGGTGATAATTCTTATTATCTATGGCAGTATCCTGCCAGCGGGACTAGAGTTATCGAAGATAGTTCAAAAGAAGCTGGAGTTTATTCTACAGCTAGATATACCATGTATCCAGAATGGTTCTCGCAGCCAGGGCGGGCAGAAAGTGATATTAGATTTATTGTTCCTAAAGGAACCATTATAAGAGAGTATAAGTTAAAATAAAATAGCATCTTCGATAGGATTAAGTTATGGTGGCGTATATAGAATTTTAAAAAAGGATAAAAATAATGAATAACAAGAAAGGAACTAGTGCGAGTCAAAGTAGAGTATTTTTTACTTCCGACCCGCACTATTAGGGTTCGACCACGCTAATATAATCAAGTATTGTAACAGGCCGTTCATGTCTTCTCAAGAAATGCAGGATTTAGAGTCTGCCCATAAAAGTTGCGATCCGAAAGCCGAGAGGAGGGTTCAGATTAGTCAAGAAACTATTGATAGAATGAATTCAGAGATGTTAAATAATACAAATGAAACAGTTATGCCTCAAGACACGCTTTATATTCTTGGTGATTTTGCATGGGTAAAAACAGCAGAAAGGGCTAAGTATTTTAGAGATGCTATTAACTGTAGAAATGTTATTTTAATTTGGGGTAATCACGATAATAGACAATTATTAAAAGATTTGTTTCAGGGATATCATGATATTTTAGATACTAAAATAGATACTCAACCTATTGTAATGTGTCATTACGCGATGCACACTTGGAATAGATCTCATTATGGAAGTTATCATATTTTCGGGCATAGCCATCATAAATTAGAAAGTTTCCCAGGCACTTTCTCTATAGATGTTGGAGTCGATGGATGGAATTTTACTCCAGTCGCTTTCGAACAGGTTGTTGATGTCATGAGCAAAAAAGATATAATTTATGGCGAAAAGGGCTATTTTTAAGTGGCGTATAAGGATTTTTTTAATAGTGATTTCCCAGCGGGTTATGATTTCATGGCAGAAGAGTTAGAAAATAGCAAGAATAAAAAGTCAGATATTTTTACTGGTTGGGGTTTTGGGGCTGTTGGCCCTCCTGAATGTCATAAGAATACGCCGTATGCAAAGAAGTTTAAGGCAAAAGAATACCCTACTAAGGCTGAAGAGATGTATCTTTCTAACGAGATCGCTAAAAAAAGCGCTTATGAAATGTCTAAAAAAGAAAAATCAAAATCTATAAATAAGACTAAAGCTCAACAGGCAGAAGACTTGTGGAAAGTATGGCCAGACCCGTCTTATTATATATACTATATGGCGAAAAAGAAATTAGAAGGAAATGGGTATATCACAGAAAGCATAAATGAGGCTTATCAAAATGGAGCAAAAATAAAAGCAGAACATTTCTCTGAGGGAAGTATCGAATATCTAAAAGATGAGTTTAAAAAATATATAGAAAATGATTCTTTTAATGGGTCTTATCCCTGTCCAGAAAATAAAAATGAACATGTTGAATTTTTGACGGACGAAGATAAATATTTTGAAGAGTTCGCTTTTAAGACTAGTAAAGGTATTAATTATTCTTTAAATACTCACACTTTTCAGAAGGGTAATGCTGTGGCAGGTAACGGCGACCTATCAATACGCAATTATGTTAAAAGTGTTTGTGTTGAACACCGGGCCAGTTTACTAACGGTAAATGACACAATTATTGAAAATGAAAACGGAAAATTATTTATTGTGGCAATAAACTTTAATACTCCAAATCACAACTCTGATAGTATAGTATATAATTTTGAAAAAGATTGCTATTTTTCTATCCATAAGCTTAAATCTACTGCTGACATAGATGGAAAGAAGATAGGGATGTACGGTTTATCGCTTGAGCACGTGCTGAGGGTTAAGCAAATGGATTTATTAGATTGGTTTTTAGTTAGAAAAGCAATATATTTAGAGAGATTTAATGACAAAACCAATATAAAAGATGTCTATGATCCCTCGATCTTGGGCTTAAGTTCTTTATCTCTGGGCAAAACAGATATAAATGAATTATTTAAAAAGGATTATGATATGACCGGAGATTTCGATTTAATAGATTTAGAGGATGACTAATATGGAACCTATAATATTATTTAGAGGCGGGCTGGCAGAGGAAGGGGAATTAGAGTCTGCTCAAAAGTTTTTTGACGTAAAAGACCAAAGAGCGTCTTGTAAAGATGCATTTATTATTCCAAGATATTCTTATTTGCCATTTGCCAAGGAATTAGAAGAGGATTTGATTATAAATGGTTGTACTTTAATCAATTCTTATAAGCAGCATCGCTGGATAGCCAATTTCGAGTATTATGGGCCTCTGGAGGCATTTACTCCTAAGACTTGGGACGAATATACCTTTCAAGATTGCATTGATCCTGGGGCGTTTGTGGTCAAAGGCAAAACCAATAGTCGCAAATTTGCCTGGAATAGAAAAATGTTCGCAAAAGACAAGAAAGAAGCTATTCATATAGGATGTGAACTTCTTGAAGATAGCATGATTGGTGAGCAAGAAATCATTTATCGCAAACATATTCCACTCAAAACATTTGAAATAGGAATCAATGGTCTTCCATTCTCTAATGAATGGCGATTTTTCTTTTTAGGCGAAAAAATGTTGAGTTATGGATATTATTGGAGTTGTGCCGAAAAAGCCTCAGAATATCAAATAACTGATGAGGGAATTGCTTTTGCTCAAAAGATTGCAAAGATAGCGGCAGAGCATGTCAATTTCTTTGTTTTAGATATTGCGGAAACAGTGGAGGGAGAATGGATACTAATAGAGGTTAATGATGGATGCCAAAGTGGGCTTAGTATGAATGATCCAGATGTATTATATTCTAATTTGAAACAAAGTTTGGAGTATAATAAATGGTATGATTATATTATGAATAATCTTGATCTTTCTAAATATTTAAAAAAATGGGTAGAAGATTTTCAGTTCGAGAACAAATATGGCGGAATAGTTCCAAAAACAAAGGATTTTTAATGAATACACTATTACAAAAAATTGAAGATCAAATTACTGAATTGAATAACAAGAAAAAAGTTATTGAAAAGTATTTTGATATATCGGAATATACTGACAGATGGGGAACTAAGAGACTTTCTACTTCTGCGATAAATAAAGAAGTGGATTGCGTTATGATAAAACATAATTGCGGTTGTTGTCCGGACTCCCCTTTAGAAGTGTGGCCTTATAAACTAATAGATGAAATAGAAATTTATAGCAAACCGGCATATTTTTTTGTTGGCGAACAAAATGCTTATGGTTATGGAGACAAGCCAAATAATGACTGGCAAAAAGAATTGAGAGACGCAGAGATTCCAGAATTTATTATAGAAAAAATTCAAGAATATTTTGATGATAATCCGCCAAAAGAATATGAGGATGATTGCGATTTAGATGACAATACTTATTTTAAAGGGAGAGAATGAATGATTGAGATTGATGCTCGTTGTGTTCTTTTTAATATGATGTTGTTTAATAATAGTATAAAATTATCTCAAATACCTATTTTCGCTGAGGAGTTTAGTCGTAGAGTCCCATCATCATATGTAGACATCTCAGATGATGCTATTTTTGATATGATAGATAGATATTCTGATACTTTTATTCTTAAAGATGATGTCGTATCACGAAGTATGTCTTTTGGACGGTTTGCCGAAGAGGAGTTTATTGATCAAACAATAAATCGTGAATTTTCTATTGATATCAGAAAGCATCTACATGAATCTGCAAGGGAGATTATAAGTTAAAAACTTGTGATCTCATGCTTCTTCCATATTGTTCGGCAGGAGATTCTTGCACGGAAGTAAAAGGTTTACCTTGCTGTAATGCTTCTTGGAACTGCGTGACATGAAAGCCCTCATGCGAAATCGTTTCAGTAAGTTCTTGACCTATAGAATTAAGTATTTGATTTGCTAACTCATTAACTATATCAGGATCCATTTGTGTTCCATCAAATTGTGTTGTTGGAGGAAGAACTTGTCTATGTTGATTAAAGATTTTGCGAATATCCAGATGAATAATTCCAACCTCATGTGAAACTGCCAATCCTTGTGCTTGTGCATTGCTAATAGGGCTAGTATCTATCTCTCTAACACCGTTTTGAAGCAAAACTGGACGAATTCGATTGATAATTTGGTTTAGAATATCTCGGGCATTTATACTTTGTCCACGGATATTCAAAGTTTCTCCAACGCCAGAACCGGTGATTTGTATATCTCCTGGAGTATTAGATAGTTCTGAGTATTGTTGGACTATATCTTGTTGAGAAATCTTATAGTTATTGTACCAGTTCATTTTAACAATTCCTGATCAATTTTTTTTACATCAGGGACTATAATCTCCTGATCTAAAACATTCCAATAAAAACCAGTTCTATTGGTTTGTTTTAGCCGTTGTTGGCGGCCTATAGCCGCCAACGGCAAACTGATATTAGTGGAAGCATTCAAATCGGCATCAGCGGCGAAGCCGCATTTTCCACACTTAAATTGTTTTCCCTTCCTATTAGTTTTACGAGTCCAACCACAAGAAGAACACCTTTGACTTGTATAAGTGGGATTTACTTCATGAACATGGACACCACATTCGCTACAATAACTCTTCACTTTTTCAAAGATGTCTTTGTAAGTCCAATGGCTTAACTTTCTTGAACTTATTTTACCTTTTCTTAAATTTTTAATACATTCTATATTTACTTGTTTAATACCAGTCAAATTGAGTTGATTTACTGACCAGTTTATATAATTTGTTCTATGATCTTGTGCTCTCTTAAATCCTAAAGAACCTTTTTTCCTTCTTGAAAGAACAGAGTTTATTTTATTTAGGTCATAACCGTGTTTATTGGTGTTAGAAACATAATTATTAGAACAGGAGATTGTAGTGATTTGTCCTATATCTATTCCTAGGGTCTTACCTTCACTTTTTTTTATAACATCTGGAAGATCAAACATAAAAGTAATTTTATCTTTGCTCAGTCTTATCCCTGTTTTTAGTGTTCCTTTTTTGTATAGTTTATTAAAATGTTTTGTTCTTTTGAAGGGAATAACTAAATGGTTGCGTGATTTCGATTTAGTTATCGATTTTATTGTAATCCATCCATCGAAAGAAGTTGAGTTTTCTAAATCTATTTTAATAAATCTGGAGTCAAGTTCTGGTTCTATGTTTTCTATTTTAGGTTTTGAAACATTAGTGAGGTCATAAATTGTTTGAAGTTTTCGTGCTTTTTTGAGAAGGTTCTTAGACTTAAAATCTTCTATTTTCCATTTACGTTTTTCTTGTTTAGCTCTCGTTCCTCTAACAATTCCAGAAGCTTGTTTACCAGCACACTGTATGATCCTTGAAGAAAGAAAAGTATTTATTTTACTTGTTATTGTCTTGGAGAGAAGAAGAGAGATTTTTTTTTCATCCCATAAAATGTCAACAAATTGAGAGATAATGGATTTATACTCTTTAATAAAATCTTTAACTAAAAGAAGTTTATCAGTGTTTGAAAATTTTAGCGATGTTTGTGTAGATTTTATCATAGTTTATGTTCTATAATCTTATCGGCCTTCCTTTAAAAAAAGAATAAAATTCATATTTTTGCTCCACAAAGTGCATTCATATAATATTAGCCTTGAAATTGAAATAACCTTCTAAATAATGGAGAAAAAATGGCAAGTCGAGAAGAGAGCAATAGAAAGAAAGCCGAGAATATAAAAAAAATAGCAATTGATAAAATAAATTCTATGTCAGATAAGCAAATAAATGATAGAGTTGTTGGCATGGGAGATGCTAGGTTCTCGGTAGAGGCAACTGTTAAAATGGTTCTGTCGGATTTTGCTCTATTTATTAAACATGTTGAACATTTTAAAGAGAGTGAATATGAAGATGTAAAACAGACGGCAGTAGACGCTGTTCTTCCCATTTTCGGAAAAAAGATTTTAGAAACAAAATCTAAAGACATGTCAAAATTGAGTATCGCAGAAAAACGTCGGATTCTAATCGATAATATTAATAACCAGACTTTTGATCTATGTCACGATAACGCCGAAAGAGATAAGATTCCATTTCAAGAGGGAATCATAGATGTTAGCACTGTTCCTGATTTTCATCAATATTTAATGCACCATCATGAAGAAACTAACGATTCTTGTAAAAAGATTAAAACGGCGGCCGGGGACTTATATTTAGATCCTGTCAATGATCCACATAAAAGAGATACTTTAGATTATATACCCCCTATTGTTAGTGATGAAACGATAAAAAAAATAAATGAAGTTAGATCAAAAGAGTCATCCGTAGAAATTAAAAATGATTTTAAATTTATTGGTTCTAAAACATGTCTTATCCGATTTGAAAAAAGTATTAAGATGCCGAAGAAAAGATATGGTGAACGAGTCGTAGTTCCATTCACTTCTAATGGTAAAGATAATCAGCGTTGTTGGATATTTTCGACTAGAAATCTCTGCCCTAAAGAGATAGACGCTCTAAGCATTTGTTCATTTAAGACGAATATTAGATATCATTTGAATAGGGTTGTTTTACAGGATATTATTAATGGCAAGATTAATAAAAAAGCGGATTCCGCTTTAACAATTGTTAAGGAGAGAAGGTAATGGATAATACTCGTCATGAAGAATATCAATATCTAGACTTGATGCAACGAATATTAGATACTGGCGAAGTTAAAGAAAATAGAACAGGAGTTGATACCGTAGGTATCTTTGGCACTCAAATGCGGTTTTCTCTTAAAGATCAATTCCCTATTTTGACCACCAAAAAAGTTTATTGGAAGGGCGTTGTCGAAGAACTGCTATGGTTTATTCGCGGAGAAACGGACTCCAAGAAACTTGAAGAAAAAGGTGTTAATATCTGGAAGGGCAATACTAGTCGAGAATATCTCGATAAGATGGGGTTATATAATTATCCAGAGGGAGAAATTGGCCCTGGATATGGTTTCCAATGGCGCAACTTTAACGGGCTATATGAAGCAGACAAGATCGTGCCGTTTGACGGATTAGATATGGGGCTAGAAGATGCCTATGAGATCTACCATCCAGATGAACATGATCCCTTAGACATGAAGAGAAGAGTTTTTAAATGTTTTACTGGACCTAATGGCGGGATAGACCAACTAAAACAGGTTGTTGACAAAATAAGAACGAATCCTAATGATAGAAGATTGATAGTTAGCGCGTGGAATCCAAGACAAATAGAAGAGATGGCACTTCCATGTTGCCATTTGCTTTTCCAGTTCTACGCTTGTAATAACAAACTCAGTTGTCAAGTTTATCAACGCAGCGTAGATTCATTTCTCGGACTGCCTTTTAACGTAAGTTCTTATGCCCTTTTGACTTGTCTAATCGCTAAAATAACCGGTCTTGAGCCGAATGAGGTTATTTGGACAGGCGGTGATACTCATATCTATGTTAATCATCTTGATGCTGTTAAGGAACAATTAAAAAGAGAACCTTATCCATTTCCCAAATTGATTATTAAGAAAGATATTAAAACTTTAGAAGATATTGAGGCAATGAGTTTTGAGGATTTTGAATTAGTAGATTACGAATATCATCCTGCTATTAAAGCAGAAATGGCGGTATAACATGAAATGTATTGCAAAAGAAATAGATATGAAAAATTCAATTATATCAGTAAAAGAAGTTACTTTTTCTGGTTCAAAAGAAGAAGTAAATAAGATACATGAAGCACTAAAAATTTTAAAGAAATTTGAAAAGGAAGCTCATAACGCAGTAGCCATTAATAAACCATATGCTGATTGGACCATGAA
>Ga0114918_10000391_pt1 | contig 37664 bp, 29 predicted proteins | sample LantaG_FD_87015 | JGI IMG/M metagenome (GOLD analysis project Ga0114918, IMG submission 87015) | Deep subsurface microbial communities from Baltic Sea to uncover new lineages of life (NeLLi) - Landsort_02402 metaG | ecosystem: Environmental > Aquatic > Marine > Oceanic > Sediment | place...
CCTCCTTGTGACATAAGGGTTTATGAAACTCAAACGACTACCCCTTACATCGTCATTAACAGGGGGTGCGCCTTGAATTGAATCTCCCCGCAAAAAACCTCAAAAAAACCCCGAAGTTTGAGAAGTTTGCTGGCCGCTGCGCGTGCTCTATTGTGCCCCGATGACAGTAACTGTCGGCCGCATGAGTTGAAGTTGATCCATGCGAGCCTTTGAGTCAATCAGGCGGCGTTCGGCAGAGTCCAGTCTCCTTCTGGCAATGCGTATACGCGAAAGCTTCGGCTGCAGGGCCGACGCGGCTTTGAGTTGTTTTTCGACCTCCGCAAGTTGTTTCTCGGTCATTTCACGCTCGACTTGTTTTGAGCCTATGTCTATTCTCATGTCCGACAGTTCATCGGTGAGCTTTTGCACACGGTCGGCGCCGGCGGACTGGGCAACTTTTTCCCTCTGCTCGGCAAATTTCATCCTGGCATTGAGAAGTGCTTCAAGGTTCCCGAGTCCTCTATCAGTTTTGTCTGCCTTTGATCGTTCGGATAATATGTGCACCATCTCTTGCAATTCTCTGATCGTCGGGTCATTAGTTAGTTTATCGTCGATTTTTACCCTTATTTCGCCCATCTGCTTCTGCATAGCATCGGCGCGTACTTCTATTATTTTAAGGTCCATTTCGATTTTCTGCTTGTTGGCAAGCAAGTCATTTCTCCGTTTTATGAGGTCTTCGATTGAGGCGGACTCGTCAAGCATTTGGGCGAGACTGCGGTCTGATTTTGGAAGGTTGTCATCCTTTGTTGGGCTGATACCAACAGCTTTCGCGAGTTCCTCCTCTGCGTCGTCGTAATCAAAGCGTGCCAGGTTCAGTTCGTTTTGGATAGTGTTCACTGTCGTTTCAAAGGCATTTTTGAGTGCTCGGCGAAGGTTCTCGATGACGGCGTTCATGCACTCGATGGCGGCGGGCTTGACGGCCTTGCCGAAGGCTACCTCAAGGTGCAAGAGAAGCTGATTTTGAAGCGGACCGCCGTGAGCAGAGCGCGCCACGCCAAAGGTTCTTGTTGGGGGCCTCGTCCTGGGCGTCTCGATTCCCAAAGCTCTGGACTCCCTCATCGCACGCTTTCGATAAAAGTCCCTGTCCACATCTTCGGCATTCTTCTTACGCGTTCGAGTCCGCGATATATCTTTGTCGTCAAGAGGTAGGGACTCGACAATGATGAGTTCGGGAGCTTTCTCCGGCGGTTGGTTGAGGATTTGCTGCACGGCCTTGCCGCCAACGCTGGAACTGTGCAGGAGATACTCGATGGTCTGAAAACTCAATGGCAGTACATCCGGGTCGCAGGAGATCTTGACGATACAGCTTGCCTGGCTTGTATTCGAGGTTTTGGATTCCGAGCGGTTGGCCGTGTCCTGGGCGATGGCTGAGGCGGTGAGGATTAGTGCCGCTGCGATTAGGGGGAGTATTCGGGTTTTCATAACGTGTCTCCTTTAAGGGTGTTAGGGGTGGTTGAATTGTTTTGGATTTCCGCAAGGCGCTGTTTTGCCTTTTCGGCGGAGCGGGTCTCAGGGAACAGCCGCAGGACGGTTTTGTAGTCCTCGATGGCGTCGGCTTTTTGGCCCGGCCTTTGCAGTTTTTTGTCGGCGTAATAGACGATGATAAACGCGGTTGTTTCGATTTGTTCTTTTACCTTTTCGAGCGGGTCGTCCATGGCGGCGAGTTTAGCCTTGAGTTTGGCAATGCGCTGCTGCCGCTGCTGGTATTCGAGCAGCTTATTGATGACTTTCAGTGTCGCATCGGTTTGCGCCCGGAGAAGCTGCATATCGGTCTGCATTTTCGCGATTCTTTTCTGCTCGTTGATTCTGCCAACGTTTGCCGTCCACTGCCAAGCGCCCACTATGAATATGATTGCCGCCGCTATGGAAAGAGACGCGATTACCTTTCTGTGGCGATGAACGTGCCGACGTGTAATAGACTCCAGTCCGACCGATACAGGTCCGGGCGGCCCGGCCATTCGGTCTGCGCTGCGTAGCAGGTTTTGTATTCTGTCATCTGTCATTTATTATTCCTCCATTAATTCTGCCAGGTCATTTTTAAGCCGCTTTTTGGCCCTGTTTAGTCTTACCTGGAGCGTATTGACTGTTATACCAAGTATGCGGCTGGCCTCTTTCATTGAAAGCTCCTGCAGATGTCTGAGTACGATTGGTTCTCGATATTTGAGCGGCAAAGCCGTGACCGCCCGCTGAACACGGGTGAACGTCTCTTTGCTTATGGCCGGTTCATCCGATGCATCAGCCACGGCGGGCGAGGCGTTTCTCGCGTGTTTCGAAAGGGCTTTCAGCCGAAGGATTCGCCTGTATCGCCACCTTCGGCATTGGTTTATCGTTATTGTAAAGAGCCACGTCTTCAGGGTACTTTTGCAGCGAAACTTTTTTAGGCCTAAGTACGCTGCGAGGAACACGTCCTGAACAACGTCGTCGACGTCCCCGGGCCAGCCAAGCAGCCTGTTTGCCAATGCGGCGACATCGGTGCAGTGCCCCCGGACGATCGCGTCAAAAGCCGATTCGTCACCATCACCGAACCTTGTGACCAGAAGCTCGTCGCCGTCTGCGCTTTGCGTCGGGTCGGCCTGCAATCTTTCTCCACTTTTGGCCATAACCACTATATTAGAGCAGGCAAAGGCTGAAAACTTACAGAAATTTTCAAAAAATCACCAAAAAAAGACCAAACCGTAACAAAACGGTAACATTTCTTTCGATAATAGTGGGCAGAAGAAAAAGTGAAATGGTCAAGTTTTGTGACAATCTTGATTTGGTCAGAAAAGCCGGAAGGGCTGGCGAAAAAAGGTTTTTTATGGTAAGCTGTTTTGGAAAGGAGAGTTGTTATGAAGGCATGTAAGAACATTCGAATCATTTGTGCGGTGCTTATTGCTGCGGTGTTTGTCGGTGTGGGGTATGCGGCGGCGCCGAAGGTTGTGCAAACCATCCCCGCCAACAGTGAGCAGGACGTTAATCCCAGCCTGCGGCAGATACGGATTGAGTTCGACCAGGACATGCAGCAGGGAGGGTACTCGGTCTGCGGGGGCGGGCCGAAGCTGCCGGAGATGGTAGGCAAACCTCGATGGGTCAATAAGCGAACCATTGTTGCCGGGGTGAGGCTGCGGCCTAACCGGCAGTATGAGTTCAGCGTTAATTGCCAGAGCTATCGCAACTTTCGCAGCGTTGCCAGCGAATCGGCGGAAATATATCCGGTCAGCTTTTCGACCGGTGCGGCCTCTGCCGCGGACGTTAAATCGCCGCGGGTACTTTTGCAGGAGGGCATTTACGCCGAAGAAATCGAAGGCGACCTCGATGGGGCGATGAGGATTTATGAGCAGGTAATCAGCCAAGCCGAAGCCGCGAAAGCTACAGCGGCCCAAGCAGTGTATCGGCTGGGGATGTGCTACCTTAAGAAAGGCCAAAAAGAAAAGGCTGCGGACCAATTTCAGAAAGTCTTGTCAAAGTTCCCGGAGCAGAAGGCGGTTGCTGAAAAAGCAAGCGAGCAATTAAATAGAATCCGTCCTCCGGAGGAAAGAATAGTTGAACAGGCAGTTATGACTATTTCCACGTGTGCTGAAGGTGACCCGCGGGTAACAAAGGCTTTGGAATCCCTTAGAGGAATCAATGAAAATGCCGTCGTGGGAGAGCTAAACAAGTTCCTGGATTCACAACCTGACACTGTGCGGCGTTCATCCATATATATCCTCTGGAAAGGCGATTTTAACGATATCTCACCGGCTGTCGGCAGGCTTCAAGAGCTTTGCTCTCACAAAGAAGATCTTACTCGCGGCATGGCCGCCATAGCTTTAGGGGCGGCTAAAGCCCAGTCAAGCTTCGAGACCCTGTGCAGCATGACATTGAACGACTCAAGTGGTTACGCCAGAAGAAGTGCAGCCTATGCACTCGGATTATTGGGACGCCCTGACGCCAAACCGATCCTTGAAAAGGCCTTGAAAGATGCAGACAAGTTTGTTCGTGACAATGCCTCGCATGCGATAAATATGCTGCAGGGGGAGGCGCCGGTTGTTCCTGCCGCCAGCTTTGGTCCTGTGATTGAACGCGTCATCTATGATCCGGGGTCATCTGGTGAGTGCTTTGTAGACTTTGAAAGTGGGAGGGTGTACAGGAAGCCCGAGATTGAGGAAGACAAGATTCTTGAATGGTTCAGGGAAAAAGGGATAGACGCCAGCGGTGACACGTCGGGTTCACCGAAAAGCCACGGTCTTGTGGCTTTCCCACCCTTCCACCCTGCGGCGATTCACGCTCCGCTAGGGTGGAGTGCCTCGGCTGACGTGCTCATCGCAACGACAAAGCACCTTACACCAAGCGGCAAGACAAAAATGTTTGCAAAAGAAACACTACCAACTACATACTATTTCAAGACGCAACAGGGCAACATGGGCGTTCTGCAAATACTCGGATTTACCGAAGGCGAACCGAAAGGCATCAGAATTCGCTACAAGATGGTGCAGGGAAATTCGTACGATGAGGCAACGGCCTTATTGGTCTTATTGCAGAAACAGACGCAGAGCGAGTCGCTGAGGAAACTAAATATATTGGGCAAGGCGCTGCTTGTGTATGCAAATGATCAGGACACAGGCTCATACCCGGATACGTTGCGTGCATTGGAAAAAGATTATACCACTAAGGAATATGTGGAGTGGTCGTTGGAAAATGTGGAATACATGGGAAAAGGGGAAACCGCCGCAGAGCCGCCTAATACCGTTATAGCCTATGACAAAAAGCTCCTGCAAGGAGGTAACGGAACAAATGTCTTGTTCAATGATGGTCATGTAAGGTTCCTTGGGCCGGTGGAATTGGAGAGGCTTGGTATTAGGATGCCGGAGGCTACGACCACTGAAGTTCGAAAGGTTTTTCTGCCGAATCCTGACCCGGCTAACACCAGTGTTGTACTGGATTTGGCAAGTGGTGAAATGCTTTCTGCAGAGAGGTTTGAAAAGAGTCGGCAATACTTCAAGAATCTGGGCAAGGGCGATTTGCTGTTCGGCAGGAAGGGAAAAGAAGGTGGATTGATCTGCCTGCGTGATGGATACCTGTTAGGTGAATCAGGTGAGCCTCTCAAGTCGGAGGAGGAAAACTCTGTTATGAAGGCATACGTCATACGAGAAGTTCCTTGGCGGTGCCAGTTCGTGACAGCAGAAGGGGATAAGTATGAGGTCAAGGTCCTTTCCATGGATAAAGGTGACAACGGCGGATGCCTTATTGAGTACTGGAAATCCGGCGCGCGGGCGCAGCAGGAATCCGCGGTGAAACCTATCTTTAGGGCTGTGATATATGATAATATGGCGTTGGATTTAGAATCGGGAGCGGTGGTGGCACTTGGAAACAGACGTGCAGCGACAGGTGCAGCAGTAGCAGGAAGCGTCCTGATAGGCGGCGTGGCAGGACAGGCAGCATGTGACGTTGGCTGGGACAATGACGGCGGGGGTGTTCTGATGGTCGTGCCCGATTCGGGTGCCCGGATTGTAGGGCTTGCGACTATTCAGCAAGGGCAATGGCCGCAGGCGACTGCCGCGGCGCGGGGGGCGATTAAGGTACTTAAGAGTAGCGGGGCCAGAGGGGTTCTCGCAAAGCAAAGCCGTTTCGCTGCGGTCCTGACGAGCGAGGGGAATCTGGCTGTGATAGAGATAACCGACTTCGATGCAGAGAAAGCGAAAATCGAATGGCGGCTGGAAGAATTGCCGGGAGCCAAAGCGAGTCAACAGGGTTTTGGGCCGGTGATGAAGGAGTTTATAGCAGAAGACAGCGGCGCAATAGATTTTGATACGGGCAGGATGTTCACGATTCCTGAGATAGTTAAGAACAACGAGGAAGCGGCAATGCAGTGGGTCGTTGATAATGGAATAGATGCCGGGGCCGACCAGGAATTGATAGGGGTCGATTTGGCTGGCGAAAGAATGCCTGCGAGGGCATGGCAGGAAATCAGCGCAGGTGAGTTGGCTGCGGTCGCACGGGCGGGATCTGCCGGTAAGGGGCAGGTGATAATACCACATTCCGGAGAATACCCCGCGACGTATGCGTTGAGAACCCGCGAAGGCGGGATTGGTATTGTGCAGATACTCGACGTGAACAACCAAGGGGCAAAAGTGCAGTACAAGATGCTGCCCCGGAACATGGCGGCAGAGGCAGCGGCAGAGGTAGTTGATCCCAACAGCGTCAAGAAGTGGCAAATGGGCGGGTTGGCTGAACTGGCGGAACAGGCGAGGCAGGAAATTGCCGCAAAGTATAACAGGGAGGGTCTGGAAGCAATGGCAAAAGCAATGGCTGGGCTTGGCTGGGAGTTATGGGAAAACAAAGAATTCACTAAAGCTGAGGACGTATTTAGCAAGGCGGTGGGGAACGACCCGACCAATTGTAGTGCATTGAAGGGTCTGGCGATGATCAATATGGAACGCAAGAATTACAACAAGGCGATTGAGTACTACCATAAGTGGCTCGACGCCGAGCCGAATAATGCCGATGCAAAAGCCGGTCTTGAAAAAGCGCAGAAGGCGTCGGCGGAAGATGATAAGGTGCGCGAGCAGGACCGCCCGGCTGTCGGATAATGGGATAACGATGGATTTTAGAGGTAAAGCATGATTTATGAGAAAACGGTTGAATTTAATGGTGATAAAGCTGAGGCTTTGAAGACATGTACCAATACGCTGCTTCCGCACGGGTTCAGGATTACCGACAGCAGTGATACGTCGCTGGAAGCGGATGGACCGGTGTACATGATGGTCAAGGGACAGGAGCCGCTGGTTGGGGTCTCGAAGATATCAGTCTCGGTAAGAACCAGAGAGATAGAAGTCACTGCCGAGCTTGGCGGAATTGATAAGACCATTAAGTTCATGATTGCTCTGATGTTGGGTCTTGCACTGTTCTTTGTCATAGTTTTTGGAATCATCTTTGGCGTCGTGCAGAGACAGGGCTTCGGCAAAGTGTTGTTGATGTCGCTGGTGCCGTTTATTCCATGGCCCGTAGTTATTCCGCTGATGGGCGTTTTTCTTAAGGCGAGAACGTGCAGGGCGTTGGATGCGCTGGTGCACAATATGGTTGTTCTGGCAAAGTAATTTATGCGAAAGGTATCACTGCAAAATCGGGGTTCGAGTCAGTTTTGGCCTATGATATTGCTGCTGGCGGTGGCGGTGATACTGCCAACGGTGTGCCTGTTGTGGTATATGACGCAGGCGGTAGAGAACGTTCGGCTGGCTGCACGACAAAAGCTGGTGGGCATCTACCGAGAAAAACTCGATGATGCAGTTGCGAAGATCGACAGCCTGTGGCAGGGACGAGCGGAGAGGATAACGAAGCTCGCAAGCGAAGACGCGATGAAAAACTTCATGACTTTCGCGATGGACTACGGTTCGAAGGACAGTTCAGGCGGAGTCCTGGTATCATACGATAACTCCGGTAAGCTGCTGTATCCGATAGCCTCTTCGAATTTGATTGAACCTAATTTGCCTGAGGCATTCGAGTCGGCATGGGAGTTTGAGTTTGTCAAGAAAGACTTCCACCAGGCAAGTAACATTTATATGGATATTGCCGAGTCAGCCAAAGATGACTACGTTTGGCGCAAGGCCACGCTTGGCCAGGCCCGGTGTGCAATCGGATTGAAAGACCCAACAGGTGCGAAGGGCTTTTACCATGAAGCCGCCTATGACCGTGTGGATGCGAATATGTCACCGTCGTCGATATCTTTGGCCGCACGGGCGCGGGTGAGGGTGGCTGATCTGGAGATGTGGCAGGATTCACAAGATAGCGCGGACCTCAACGGGTTGGTGTATATGGCGGCACAGTATGACAAAGATATGCCTTTGCCCCAACAGGCTCTGCCGTTGGATTGCGCAACGCGGATATTTGTTCTGGAAAAGACCATTGAACTGGCCGGCAAAAGTGCCTATGCAAAGGGCTATGAAGACACCAAAAGCGCGGAGGGCAAAGCAATCAGTATGGCCAAGCGGCTTCTGCCAGCCGAGCGAATGGCTGAGGCCGTTATTGAGCGGTATCCTGATGCCGGTGGATTTGGCGATTGGACTGATGGCAGCGTACATCAGCTTGACCTTGCTGATGATGTTTATGCCTTGTACGTTAACACCGATGACAAAAAGTTCCTTCTATTGAGAACGGGAGATAATCTGAGAAGCGACCTCAATGTTCTCGACAGAGCTTTCGCGGGCGTCGATGTTGTTCATCGCATCGTAAGTGACACCGGCGCGGTACTTGGCGGCACGGCAGCCGACCAGAAAGATGTTTTTCTGACGTCTTCGCTGGGGGAAAAACTGCCCGATTGGAAGGTGCAACTGTATTTTAGAGACAGCGATGTCTTTTCAGAATTTGCCAGGCGACAGGTGACAGTTTACGTGTGGGGTGGTGTGCTGGTTATTGGCTTGATGCTTCTGGCAGGCGGTGCGGCGGTGCAGATGGTCGGCAGGCAGATAAAGCTCAACCGGCTGAAGAACGATTTTATCGCGACGGTTTCGCACGAGTTGAAGACGCCGCTTGCATCGATGCGAGTGCTTGTTGATACGCTTCTGGAAGGCAATTACAAAGACCAGCGGCAGGCAACGGAGTATCTTCAGTTGGTAGGTAAAGAAAATGAAAGGCTCAGCAGCCTGATAGATAATTTTCTTACGTTTTCCCGGATGGAGCGTAACAAGCAGGCGTTCGAGATGCTTGAAACATCCCCTGCGGCCATCGCCGGTGCGGCGGCGGATGCCCTGCAGACGAAGTTTGGGCAGGGGCGGTGTGATTTTGATGTGAGCATTGATAACGAACTGCCGATGGTGTCGGCGGACATGGACGCGATGGTGACAGCGATTGTGAACCTTCTGGACAATGCGTACAAGTACTCCTATGATGACAAGCATATCCGGTTGAAAGTTTATACTGAAGTTGGTTTTGTGTCTTTCAGTATTATCGACAGCGGGATAGGTATGTCACGGCGAGCGACCAGGAAAGTTTTTGAGCGGTTTTACCAGGCGGACCGTCATCTTGCACGGCGGGCACAGGGCTGCGGGCTTGGCCTTAGCATCGTAAAGTTTATTGTGGACGCTCACCACGGTTCGATAACGATTAACAGCAAGCCGGGAAAGGGGAGCGTGTTTACAATTAAGCTGCCGGCGTTGGATATAGAGAATGGAAAGGGTTCTGATAATTGAAGACGATGCCACGATGCTGCGGGCTTTGAAGGACAACTTCGAGTTCAAAGGCTATGGTGTGGTAACGGCATCGGACGGTGAGCAAGGGCTAAATGCCGCGCTGGACAGCAAGCCCGACCTGATTATTCTCGATATTATGCTGCCGAAAATAAACGGCTACGAGATATGCAGGCTTATCAGGGAGCAGGAACTGGATATGCCGATTATTATGCTGACGGCCAAAGGGGAGGAGTCGGATATTGTTTTGGGCTTAAATCTCGGAGCCGACGATTATGTCACCAAGCCATTCAGTATAAAGGAGCTTCTTGCGCGGTCGGCGGCTTTTCTTCGTCGCAGGCGGCAGGCGGAAAGGGATGTTTATGAGTTCGGGGGTTTCGTTCTTGATATACCGGCCAGAAGACTTTCGAAGAATGATGAGGAGATAAAGCTTTCACCGAAGGAATTTCGGCTGTTGGAGTTTTTTGTTAAAAGGTGCGGGCGTGCAATTACGCGAGATGAAATCCTGAATAAGGTATGGGGGTACGACTGTTTTGTTGGGCCGCGCAGCATCGACCGCTTTGTCACGACGCTGCGGAACAAGATAGAACCGGATGTTCATAATCCGACGCTGATTCGCACGATACGAGAGGTTGGCTACAAGTTCGAGCCGCCGGAGCAGTAGCGGTCACTTTGCGGCTTCGATGGCGTCGGCCAGGTTGAGTGTTCCTTCGTAGAGACTTCTGCCGACTATGACCGCTTCGACTCCAAGCTCGTTGATTTTCTTTATGTCGGATATATCTTTGACGCCGCCGGAGGCAATCACGGGGACGGTGACGGCATCGGCGAGTTGCTTTGTTCTTTCGAGATTCGGGCCTGACATCATTCCGTCTCTGGTTATGTCGGTATATATTATGGCGGCGATAGGCAGTTTGGCGGCTTCGGCGGCGAGTTCGAGCAGGTAGTGATGGCTGTTCTGGGTCCAGGCGTGGGTCGCCACCTTCGAGCCTCGTGCATCAAGTCCGAGAACGAGTCTTTCGATGAACTTGTTGGCCATTTCGCTGAACCATTCAAAATCACTGACGGCGGCGGTACCTATTATCACTCGCTCCACTCCGGCATCGAGCATTTGCCTGATTGAATCCTCAGTGCGAATACCGCCACCTACTTCGACCTTGAGCTGCTTGAGAGAGGCTATCGCTTTAACGGCGTTAGTATTTACGGGTTTGCCCAGCTTAGCCCCATCGAGGTCAACGATGTGAAGCCACTGGGCACCGGCTGCGATGAAATCCCGGGCCTGGGCAACCGGGTCGTCCTGGTAGGTAATTTTTCGATGGTACTGGCCCTGGATGAGCCTGACACATTTGCCGTCTATCAAGTCAATGGCTGGTATTACGTGCATGGTTAGTCACCTTATGGTTATAAAAAAAGTTGTCGGATTTTAGTCAAAGAAGTCAGGCGTTGCAACAGTTTTTATCATGCTATGGTTGTTTGGGGTCGAAATGGGGTATCTATTTTTTATTTCCAAGCCAGTCCTGGAGATTTTTTGCAAGGATCTCGACGTTTTCCCGGGCCATTATGTGGTTGACGATAGCAGGTGCGACTTTGAGCTTTATCATGGCCTTGTGTGCTCTTTGCCAAAGTCGTTTCTTCTTTGCCGGCGAGTCGGCCAGGTATAGCTCTGTGACGAGTTCGCTGAGCTTGCCGAGCATAATGGTATCAAGATTGTCGTAATAGTTTGAGATTACCTGCTGTTGATATTTCGAACGTTCGCGGGCGACCATATAAGAGCCTCGATAGTGTTAGTTTGTGATATTTGTCACGCTTTTACACTATCGGGTTGGTTAAATCAAGCTATCAGTGCCCGGCGATGTGTTTTTGCTGGCTTTGGCGGGATATGCGGCTATAATCTCGTGAAAAGTTGCGCACGGCTGGTATCGCAAAAAACCGGTGGTATAAACAATCATGGTAATCATGCGAAGAAGATTGTTGTTTATTTTTGTTTTTCTGATTTTGTTGTCCTGGCGGGTTTGTGACGCGAGAGATGTAACTGTTGGTGCTGCCGAAGACCTTCATCTGACAGGCTCTCGTGTGCTAAGTTATCAGAAGGAAACCCGTGGTCAGGTGCTGGTTTTCAAGGCCGGCTTATCAGTTTCCATTGGTTCTGCCAGGTTATCCTGTGACAGGGGTGTGGTTTGGTTTGAGTCAAAAGCGCCAGAGGGTTCGGCGGTTGAATACTCGGCGACGGCTTATCTCGAGGGTAACGTTTCAACGAGCACCGGCTCTGGACCGAGCGATTTGGTCTTGAGTGTGATTGAAAAAAGGCGGTCGGTTATTGCTCGATTCAGTGTTAGCGGGAAGGTTTTTGTGACGGCTGAGAAGAAGGAATCTGCCGATGTTCGTGAGCTGGAGCTTTACAGGGATGCTGTTAGCGCAGTTTCTGTTCCCGAACCGACGCGGCCTGAGGTGACAGGAGCGGTTACTTCTGGGAAACGCCGGGCAAAGACTAACAAGGAATCGGCTGGAGTGGCGAAGGCTGAATTACCTTATCCGGTGAATATTTCACCTGCCGGCGAGGCTCGGCTGGAACTGAACTACAGGGCAGAGGCCAACGACATGTTCGTTGGAACTCTGAGGCAGCGGTTTTATTTGTGGCAGAAGCAGGCTGGGGGCGGTTTGCTGGAACTTCAGGCGGATAACGCGGTTATATGGCGATCAAGGGATGCAGCGAAAGCCGGCGCCGCTGGCGGGTCGGCGGACTTTTCAGGCTCTGCGGCTGGTGGGGTGATCAAGGCGATTTATATGGCCGGTGATGTTGTGATGACCGAGGGTCAGCGAACAATAGAGGCGGACGAGATATACTACGATTTCGAAGGTAAGAAGGCCTTGGTTGTTAATGCGGTGATGCGGAATTATGACGTTAAGCGTGGGATTCCGCTTTATGTTCGCGCGGCCAGGCTGCGGCGTATTTCAGAGACTAAATTCGCCGCCGAGGATATTACGATGACCAGCAGTGAGTTTCATAGACCCCAGATTTCACTGACCGCATCAAGGGTAATAATCACAGACACGACGGCCATTGATGAACTTGCAGGAGGGGTTTCGGACAGCAGTTACGATGCCCAGGTGCATGATGTTCGGTTGAAGGCCGGCGATAAGACGATATTCTACTGGCCTTTCATGCGGAGCAATTTTGAGAGACCTGATGTTCCAATCAAGAGCGTGCGGGCCGGGTATAACAGTAACTGGGGGCCTTCGGTCGAGACGCGTTGGAATCTGTCGCGTCTTCTTGGGCTGAAGGAGCCGGAAGGGACCGACGGTACGTTCGGTCTGGATTATTACGGAGAGCGAGGACTCGGCAGCAATATGGAAGTCGACTATGAACGGGAAGATTATTACGGGCGGATTTTGGGTTATGTAATCAACGACCACGGCGAAGATGACCTCGGCAGAGCGGCCAGTCGTCGGGATATTGAACCAGAGCACGCGTTTCGGGGGCGTTTCATGTCTCAGCACAGGCAATTTTTGCCTGATAACTGGCAGCTTACGACGGAGGTGAGCTATCTTTCGGACGAGAATTTTCTTGAGAGCTTTTATCGGGGAGAATTTCTGACCGGTAAAGAACAGGAAACACTTGTGCATTTGAAACGTATACAGAACAACTGGGGTGTTTCGGTGCTTGGCAAGGTCAACGTAAACGATTTTGCGAGCGAGATGGAAGAACTGCCTGGAGTTGAGCATCATTTGACAGGTCAGTCATTTTTGTCCGACAGGCTGACATTTTACAGCGACAGCCAGGTCAACAGGTATCGTTGGCATTTGGGATCGGGTGCTCCGCAGGATTATTTTACATTTGCATCGGAACGGGCAGAGGTTGACATGCCCGTTCGTGCAGGGACGGTGAAGCTGGTACCGTTTGTGGCAGGTACGACGGCGTATGATGATGGTTCGGGCTTCGACACGGATATAGACGGCAGTGCGTCAAAGAGCAAGGAAAACGTTTGGTTCGGTGAGTTGGGCGTTCGGGCTTCGACCCGGTACTGGAAGGTTTATTCGAATGTTAAATCGCAGCTTTGGGATTTGAACAAGCTGCGGCACGTTGTGAAACCATACGCGACTGCAGTTGGTTATACGCAGAGTGATTCGGTTATAGAGCAGCGTGATACTCTCAATGTTGGTATTTCTCAGCGGCTTCAGACAAAGAGAGGGCCGGTGGGTAAGGAACGGACGGTTGACTGGATGCGGCTGAATATGGATGTGACGTGGGTGAATAATTCGGCTGATACGGCTGCCGGGCCCGACCGGTTTATCTGGAACAAACCTTTTATTCCTCTTGTGGATAGTCACAGCAGTTCGATTCCGCTGCAGGACAGGCGAAGCAGCGATATATTCGGGCCGAGACGCAATTATACCGGGGCCGATTACGAATGGCGTTTAAGCGATACTACCGCGGTGCTGGGTGATATGTATTATGACATGCAGAGCGGCGTGGTGCAGCAGTTTAATATCGGGTTTTCCCAACTTCGGTGGCCTGATTTGAGTTACTATATAGGCAGCAGATACCTGAGGAACATCGAGGTTCTGGATGAAAAAGGCTCGAATGTATTTACATTTGCGGCAACTTACAAATTAGATCCCCGGTATACATTGGTGTTTTCTCAGCAGTTTGATTTTGACTATAGCGCCAACATTCGCAGCGATATTGCGATTGTCAGACGGTATCACCGGCTTTACTGTGGTCTGACGTACAGTGCAGATGAATCGCTGGACAGACAGTCGATAATGTTTAGTATATGGCCTCAGGGTGTCCCGGAACTTGCGATTGGTTCGAGAGACTATATGGGCCCCGGCCTGTCGTCAGGTTATTGAGGTGAAGCAGATTGTTATTAATGGAAGTTGATTTTGTCATCGGTCTTGTGAATCCGGTCGATGTAAATGGAGCGTTATAACAGGGACTTGATGTATTATTCAGGAGTAACACTATGGGATTGGTTGATACGAAAAAGATGTTTGCGATGGCTCTAAAGGGTGGGTATGCGGTCGGGGCGTTTAACGTCAATAATATGGAGATTACGCAGGGGATTGTTTCGGCCGTTGCCGAGGCCAAGGCCCCGCTTATTCTGCAGATTTCCAGGGGCGCCCGTTCTTATGCGAGTAACAGTTATCTCAAGGCAATAATTGATGTAGCGGTGAAGGAGAACCCCGACATCCCTATTGCGATTCACCTGGACCACGGTGACACGTTCGAGACGGCCAGGCAGTTCGTGGATGACGGGTTTACTTCGGTTATGATCGATGCATCAAAGCTGTCCTTCGAAGAGAACGTTGCGGTTACAAAGCAGGTGGTGACATACGCACACGAGCGCGGCGTTGTTGTCGAGGCGGAGCTTGGTCAACTGGGTGGAATTGAAGAAGATGTAGTCGGTGTTTCCGCCGAAGATATAAGCAGTCATCTTACGGATCCGGAACAGGCTGTGGAATTTGTGGAGAAAAGCGGATGCGATTCTTTGGCCGTTGCCTGCGGGACAAGTCACGGTGCTTACAAGTTCAAAAGCGCGCCAACACTGGCTTTCGATGTCATTCAGGAGATAAGCGACAAGCTGCCGGGTTTCCCGTTAGTCATGCACGGCTCGAGCAGCGTTCTGCGGGAGTTCAAGGACCTGATAAACAAGTACGGTGGTGACATGCCGGACGCGATGGGTGTTCCGGAAGATGCCATCAGCAAGGCCTCCAGGATGGCAATATGCAAGGTCAATATCGACACGGACCTTCGCATGGCTCTTACAGCGAAGATCAGGCAGGTTTTTGCGGAAAAGCCGAGCGAGTTCGACCCTCGCAAGTACCTTGGTCCCGGCAGAGAAGCGATAAAGGAAATGGTTAAACACAAAGTTCAGATATTGGGTTGCGCCGGCAAGGCGGCTGAATGTTTATAGCAGGGTGTTGTTGTTTTGCGCGGTCGGGATAGGTGCAAATGAAGGATGATGTCTTTTTGAGATGAGACAAAATATGCAGGATGTTAGAAATCGAGCGCGAAGGTATTTTACGTTTTTGGGTCTTTTGGGGCTTGTTGCCGGTTTTCCTCTTGTTTCGGGGCTTGCTTCGAGACGTGCGGCGGTTGACAATACGACAGTCAGGCAGGCAGAGGCGAACGTTTCAGCGGATGCAATCGATTCCGCCTCGGAGCAGGCAAAACCACCGGAAATAATTAGCAGGATTTGTGGTCTTATTTACAAGGGCGACTTCGACTCAGCGGCAAAGCTGGTAGAAAAGGCCCCATCAGAGCAGAACCCGGACATCGGGCGTTTATCTGAAATCGTCCATGAATACAAGGCGATTAGTCAGAGACGTGAGCAGTCGCGCAAGACCGCTTATCAGAAACAGCTCGATGAACTGGCCAGGCTCGGCAAGGCAGGCGATGCCAATGACGTCAACGATTCCAACGATTCGAATGACGTTGCAAAGGCATTTTTGGTTATTGCCAAGGCGAGGGATTTTGCGGACCGGCGGCAGCGCGATGAACTGTTGGCAATGCCGTTTGTAAAAGAGATTTCCCAAAAAGCGATTGACAAGGCAAGGGTGTACGAATCTCGCGGCAAATGGCTTGACGCATACATAACGTGCTATAGCTGGCTGCAATCGATAGAGCCGAATAATAAGAAGTATTCAGAGCATGCCGATGAGCTTGTGGAGAAGGCGGGCATCCTCGGCTCGATGCGTGACAGTCCATGCGAGAGCAGGCAGGAACGTTTCGAAAAGATTGAAAGGCAAATGTTTGTGCGGGCGATAGATGCGCTTCATTTTAGTTATGTGAAGATTATCGACTACCGGCAGATGGCGGAAAAGGCTCTGCAGCGATCTCAGATGCTCGCGGAGGTGATAAAATGCAGGAATGATGAATCTTCAAACGACGCCAATGACGCTTCGAAAAAACCGGACGGGGCCGAAGGAGAGCCAAACTCGGCAAAGTCAACCATTCCAACGATTAATCTGCAGGGAGTTTCGGCGTGGTCGGCATCTCTGGCGGGTATTCATGATGAGATTAACGAGTCCCCAGCCGGTATCAGCAAAGACAAGTTCATAAATGTTTTCGACAAGGTGCTGGCACTGAACGAGGCGACGGTGCAGTTACCCCGCAGGTTGCTGATTGCGCAGTTTTCAGAGGCGGCGTTGTCGGTACTTGACCCTCATACGGTTATGGTTTGGCCTCGGCAGGTCGAGAACTTCGAGAAGACAATGACCAGTGAGTTTACGGGCATTGGGATAGAAATCTCAAAACAAAAAGGCCTGTTGACTGTGGCAAGTTTACTTCCGGATACACCGGCGTATAAATCCGGTCTTGACGCCGAGGACGTTATAGAAGCGGTGGACAGCGTTCCGACAAAAGATATGTCGCTTAACTGTGCGGTGCGGCGAATTACAGGCCCTGCCGGCACAAAAGTGGTGCTGACAATAAGGAGTCCCGGTGATAAGGAAACCAAGAACATCACAATAACCCGTGCAAAGATAACGGTGCCGACGATTCGGGGCTGGCAGCGGACCGAAGGCGGCAATTGGCTTTACATGCTCGATAAGGACGAGAAGATAGGCTATGTCCGTCTGACGAGTTTTGCCGCGAGCAGTGCTTCGGATTTCGAGGCGGTATTGAAAAAGCTGGAGGCGCAGGGTTTGAAGGGCTTGATTCTGGATTTGCGGTTCAACAGCGGCGGTTTGCTGGATAGCGCCGTTGATATATGTGACAAGTTCATCAAAAAAGGCTTGATAGTCAAGACGCAGCCTCGCTACATTCCCACTTACGCCACGGCCAAAAGCAAGGGCACACATCCGGACTATCCCCTGGTTATACTTGTGAACCGGTTTTCGGCAAGCGCTTCTGAAATTGTATCCGGAGCTTTGCAGGACAAGGCATATAAACGGGCGATTATCGTCGGCGACAGGACTTACGGTAAGGGCAGCGTACAGGGTATAACCCCATATCCGGGCGACGGTGCGCAACTGAAGTATACGATGGCATATTATCATTTGCCTTCGGGCCAAAGGGTCAAGAGCAAGAACGAAGTGAAAAAGCAGGGTAAAAACGACTGGGGTATCGGGCCTGATATTGAAATGAAGCTGCGAAGCGACGAGCTTAAAAAGATGCTCGACGTTCGAAGAGACAATGATATTCTGGTTGCGGCCGGCCATGACAACGGCCAGGCACCGGTAAATAAACATTCGATGAAAGAGGACCTTGCGGCCGACCCGCAATTGTGGGTAGGCCTGCTCGTTGTCAGGAGTAAATTGGTTGAGAAAGAGGCTGCGAAACGCTGAATGTGGCAGGTTTTTGCCTGCAGTGACAGGAGTATAAGGATTTGAGCGAGACTGAAGAAAAGGCAAAATTCGAAGTTCAGAGGCAAGAGAAACTCGAGTGTATTAAGGAACTGGCTGTCGACCCTTATGGGGGCAGGTACGACGGTACGGAGAATGCCGCTGATATAAAGGGCAGATACAAGGACGGCGATGATACACAGCGGGCAAAATGTGCCGGCAGGATTGTCCTTTTGAGAGATATCGGCAAGCTGATTTTTATTACGCTTCGCGACTGGAGCGGAACGCTTCAGATTGGTCTTAGCAAGAAGCTTCTGGGCGAGCAATGGACTCTGGCGAAACTTCTGGAGCTTGGGGACATAATCGGCGCCGAAGGTCAATTAGGCAAGACACGAACGGGCGAGATTACGATATGGGTCGAGGCACTTACGGTTTTGAGCAAGTGTTTGCGGCAGCCCCCGGAGAAATTCCACGGTCTTGCCGACGTCGACCTGCGGTATCGCAACAGGTACGTGGACTTATGGGCGAATCCTGAAGTGATGGAGCGGTTCAAGAAACGTAGTGACATTATCGCGACGATTCGCCGGTTGCTCAGGGACAAAGGCTTTCTGGAAGTCGAGACCCCGATGATGCAGACGATTGCCGGAGGCGCCGCGGCAAAGCCTTTTATTACACATCATAACACGCTGGATATGGATTTGTTTTTGCGAATCGCCCCGGAACTTTTTCTCAAAAGGCTGCTGGTTGGCGGGATGGAGAAGGTTTTCGAGATAAACCGCAATTTTCGCAACGAAGGTTTGAGCAGACGGCATAATCCTGAATTTACGATGCTGGAACTCTACCAGGCCTACGGTGATTACAACGTAATGATGGATTTGACCGAGGAGATTATCTGCACGTGTGTTGAAAAATACTGCGATAGTAACGAGGTTGAGTTTGACGGCATGACGGTCGATTACAGCCGAGCTTGGCGGCGTGCCCGTTACGCGGACCTTCTGAAAGAGCACAGCGGTTGTGATATTGATGATGTGCCGGCGGTTCGGGAAAAAGCCGCGGAACTCGCGCTTGATACGAAAGATATGGACGATGTGGTGATCATTGAAAAGGTGTTCGAGGCCACAGTCGAAGACAAGTTGGTATGTCCGACATTCGTGATTGATTATCCGGCTGCTCTTTGTCCGCTGACCAGGCGTAGGAAAGATGATCCCAGGTACGCCGAGCGTTTCGAGCTTTATGTCGCGCGGATGGAACTGGCCAATGCGTATACCGAGTTGAATGACCCCGCGGTACAGGAGGAGAATTTCAGGATTCAACTTCGGGGCCAGGATGAAACGATGGCGACGATGGACGATGATTTTATTACGGCATTGAAGTATGGAATGCCTCCTGCCGGCGGTCTGGGTATCGGCATTGACAGACTGGTAATGGTGCTCACAGGCGCTTCGACTATTCGTGATGTGATTCTTTTTCCACTTCTTAAGCCTACCAGGCAATAGGGCTGAACATGCTAAAGCTATTCTTGTGGCTGCGATACCTGCGTAAAAGAAAAATCGTGCTGCTAAGCATTGCGGCCGTTGCGCTGTCGGTGTCACTTTTGATAGTAGTTTCGAGTTTATTTACAGGTTTCATTCATACGTTCGAAGATGCAGCGGTTCTTGCAATGGGCGATGTTGTTATCGATCCTCCTATTAAGATAGGCAAGTATCGGCAGTTGTGTGAACGGCTGGAGCAGATAGCGGATGTTCAGACGGCGACGGCGACGTTGTCGGGGCAGGGCTTGCTGTATCTCGGCAAAGGTAACGTTCGTGCGGTAAGCGTTCTTGGCATAAATCCGGTCAAACATGCACAAGTGACAGGTTTCAAGGCGTCGCTGTGCAAACAGGGTAAATTGCGTGACGGCCCGTCGTTCGAGCTTGCCGGCGCCTCCGGGGAAACGGGCGGTTTTGTCGGCGTGGGTGTGATTGCCAGACCGGATGAGAAGACCGATGCATACGATTTTGCTCAAATTGAGAAGATGATTGGGCGTCAGGTGATTCTCACTACAGGCTCAAGCTCGATACGGAAGGATGGTTCAGGTGTAAAAGTCAGACGAAAGACGGTGAGATTTACAGTTGCCGATGTTGCTTATACTGGAGTGTATTATCTGGACAGGAATTTCGTTTATCTTCCGATAGAGCAGTTGCAGGCCAAACTGTATCCGGATGAGGCGTATCCGGTTGCGGACCAGATTCGAATCCGACTGGCGGCTGGTGCTCGGCCGGATCGGGCACTGGCGGCAATTCGAGGAGTTTGGGAGCTTTTTGCCGGCGACGAACTCGGCTGGAGTGCATCTCTGATAAGGTATACCGACATCATGACATCGAGGGAAAAGCAAAGCCGATATATTGCGGAGTTTATGAAGCAGATGGGGATTCTGATGTTGGTATTCGGCGTGGTAAGTTTCGGTGTGGTGGTCCTGGTTTTCTGCATACTCTATATGATTGTCCGTCTCAAGCAAAAAGATATTGCCATAATAAAAAGTTGTGGTACGAGCAGCGGCTCGGTGGCGATCTTGTTTGTCGGTTTTGGTGGTTGTATAGGGATAGTGGGCGCCGGGTTCGGTACGCTGCTGGGATATATCATCACGAAAAACATAAACACGCTCGAAGGGTGGGTGCGGATAATCTTCGGGTTGAAGCTTTGGAAGAGCAGTGTGTATATGTTCAACAGGATACCCAACGAGATTAACTGGAACTGGGTTCTGGTGATAGTGGCGTCGGCTGTCGTTTCAGTTTCGCTCGGTGCGTTGATTCCTGCAATTATGGCGGCCTGGACCAGGCCGGTAAATATTCTGCGATACGAATAGGCGGAGCGTTACGTGTATAAGGTTATTCTCGCATTTCGTTACCTGTTCAAAAAACGCATCAGCTATCTGGCGTTTACAGCGGTTGCACTGTCTGTTTTTATCGTCGTGGTAGTGATGACCGTAATGAGAGGGCTGGTGACGGATTTCAAGCAGAAGAATCATAATTTCAGCGGTGACTGCGTTGTCGCCGGTGATTCGCTGGTGGGCTTTGCATATTATGAAGATTTTGTAAGAACACTTCAGGGTGAAGATTTTGTAGAAGGCGTTTCACCCGTCATCAACAGTTTCGCGTTGATAAGCCGTCAAGGTTCCGCCCGTAATATCGGTGTTCAGATTATGGGCATCGACCCTGTCATGCACAGCAGGGTAACCAACTTTGCTGAAACACTGCATTACAACAGGCACAACGTTGCCGGGGCATTTGAGCCGAGTCGAGATCCCAATCATACCGGATGCATATTGGGTATCGGCCTTGTGTTGGAGCCGGATTCCAACGGTGTTTATGATTATTATGGTGCCGTGCTGCCGGCGATGGCTCTTTCGGTGACCAGTTTTCCACTTACAGCAAGAGGTACGTTGGCCAAGGCCGGTCTGGGGATGGTGAGCAGTAAGACGTTTTACTACAGCGATGTTTCGCACAGCGGTTTGGCGAGGGTGGATGGCGCGATGGTTTATCTGCCCTTCGAGCAGGCGCAGCTTTTGTGCATGGCCGGCGTGGAGAAGAGGATTTCGAGTATCCACATAAAATTCAAGCATGGCGTATCGCTGCACAGCGGGTTAGACAAAGTGTCGGCATTGTGGAAGGATTTTGTAAAAGGTAAAGGCAGCGAAAAACTCGCTTATCTGTTCGAGAACGTCACCGTCCAAAGCTGGAAGGAGCATCGGCGTGAATTCATTGCGGCGATGGAAAAGGAACAGACGATGCTGACGGTGATGTTTGCCCTTGTGGGTGTGACGACTGTTTTTATCGTTTTTGTAGTCTTCTACATGATAGTAAGCCACAAGAGCAAAGACATCGGGATATTGAAAAGCATAGGAGTTTCGAAGACGAACGTGGTCGGGCTTTATTTGAGTTTTGCCTTTCTGTTGGGCATTTTCGGCTCTGCGGGTGGTTTGGCAGGCGGGTGGGTCTTTTTGTTGAGAATAAATGCCATAGAGCACTGGCTTTTTAAGCATTTTCGGTTTCAGTTGTGGGACCGCACGATTTATGCAATAGGTGATATTCCTAATAAAGTGGATTTTGGGGTTTTGGCGATAATTGTGGCAGCGGCGCTTTTTGCCTGTTTGTTGGGCGCATTTATACCAAGCTTCAAAGCAGCAAGATTGAAACCGGTTGAGACTTTACGGGTTGGTCAATTATGAAGAAGAACGATCTTATGTTACAGGCCAGGGGCGTACATAAATCTTATCGAATGGGTTCAACCCGTGTGAGTGTGCTGCGCGGACTTGATTTGGCGGTCAAACGAGGCGAGTTTGTGGCGATAATTGGGGCGTCCGGGAGTGGAAAGAGCACTCTTCTGCATATATTAGGGGCCTTGGATGGGTTAAATAAAGGCGTTGTTCGTATCGAAGGACAGGATTTGAGCGGGCTAAGCAGCAGGCAGTTGAATGAACTGCGTAACCATAAGGTGGGATTTGTGTTTCAGTTCTTTCATTTGTTGGACGAATTAAATGTGCTGGAAAACATCATGCTGCCGGCGATGGCGTCAAAAAGCGTGTTCGGGTGGCTTGTGAGTCGGGGCCGGGCCAGAAAACGGGCGATGGAACTGCTCAAGCGATTCGGCCTAAGCGACAGGGCAAGTCACAAGCCTTATCAGCTTTCCGGCGGCGAGAGACAACGGGTGGCTATAGGCAGGGCACTCATGAACGAACCGAAACTGCTTTTGATCGACGAGCCGACAGGAAACCTTGACTCAGCGACAGGAAATGGTATCTTAGATGTTTTTGAAGAATTGAACAGGGCCGGTCAAACGATTGTGATGGTAACCCACGATGAAAGGATAGCACGCAGGGCCGGCAGGGTAATCGAGCTGGTTGACGGCAAAATAGGTTAGTTGAAGGTGTAAGTCTCGCAGGCAGTAAGCGGCGGGAAAAGCACCATGATACGAGAATCCGGACCCGTCAGGCAGGTGGTTTTTGAACACTTGAGGTTTTTCTATGGCACTAAAAATATGGCTTGATGACAAACTGGTCGACAAAGCGGATGCGAAGATATCCGTTTTCGACCACGGGTTGCTGTACGGTGACGGTGTCTTTGAGGGCATTCGTATCTATGGCGGCAGGATATTCGAACTGGATGCACACATAAAGCGTCTTTACGAGTCTGCCAATGCTATTCGTCTGGACATCCCAATGGACAAGGCCGAACTTATCAAGGCGACCGAGCAGACCGTAGAGGCTAACGGTATTGTAGACGGTTATATCCGGCTTGTTGTAACGCGTGGTATAGGTACACTTGGTTTGAATCCTTTCATCTGTGAAAAGTCCATTGTGTTTATTATTGCCGACACTATTCAGCTTTATCCGGAAGAGCTTTATGAAAAAGGGATGAAGATAATCAGCGCGACCACCGTTCGCAATCACCCGCTGGCGGTTCCCCCGCAGGTCAAGAGTCTTAACTATCTGAATAACATTCTGGCGAAGATCGAAGCCCTCGACAATAACGTTCCCGAAGCGATAATGTATAACCACCTGGGATATGTTGCCGAAGCGACCGGAGACAATGTCTTTATCGTCAGGAACGGCGTGGTTTGCACGCCCCCGACACAAAGCGGTTCGCTTGAAGGAATCACGCGTGGTGTGGTGATGCAGTTGGCCGTTAAGGAAAAGATTGAAGTGGTCGAAAAGAACCTGACTCGAGTCGATTTGTATAATGCTGATGAGTTTTTCCTGACGGGTACCGCTGCTGAGGTGATAGGTATCGTTGAGATTGATGGGCGGGTTGTCGGCGACGGCAAACCCGGACCCGTTACGCGCCTGCTGAGGGAGAAGTTCTTCGAATACTCCCACGGAAAGGAGCAATAGCGAAGGGTAGCAAGGGCACTGTTTCTGTGGCGGCGCTTTTGCGGAAGCGCCGGACAGGCCGGCAGCAACAACCAGGCGCTATCCGTTAAACGCTTTAGACCATGCAGTCACAATCAAAGACCGACACATGTTCCGATTGCGGCAGAACCGGTAAGGATGGTTCTCTTGCAGGAAGCACCGAAACGAAGCCCGTGATAGAGGTCTTCGGACTCATCGAAGAACAGTTGTCGCAGGTAAGAGCAGTGATCGATGCGCAACTGGCAGTCAACTGCGTCAAGAGCGGCAACGATAAATTGCTGGAGGCTTTCAAGAGTCACGGCGGCAAGATGCTTCGTCCGGGACTTGTCCTGCTTGCAGGCGGCAGTTGCGGTTCGATTACCAACAAGCACATTCACGTCGCGGCAATGGTTGAAATGATTCATGCGGCGACCCTGCTTCACGATGACGTTATTGACGAAGGCCAGCAGCGCAGAGGCCGACCGACAATAAACCATATATGGGGCAATGAATCGGCGGTGCTGCTGGGTGATTTGCTGCTGAGCAGAGTTTTTGGGATGTGTGTCAATCTCCAGCCGCAAATCATAGAGATAATTGCCGATGCCGCCGCCCAAACGTGCCAGGGTGAGTTAAGGCAGATATTGCAGAGGCGAAACTGGCAGTTGAGCGAATCGGAGTATATTGAGATAATTACCCAAAAGAGCGCAACGCTGCTGAGTTGCTGCTGCCGTCTTGGCGCCCTTCTGGCTGGGGCAAACAACGAAGAAGTGCAATCACTGGCGGATTACGGTCTTAATACTGGAATCGCATTTCAAATTACCGATGACCTGCTGGATATAGTCGGTGACGAAGCCAGAACCGGCAAGACGCTTGGCACTGATTTCGACAAGAACAAACTGACGCTGGCGTTGATACACCTGTTTGAAACAGCCGACAAAAAGCAAAGGATGGCCGCCAAAAAGCTGCTGCAAGATGGGTCGGTCGGCAAGAAAGCCGTTGCACAACTGTTAGGGGCCACTGGAAGCCTGGCGTACGCTCGCAGTTGCGCCCGAGGCTATAGTGCAAAAGCTGTTGCGGCCTTGGACAATCTTAGACAAAGCAGCGCCAAAAATGCCCTGATTGAAACGGCGCGATTCGTTACCGACAGGTCAAGCTAATCCAGTCACTTGCCGTATCCGTCTGGATAAAATCCTCCCACTATCCTCATGACGATTATGCAAATCTATTGGCTGGGGGTTTTTAGCGGGGTCGAATTTGTTGAAGGGCGACTCTTTTCAGAGTTTTTGCCGCCCAGCGCCGAGGCCATTTGTCGGACGTATTCGTTTTGGTCGGATTTTGCGGTCCAGTCGAGGACCTTCTGGAATTTGGCACCCTGGGATTTTGTGAGCAGGTACAGTGCCATCATTCGCACGGGCCATCTGCTGTCATCGAGCGAATCGGCGACGGCGGCGGTGAGTTCGTAGTCGAGCTTCAGAGGAAGCATTGCCGCCATCGTGTGAATCCTGACAACCCAGTCGGGGTCGGCAAGGTTACGCTTCATTGCGGATTTGAGCAGGTCGGGCATCCAGTCGGAATAAACGAACTTGTAATCCGGCTGGCGGTTTGCCATAAGCTGCTGCTCGGTGAGCAGCCCTGCGAATAGTTGCGCTGCTGTAATTTTCTGGCCCTGCCTGCCTTTTGCAAGCGAATCGAGACGATTCTGAAGGTATTTGCTGCTGAGTTCGATACGGGAGCGTTCGACGATTGTTTTGACCGGCTGCATGCCTGCAAGTGAACTGACAGCCAGACCCTTATCTGTAACGACGGGGTCGATGAAGAGGTCAAACTCTATTTTCAAAGATGCCTGCGGGTGGTTGAGCAATATATCTTTGAGTTTGGCGGTGACAAGGTGGACGCCAACGGAAATACCTGCGCCGGGTTTGATAGGCAAAGCCGGCCGGACCCGCAATGTCACCAGGTTCGGTATGTTTGCATTGATGTCACCGGTAACGTTCGCGTCGATTCTGATATAGCCTTTGAAAAAGGCATTGTCGGAAACAACCAGCCCGTGCGAGGACTTGTTTTCGATGGCCACCGTGGCATCGAGTGGGCTGTCGTATGAAAACCTGCTGCCGCGAAGCTTGAGGCGAACGGAGATTAACTGTTCGGGGATTTGGAAGGTGGGGACGATGGCCTGCCCGAACTCGCCTGTCATGGCGTTCATGATGACGGTTGGGTCTAAAGGTGGGATATATTGTGTGCCCTGAGCGGTGAGGATTTCCTTTGCATGTTCGGCTGCCAGCGACGAGGGGTCTTTGGCTATGGCGGCCTTGAGAGTTTCAATTGCGGCGTCTTTTTGTTTGTCGCTCAGTTGAATCAAGGCGGACGTGAGGTCGGCTATCTGATTGTGCTTGTAATTTTGGAGCAGCAACCTGGGCCAGTCGCTTTGTCCGCTCATCACGAGCGCGTATGCGAGAATGGCCGCGGATGTCGGGGAGTTCGGCTCTGCCGAGTATGCCTTGTTGGCCCATACGACTGCTTTATTGTAATCGGCCATTGCGAAGCTGTAGAACCATGCCAATCGCTGATAGCCGGCGGCTTTTTGCCGTATGTTTCCAAACTGTTCGTCCCGCAGCGACAACTCGATGGCTTTATCCTCGGCGGTTTTCAATATGATTTGTGCCTGCTGGTCGTCGCCTGATTTTTGAGCGGCTTTCCCGGCGATTGCTTCGAGCAGCAGGTCGAATCGTCCGGCCTGTCGAATTTCCGAGGCGATTTGGATACATTTATTTCCCCCTCGTTGGACATTGTAGCTGTTTATAGCCCATGGCAGGTATATTGCGGCGGGTAACGTCTCTGATGGACGCAGGAAGCCAAACAACTCGGCACTGTATTGATACGCGTCGGCGGCCACTTTATAAAGTTCCAGTCGCTCGGCGTATTGCGCAAATGCCAGGACCGCCTGAATATCCAAAGGATTCTCATCCAGCCCCAGCCGCAGATGCTCAAGGTACATCGACGGTGTAATCTTCTCGCCGAGCAGTTCCGTCAGCTTGGCAAAGGCGATCTTGTTATAGTTGTTGTTGTTATAAGCTGAGATGAAATAGGATTGGGCGGTTTTGAGGTCGGTCTTTTCGGCCTTTATAAGACCAAGCTGTGTCGAAAGTTCCGAATCGAGTATGACGCTTTTGCCGCCCAGCTTTGCAAGGAGTTTTTCGTAGAGTTTTTCGCGTTCTTCTATCGAGTTGAGGCCTTTGAGCAGATAGGAAACAGCCGTTTGTGTCACTTCAAGGTCGGCGGATTCGTCCACATAGTTTATGAGCAGTTGATACATCAGTTGGGAGTAGTCCTGCTGGGGATACCGAGGCAGGAGCTTAATCATGTCCGGCAGGATATATTTGGCGGAGCTATCCAGCTTTATCGTTGCCGTCAGCAGCGTTATCGCCTGTTCGACCTGCGGCGGCGTGATATGCGAATAATTGGCCAGCTCATAGGCGATGTCGTAAAATGTTTGGCCTGCCAGAGGCGAGAAGAGCCTGTCGGAGTCGGTACGTAAAGCAGCAGTGTCGGCTTTGGCTGCGGCGTTCAAAACATCCTGAGCCTGACAAAAGGAGCATGAAAGCAACAGCAAGCACAGCAAGAGCCGGCCGCGTCCGGTGCATTTGTTTTCAATACGCTTATCGTCGTTTTTGGACATTTGTATTTCCCGTCCAACTCGTCTTTGTTTTCGCACGGCTGCTGCTGCCAGGCGAATATGCGCCATTTATAGGGCGTTGCGACAGACAACCCCCAACCAGCGGCACGCTGCAAAAACGGTCCATTACAGGATATTTCGGGCAAATGCCATATTTGCTTTACGCATAAAAGGGGTAAAAGTTGGAATTTGCGCCAGATTCGACCATTTTTATACAGGCAGGCGATAGGTAAATTGCCCGGTTTTGGCGGTTGCTGCTGCAACAATGGCGCCTAACCTTTTGTTGGCAAAGGGGTTATATGTAATAGAGCGTTTTGGGCCTGCGAGATTAGCCGTCGGTGGCGCTGGTGCCGGTCAGCAGGGAAAGTGACTCAATACGCAAGAGCTTGGCTGAGAGCGCATAAACGACAACGGCTGACGGCACGACCGCAGCAAGCCGCAGAACATTGAAATATCTGTCTGCCGGAAGGTTTCGCATCAAAAGGTTGATGGATACGCCGACGAGGCACATAATAGCTGTCGCAGCAATGACTTTAGCCAGTGATAGCGGGAATCCGACGAGTATGGGATGGGCCATTCTTTTTCGCAGCACCGACAGAAGTATGACAACCTGCAGGTATGAGCAAATTGCCGTCGAAAGGGCCAAGCCTGCGGTTCCCATGAACCAGATAAGCGTGAGGTTCAGCAGGATATTGACGCAAACGGCCAGGATTGCACTGCGCACGGGGGTTTTGGGGTCCTGCATGGAGTAAAATGCCCGCGTCATTATCTGCTGGGCAAAATAGCCGCATATTCCTACAGCGTAGAATGACAGGGTCAGCGCAACGATGGGCGTATCGGCGGTCTTGAACCGGCCGTGGTCCAGCAAAGCTGAGACCAGGGGTTTGGCAACCAGAAAGATGCCGGCAGTTGCAGGCACGGCAATGAATACGGCAGCCTTTATGCCTTTCGCTATCGTTCTGCTTAGGGCTTCGAAATCCTTTTTTGCGGCGTCTGCGCTCATAACAGGAAATATCGCGGTTGCAAGTGAGATTCCCAACACGCCGAGCGGGAATTGGTAGAGTCGCTGGGCAAAATACAAATGGGCCACAGCGCCGTAGCCGACAGGGTCGCCGCGTTCATTCATGAAGCCTAATGCAACGAAGTCATCTGCCAGGGTGTTCAGTTGGGTTACGGTTAGGCCTATTATCATCGGGCCCATCATAATTATGACCTTTTTGAATGCCTCTGAACTAACGTCCCAGGCAGGTCGAATCGATACGCCGCATGACCGAAGCGAAGGTATCTGCATCGCAATCTGTGCCACACCGGCAAGCAGGACGGCTGCTGCAACGACAAATACGAGTTTCTCGGGCTGCAGCTTGAGTACCCAGCCGCCGAACAGCACACCCGCAATGATAAAGATGTTCAGGACAATGGGTGCGGCGGCAGGAGTGGCAAAGTGGCGATGGACGTTGAGAATGCCCGCAAGTAATGCGACTAAGCAGATAAAAATCATGTAGGGCAGCATTATTGCACACAGGGCCAAGCCGATTCTCGGCTCTGTTCTTGTTTCGAAGAAATGATAGTAGCTGATAACGAGGGCTTCGCCCACGACCACTATCGCCGCCAGTATCACGAAGATAACGGTGACGACCGTGTTTGCCAGGCGTTTGGCGTTTTCCGGATTGTTGTGCAGCTCTTCGCTGTATACGGGTATCAGCGAGGCAGAGGCGGCACCTTCACCGAAGAGTCTGCGGGCAAGATTCGGAATCTTGAAGGCCATCGTCCAGGCGGTACTTAAACCGCGGGAACCGAAGAAATGGGCGAAGGCCATATCACGTATCATGCCGAATACGCGGCTCAGTGCGGTGAGAGAGGCTATCTGTCTAAATCCCTTTATCATTTCTTCTTGTGCTGTGATGGAGTTTCTTTTTTGTCTTCAACCGGTTATTGACGCAGTCTCAGGTCGAATAACAATCTTTTATTCGCATCGCGGCTGATGCCGAACGGCCTGCATCTTCCGACGTTGTTCAGAAGCCCAACAGCGGTCATACTGATAACCAGGCTCGAGCCACCATAGCTGACAAAGGGCAGGGTCAGGCCTGTAATCGGCATCAATCCCACCGTCATGCTGATATTGACGATGACTTCGACGGCGAACATTGCGACGATACCTACAGCAATTAATCGGCCGAACGGGTCTGTATTGTTTGCCGCAATTTCCAGGCCGCACGCGATAATAAAACCGTAAAGCATGAAAAGGCCGAGGCATCCGACAAACCCCCATTGATGACCAATGACGGAGAAGATAAAATCGTTGTGCCTCGTCGGGAGAAAATCGTATTTGATGAAGGGGCCTTTTCTGAAACCGTAGCCGCCGGCTCCTCCTGATGCGATAGCGAACTTGGAACGAAGCAGGTGGTAGCCCCAGTCATTCTCCCACTGTTTCGCATTGAATCTGCCGCCGACAAGTATTTGCCCGAGTTTCGGATGGCGTTCGACGTCTTGGCGGAGCCACCCATTCTGCAGCAGCACACTGCTGATTCTTATTCGCTGATAGGGTTCCATTTTGAGCCACATAAGCGGACTTATCAGTATTGCCATGAGGATAATTAGCAGCAGATGCTTGACCTTTGCTCCGGCGACGAAGAGCATGGTGAAGAAAATGGGCATCATCAGCATTACCGTGCCGAGGTCGGGTTCCAGCAGGATTAACATTGTCGGCAGCACGGTCAGCAGAAAAGGCCCCAGGAGCGTCCTGAAACTTCGGTAATTGCTTCGATATCGCAGGTACCATGCCAGCGCAACGATGTATACGAGTTTGCAGATCTCGGATGGCTGGATGGCAGGCAGTTCACGAGTGCCGATTTTGAACTGTATCCACCTGTGTGTGCCTTTGTTTATCGGCATGAACGGCACCGGCACGATGTATCTGCTGACCAGCAGCAATGCCAGCAGCACGAGGATAATGCCGTAGAACCAGAAGCTCATGGCTCCAAACCAGCGATAGTTGACCATATTGGCTGCTATAAAGGCAATTGCCCCGATGGCGGCGAAAATAAGCTGTTTCTGCCAGTAGTTGCCCAAATCTCTGTTTTGCAGATTGGCGTTAGCCTGAGCCGGGTGCTCCACCGCGTAAATAGTTGCGATTCCCACCGCTAACAGTGCCAGGACGGCCACAAGCAGTGTCATCCTGACAAAAACAAGGCGTCCTTTTATGAAGCTGCGCATAAGGGAAAAATACCATAGAACGGCGAAAATTGCCATAGGAACTGTGAAACTGCGCCAAAAAGGTTGTTCTTTTGGAAATATGGGCTGAAAAATGGCAAAGGAACGGGAAATTGAGGCAAAATAAGGGGTTTGGGGGAAAAAATTAAAAATTTTTTGCTTTTTTCGGTTTTTCGCTTGATTTATTGGGACGCATCTGTTATTATGCGTACAGCCTTCACCAAGGGCAAAGACCTGTGCTATATGTTTTTTATGGCACGCTGTATTCGCCGGGAACGGCGAGAAAGGAGGTTTTGGAGGAGCGCGATAAGATTACAGTATTTTTGTAACCGGTTTTTCCTGCCGGCCGGGAGGCTGTGTTTGGAGTTTCTCAATTCTTTCAGGCAGGAGTAGAGTTCTTAGTATGAGTACCAGGATACGCGGGGTGTGTTGCCTCGCAAGAAGAAGAAAAGAAAGGAAGGCAGTATTATGAAGAAGATTATTTTTGTTTTGGTGGCGCTTTTGATAGCATCACCAGTACTTGCCGACGTGGATATCAGCGCTGTTGCAGATGTCAACGGTAACTCGGCGGTGGTCACCATTAGCTATGCGGCTACCGCCAGCGAAGCTATTCGGGCCATTGCCATAGACATCACACTTGTTGGTGATGCCTGCGTTGTTGATGTGGACTGCGTTAATGGTGACTTCTATATCTATCCGGGCAGTATCAACATTGCCGGCGATGGTTCGGTGAGTGACTACGGTTCATGCCTTTGTGACGACAGTTATGCCGGCACACTGGCCGGTCTGGAGAGCAACGGTGTCACGCTGGAAATGGGCTCGCTGTATGAGGCGGGTGTAGAAAATCCTCCGGCTGATGCGAACGTTCTCGCCGTGCTGACGATTGAGGGCTGCGACTCTGTTGATGTTGTCATTGCCCTGAATGCGATTCGCGGCGGCGTTGTGCTGGAAGAGCCTAATGATACTCCAACGGTCCATCTGACCGGTGACACGGCAGCTCTTGACACCTGTTTTGAACCTCTGTGTATGAAGTTGACTGCTCCGGAGTACACCGACTGGGAAACCTGGGGCAAGCCGAACTGCTGGTGCTATGCCAAGCAGTGCCGCGGTGACCTTAACGGCGGCTCGTTTATCGGCAAGCCCGTAACGATGGCCGACCTGAATCTTTTCAAGCTTGCATATAACAAGTCTGATGTAGATCTTCAGGGCGTTGCCGACGGTATTTGTGCAGATTTGAACCATGCAGCGTTTATCGGCAAGAGAGTCACTATGACCGACTTGAACACCTTCAAGTTGTACTACAACCAGCTTGAAGCTGCTGTTCCCGAGTGTGACATGACGAATTACAACTTCTGGCTTGTGCCGTAAGGAGTCTGCAAAGTTAAATTAAGATTTACCCGAAAATTTAGAGCTGCTGGAAAGACAACCGCGTGTGTGTGTTTTCTTGAAGGCAACAGAATAGATGGAGGACTGTGATTATGAAGAAGCTATTAGTTTTAGCGTTAGTTTTAGGCATTACCTCAATGGCAAGTGCCGCTTTGGTTCTTGACGCTCAGGTTGACGACCCTATTGCCGCTACTCTGACATTCTCAGGTACCGTTAACGAGGATATTTATATCCTCGTGGCAAGCGTCCCTGCAGTGACACTGAGCGGCTTCGCTCTTGGTGCCGACACCGGCCTGCTTGATGCAGCCGGTTATGCAGCTGCGGCCACCGCTTTTGGCGTTATTCCGGCTGGCTACGAAGGCGAAGCCTGGGGATTGGCGTCGTATTCGGATCCGTACCCGGTCACCGGCGAACTGCTCACCTGCGATTACAGCGGTGAGGGCAACGTGATTGTGTGGTACTACAATGAGGTTGCCGGTACATCGGGTGAGCTACTCAATTTTGACGTTCCCGTTCCTGAGCCGGCGACAATTTGTCTGCTCGGTCTCGGTGGATTGGCTCTGCTGCGTCGTCGCAAATAAGACGAGGCTAATGCCAACGTTTAGTTTTTTAAGAGGCAGGGCTTTTAGTCCTGCCTCTTTTTTTTGTGCTTCTTGAAGGCAAGAGAAAAGGTGGAGGACTGTGATATGAAGAGGTTATTAGTTTTAGGGTTGGTTTTGGGCATTGCCTCAACGGCAAGTGCGGCGTTGGTTCTCGACCCGGTGTTTTACGATGGTGCAGGCAATCTGGTTTTCTCAGGTACCGTCAACGAGGACATTTATCTCCTCGTGGCAAGCGTCGGACTGACACTGTCCGACTTCGCTCTTGGCGCCGACACCCACCCTCTTGATGCATCCGGTTATTTCGGTCCAGCCAGCGATTTTGGTTTTATTCCTATGGGCTTCAAAGGTGAAGCCTGGGGATTGGCATCGTATTCGGATCCGTTCCCGGTCACAGGCGAGCTGCTTACGGTCGGTTACAGCGGTTGGGGCAACGTGACTGTTTGGAGTTACAACGAGATTACCGGCGAAGCTGTTGAGCATGATAGTTTCGGCATTCCCCTCACGCCCGGCGATCTCTATGTAGCCTATTATGACGATGGTGCCGGTCATCTGACATTGGCAGGTGCCGTCAACAGGGATACGCATATCGTCGTGGCAGGCGAGACTGCTGATGTTACACTGAGCAACTTCGCTCTTGGCGGCGACACAGGGCTTCTTGATGAAGCCGGTTACGCTGGTCCCGCCACTGATTTTGGCGTTCCGGCTGGCTACGAAGGCGAAGCCTGGGAATTGGCATCAAGTACGGAGCCGTTTCCCGTCATGGGTGAACTGCTGACATGTGATTACAGCGGTGCGGGCAACGTGACTGTTTGGTACGAGGGGTTTGGCGGCCCAAGTGAGGCACTCAGTTTTGAAGTGGTCCCCGAGCCGGCTACGATTGCTCTGCTTGGTCTTGGCGGATTGGCACTTCTGCGTCGTCGCAAATAAGACGAGGCTAACGCCAATGTTTAGTTTTTTAAGAGGCAGGTCTTTGGGGCCTGTCTTTTTTTTTCTTGCCGGTTCGATATGTTTTTCCTAAAATATGGGGTAGCTGTTGGTCTTAAAAGTATTGGGAGGCGTATCATGAAGCAGTTACTGATAGCAATGGGATGTGCATTAATTCTGTTTGGCGTTGCTGGCTGCCAGCCAGGTAATAGCGTACGGTTTCCGGATTCGGTGGTTGGGGTGTGGGAGCTAAAGGCAAAAGATTACCAGTGGGGTTTTAAGTTCGAGCGTGATGGTTCTATCAGCAAGATGGTTCACTTTCTTGTCGGGCAATTGAGGGTCAGTGAAGGGGGCAAGTACATGGAAGGGCCCGACCCGAATACATATGCGGCTTTTATAATGGGTCCGTGCGAGGCTGATTACGATCCGGAAACGCGACGACTCAAGGTCAAAGTTATTCTTGATTATTACGAGATGCGTTTGCCCGAGGGAGTTTTAGCGGGCAGAAGCGAGGATTACTTTGATGGGGTAATATCGGAAACCGGTAAGGCCTGGGATGCAGAATGGCGCAATTATGGGTGGCTGGAGGGAGCGGACCCTCCTGACGCCAACTACATCGAAACTCATCCCGAGCCTGTGCAATTCATCAAACTCGACTTGAAAAAGCTGCCCGGAAGTGCAGCCAGTCAATAGTCGTAGTATCTTGTCCCCGTCTTATCTGTGCCAGGTGAGTCAATCCTTATGGTGCTTGTCTGGGGCTGGTATACCCAACCGTATTCACCGGTCGGTTCGAGCGGGAAATCATCGCTGTTTGCTATCATGCGGATAGTGCGCTTGTCATTTAAAGGATTTTCGGGCAAAGCCGAAAGGTATTTAATCATCTGCATCTTGAAAGATGCAGGTATGGGGGTCAGGTCAGGGTTTCCGATGGGGTATCCGGGAGCAATGCCATTGTTTTGGCTGGCATATAGGTTGATGGCTGCACGCAATATGTGGAGATTGTTTTTTGCGGCGGCCTCTTTGGCCTCGGTGGTGCTATTCCGGAACTCCGGTAATACCATCGCCGCCAGGATGCCCAGAAGAGCAACCACTATCATAAGCTCAACGAGGGAGAATGCCCTTATCCTCCATGTTTTATGATACCTGGTTGTCATAATTGTCGTTCATTTCTTCCTGTGTTTACGGTTTCTCATAATAATATCGTCCGATGTGCCGTTCGGCTTTTGCGGAAAAGATTATGGGACTGGGTGTTGCAGGGGATGTGGCTGGTGGGTTGTGCATTGAGGCGGGTGGCGTGCATTCATGCCATCTGGGTTGGGCCCACGACTTTCGCTGAAAGTGGTTAAGATGCTTTGGTGTGCCAGGTTGGGGGTTGTCCAGCGAGCAGTCCGGCGAGAGGTTTTAGTGTGTCAAACTGCATGAGTATGATTCTGACGGCGGCAGTCATTGGCGCAGCCAGCAGCATTCCGGCTATTCCCCAGAGCAGCCCCCAGAACAATAATGCCATAAGGACCGTTATCGGGTGCAGGTCCAAACCCTTACCCATGAGTTTTGGTTCGATGACGTTTCCGAGTATCATTTGGATTGTTCCCGGCACTGCGACGACCGGTAGAATCATCCATGGGCTGCTGAACTGTGCTACGGCGATTGGAATCGGCAGCAGAGTCGAAATTACCGAACCGATTGATGGGATGAAATTGAGCAGAAAAGCCAACATTCCAAAGACGCCGGCCAATTGCAGGCCTAAAATCGCTAATGTTGCCCAGACGGCAAGCCCTGTCAGTGTGGAAATGAAGACTTTGGTAGCGACGTATCGGCGTACTTTCTGGTCGATGTCTGCATAGACGCCGGTGTGGACGACATCTGGGTTTCGCCCGGAAAGCAGGAAAATGACAAAGATAACGACAAAGAAGACCGTAGACGCGAACTGCAGCACCCTGCCGAGCGTGTTTGTTACAAGGCTGGGGATTTCGTTTTTTAGACTGCTGACGACCTTGTCGGCATCAACTTCGATATGCCATCGCTGCTGGAGTTGGGAGAAGATTCGTTCGGCCAGCGTGGTAAAGCTGTCGGTGTATTGGCCAACCGTTGAGACTATGGCGTGGATCGCCTGGCTGATAAAGATGCAGAGGACTACGATGATGCACAGCACGACAATGAGGGTGACAATGACGGCGATTGGCCTTGGGAATTTCAGGCGTATGATCTGGAAATCAAGCAGTGGCGAGACGAGTACAACGGTGAAGACCGCCAGGACGAACGGAATCATAACGATGCTGGTATAATGGAGTATGAAGGCCAGTGTAGCCGCTGCGAGGATTACGAGTGAGCCGGTTCTCAGCCATGCGCTTTCGTCGGTTCTGTTCGGCATGGGTATCTCTGTCCCTTTTGCATGATGCTTTTAAGTGTTTTTCCGTATATACGCAAAAACGCACGTAAAAACAAGCGTCTTTTTGGTGCCCGCAGGCGGATAACAGGCAAAGTTTGTCCCTGGCTTTGCAAATAAACTGTAAGCGGCCGGCTTATTCGAGTATTATTTACCATTGGAAGCCCGGCGATGCGATGTTGCCGCAGAGAATCGAGTTTTAAGAGGTGCTTGCCGATGTCAGAGACCAAAGTACTTAACAGACGCGGGCTGCTGAAAAAGGCGGCAGGAGTTGCCGCGGCGGTGATGGCATTCCCGTATTGTGTGCGGGCGTCGGCGCTGGGGAAAAACGGCACTGTTGCGCCGAGCAATCGCATTACTGTTGGTTGTATCGGTACCGGCGGCCGGGGCCGCGGCGACATGCGGGCCTTTATGGCTGAGCCTGAAGTGCAGGTGCTTGCGGTGTGTGATGCCGATGGTGGTCATCGCGAGGTTGCCCGAAAAGTAGCGGCCCTGGATGCGAAGTTCAGCTGCGCCGATTTTCGTGACGTGCTGGCGCGTGAGGACATTGACGTCGTGGTTATAGCAACGCCGGACCATTGGCATGTGCCGATAGCGGTGGCGGCGGCGAAGGCGGGCAAGGACATATACTGCGAAAAGCCGTTGACTTTGACGATAGGACAGGGGCGAAAACTTTGTGATGCCGTGGCTCGTTATGGGGTGGTGTTACAGGTAGGTTCTCAGCAGCGGTCCGCCGCTGAATTTCAGTTGGCGTGCGAACTGGTTGGCAGCGGCAAAATCGGCAAGCTAAAAGCGGTGAAAGTCGGACTTCCGGGTTCGCGAAGTATCGGGCCGCAGCCGGTGATGCCCGTGCCGGAAGGTTTCGACTATGACATGTGGCTTGGGCCGGCACCGTGGACGCCTTATACGAAGCTGCGATGTCACGGAAAGTTTCGACATATCTTTGATTACTCCGGCGGAAAGTTCATCGACTGGGGTGCGCATCACCTTGATATTGTTCAATGGGCGATTGGTGCAAAAGACTCCGGTCCTGTCGAGATTTCAGGATGGGGGCAATTCCCCAAAGACGGCATTTACAATACGGCTGTGCAATACAGTATCGACTTTGTTTATTCGGACGGCACGAGGGTCAACGCCTCAACGGAGAACCGAGGCGGCATTCTTTTCGAGGGCAGCGAGGGACGGATATTTGTCAACAGAGGCAAGCTGGAACTTGAACCGCAATCGCTGGTGACACCCGGCATGCGCCGCAGGTTCGGGCCCAGAACGCACGTTCGGAATTTTCTGGATTGCGTGAAAGTCCGGAAAGACCCTATTGCACCTGCCGAGGTTGGCCACCGAAGTGCAGCGGTTTGTCACCTGGGGAATATCTCGATGAGGCTTGGAAGAAAGCTCCGGTGGAATCCTGAAACAGAGCGATTTGTCAATGATGCCGAGGCTGACCGGATGATTTGGCGCAGCATGAGATGTCCCTGGCGCCTGTGAGACTGCTGCCGGACCCTGCTACCGGATTATTTCTTCTATAGCTCGGGCAACCACGTAATCAGGGAGTTTACTCAGGGCCGGACTTGCCTGGTAAGCTGTAATGATGCTGCTATCGGGAAAGGCTCCGATTTGCCTGATGAGTTTATCGACAAGCCAGGTCAGCCTTTTGTCGGTCATTTCGGGTTCCGCCTCGGCTGTGGCTGATTCAACTAACAGCTTAAACTCGTCGCTGCTGTCGAACCAGTCCAGTTGAAACTCCAGTTTGGCCGCCTCGTGTCTCCTGGTGTGGTCGAACGTGTATTGTATTCCAATCGGGTTGTAAGCTTCCATACGCTCATCCAGGAACGCATGGCAGGCCTCTCGGTACGCCGCGAGTTTCTCCTTATCGAAGCCGCTGAAATTGTGCTGGGCGGCCTGGTCTCGGAGCAACTTTTCTATCTTGCTGAGCAAAAGCTCTTTGCTTGCGTTTAGTCGCTGGTGCAGCGCCTCGTAATAAGCGCATAGCAGTATTTTTGTGTTGTCAGCCATGTCTTTTCGAATCAATAATTAAATCCTGATATGGAACGACCTTTGTCAAGTCGTAAGATTTAATTATTTTTGTTCTTTTCTACATTTTTTTTATGACACCTCAAGGTGCAGGCTGCTTCGACAATGAATCAGTCTGATATTC
>Ga0114918_10000392_pt1 | contig 37575 bp, 46 predicted proteins | sample LantaG_FD_87015 | JGI IMG/M metagenome (GOLD analysis project Ga0114918, IMG submission 87015) | Deep subsurface microbial communities from Baltic Sea to uncover new lineages of life (NeLLi) - Landsort_02402 metaG | ecosystem: Environmental > Aquatic > Marine > Oceanic > Sediment | place...
CTCTTCTCCTTTTTCGACATCGACTTCCTCTAACCCCTTTAGCTCTTTTTGCTTTATCTTAAGTGTTGCTTTCTTTGTCACTCTATCCTTCTTAAGTTTTTCAAGAGCTTCATCAGTTTTTTCTATATTAATTTGGGCAGTAGTCCCAAGGGTTACTTGATTCTGAATCTTTTCATTAATAAGCTTCTTCTCTTGAAGAATCCGGTTATACAACTCTGCATCAGCTCTTATCTTCACAATTGCTTCGTCAATAGTTACTAGAACTTTAACCTGTTTTTCATAGGCGTCATTTGCTTTTTTATGTTTTGGCTGAAGGTTACCAAGTTCTAATTTCAAATGGGCTTCTACTTCTTCCTTACTTTTCTCTGTAACGTCTACAAAACAAGTTGGACACTTCCCTATACCGAGATTCTTTATCTGTCCAATAGACTGCTCTACAGATTTGACCATATTTTGATACTTCGACTTTTCTGCAAGAGCTTTATCTTTTTCCTCTTCTGTGCGAGAATGCTTATCTTTTGCCTCTCCCATCTGTGTTTTAAGAACAGTAGCATTGGGAGTCTTTTTAACCAGTTCATTAAACTCAGCAGTCAATTCTTCATGCTTTAATGTTGCATTCTTTTTATCATTCTCGTACGTAGTCTTATCGTTATTAATCTCTGTTTCTTCTCCATCATATGAAGTTACGTCTTTTAAAAGATTAGCTACTTCTGTCACAAGAGAAGTTTTAGCATATACCTTTTCTCTGATCTTAGAAATTTCCTCTTGTAGCTTTTTAACCTTATTCTGACATATACTTATATCTTTTTGATATAAACTAATTTTGGTATCTGCAGTCTCAAGTCCTTTTTTTGTTTCTACTAATTCGAATTCTGCATTCTCGTTTTCATCCAAAAAGGCTTGTTCTGTTTCTGTCTGTTGGATAAGGTTATCGTATTTCTTTCTTGCAGCTGACGCATATTCTTCATACTTATTAATTTGGATAAGCTTTTTAACTACATCTTTTCTTTCTCCTGAAGTCATCTCAGCAAATGCTGAAACCTCATTCTGCTTAAAATAAACACTATTAAGAAATACAGTGTAGTCTAAACCTATCTTTTCAATAATTTTATTATTTGTATCTGTTTTATTACCACCTAAAGCCTTCCACCTAGACCCCGTCCATATCGAAAAATGAGACTTAGTTGTCTTCCTACTATTATTCCTAATCCTTGTAACCGAGTACTGTTCATCATCAATCATAAAAGAAAAATCAACTGTAGCTTCTTTCTCACCATACATTACTATGTCGCTTATAGAGACGTTCTTCGAGCCTGTTGCTCGACATTGTCCAAATAAAGCAAACGTAATTGCTTCGAACAAAGTTGTTTTCCCTGCTCCGTTACTCTTTCTTTTGTTCTCGATCTCCCCAACAATTAGACAAATATCATCTAACTTAGAAAAGTCTAACTCAACATCTCTATAAGAATAAAAATTCTTAAGCTTCAGCTTTAATGGAATCATTTTCTTCTATCCCTTTTATAATCTCTCTACCTTCTGCTATTAATTCGTCTTTGTATTCTCCATACTCAACTTTGTTTTCTATAAATTCAACAAGAGCTTCAGCTGAAGAGAGTGTCTCATTTATGTTCTCATTCCTAGTTCTTTTCTCTTTTATAATATTGTAATGTAAATCTTTAGAATAAAAGGCTCTCTTAAGCTCTTTTTTAATCCCTTGTACGTCAATCTGAGCAATATCACTATCTTTAACCTTTATCGTGAGCTTGACAATCTTATCTTTTAGGTCTAAAGACTGTAAGTGTTTGATTATCCTTTCTGATATATCCTTATTGTTCTTAGATACATCTACTTTTAAATTAGCAAACTCCCTTATATCTATCTTAATAAATTTTGCTTTTTTAGTATTTGTATCGTATAACATAAATCCTTTTTCTTCATCTGCTTCTCCGAAATCTACTCTGTCAATAGAACCACAATAAACTATTGGAGGCTTCTTCTGTACGCCTTGGTGCTTATGGATGTGACCTAAAAATGTTATGTCAAAATCATCAAATACTTCAAGTGGGATTACCGCTTCCGAGAACATCGAAAGATCTTTCTCTTGTTCAGACGATAGCTTCAACTTATCTACCGACTGGTGTGCAATACATATATTTCTCTTCTTACCTGACTGTGACTTCAGCATCTCCACAGTTTCTGTGTAATATGTAACAACGTCTTCTATCTTTTTACGTCCATCTCTCCCTTGATGTATATATGGCATAGCGACTATCGCAACATCATCATAATGTAATAGTTCTGGCTCATCAACTACTGTAATATGTGGGATCTGTAACTCTTTAATCGCTGACGATGTATGTCCAAGTTCTTCAGCTACATAAGTATCGTGATTTCCTTTGAGAATTATTGTATCTACTCCTGCTTCTGAAAGACGTCGTATTCTCTTAGCGTATTCTCTATTTTGCGTTGGTGTAGGCTGTTTATTTTGAAAGATATCTCCTAAAGCAATAAACAAATCTACTTCGTTATCTTTATCTATAGCGAAATCTATAGCCTGGTCAAGACTATGAAGAAAATCTAATTCTCTCGAATGCATCCCAAAAGTGGAATTGTAATTACCGCATTCCTTACTCGCTCCAATATGTACGTCTGCAACAAATACTATCTTCATTTTTACCAATCCTTATTGCTTATATATCTTTCGTATTTTTCTTCTTCGGTTAATCCTTCATCTTTATCCCAACTATCATCTAGATAAGTAGCTGACGCAGTCACACCTCTTATCGGAGCACAAGCATAACCCATCATCTGGATATCGTCACTAATTCTTGGTTTAGAAATTTTGAAATCAGAAATCGTTCTGAATTGCAACGCCAACTCTTCCAACTGTTTAAGATCGAAAAGAGACGCAGCCAACTCTTCCAACTGTTTAAGATCGAAAAGAGACGCAGAAGACGTAGAGCCAATAGACGTTTGTGTGAATTCGTTAATCTGTTTTTCGATAGACTTTAATGACTCTGACATAAACCATTATTAATAGCCTTTTAACAGAAAATCACCAAACAAATTTACTTTGAAGCTTTTTTTGATATGTAATCTCTTCTTCTAGTGCAGTAGGTGCAGTAGAAGAGCCGATAGCTGAATTAATAGCTACAGTAAGGTCTTCTCGCATGAGTTCTGTTGAATGTCTCTCCGGCAAATAGTTAAAAGAGATTATAAAATTGAAGGAATCTTTCTGCGTTATAGAAAGATCTGAATAATCATATAAAAGTTGCTTAGCCCTTAAGTGCTTAAGGGCACAATCGAGAGCGCAATATAATTCGTTAGAAAACTTTTGAGGATCATATTGGGTAAAATGAGTGCTTTGTTGAAGACTGTCTAATGCCCTTTGTAGGGCTTCTCCCATTTCACCAGACAAATCTCTTCTCCAGCCATTTTTCGAAATCTTCTTCGTTTACTGGCGGCTTTGTTTTGCGGGTCATACCGTACGCAAGGGTTACAGTATCTGCTGCAGAGGTCTCAGATTCAGAATAACAAAAAGAATGATCTATAATTATACAGTTAAGCTCTTCAATTAGATGTCCATCCTCATGTATAAGTAAATTAAACATAGTCCGATCTGCGTAAAACTTAGCTATGCTTAGCTCCTTCCCTTTAAGAATGAATTGGCTACAGCTTAACTTTTTACGATCTGTCTCAGGGACGATATCTCTAACCGACCCAATAATATTACCGTCAAAATCTGTTATTTGAATGTTATCCATTTATCTCTTTTTTTAATAGAGCTCTTCTGCTCCATACAAGTCTCTTCACTTTCTTTATATCTTGTTCGTCGTACCTTGTGCTTATAATCTCAACAATCTCTTTTATGTCTTTACTCTCTCTTAGTAAAGAATCAACGCAAGACGTTTTGGTTTCTTTTCTCTTTCTCTCTTTTCTAGTACCGTAACCATCCTCAGTCCTTATCTCTTCTCCGAACTCTTTCAGCCTCTCGGCCACTAAAGGGTTCTCTATATCTTGGTATAGAGGATAATTGTAATCTACTGTAACTTCTGAACCCGTATCATATGGTATTAGGATTACCTTTTTGGTCTCTCTATTAAAAGTCTTGATCTTGACCAATAAGCCTTTTTTTGTTCTGTACGTATAACCTTTTTCAGCTTCTTCTGCTAGAACTAAATTAGGATCGTCATCATTCTTATTATTATTTAAATTCTGTGTAGAAGTCACCAATTCTTTTTGTTCTTCTAACCCTTGATTTTCTGGGCCGTTAGGAAATCTTTTGACTAACATTCTTTTCTCCTTTTAACTATGTTTCGAACTTTCATAAATAATTTTTGTGTTTTTTCTATATCGTCATTATCCATTTCTTCGTCTATTCTCCTGAATATTTTGTCTGCTTCTTGTATAGTTATTACTTCTTCCTTAAGAGCGTCTCGGACAACTACACCACAAGCATACAAGTATTTCTTTACTCCATCTCTATCGAAAACTAACTCTTCTTCTTCTCCTTCTAACCTCTGATAAAGATCGTCTTTTAAAGTCGTACCTCCGTCATCTTCATAGCCTGCAAAAACTTTAAAGAACTCAAACGACTTAGCAAAATCGCTTTTATCATCTACATCTAATCCTAACTCTTGCCTCATCTTCTTTCTAATAAAGCCAAATATATCTCCGCCTGTTGCACAAGGTGGACACCACCACGTGTCGCGTTTATCCTTATTGTCCGTATAGGCTATCAAAGAAGGTGTATGATCACTATGAAAAGGGCAAATTATTCTAAAGCGATCTCCACCTTTATCGTCATATTTGATATTGTAATGATCAAGGATTTCTGTAAACCTAACCTTCTTATTAAGTTCGTTAATGATCTCTTTCATTGAAACTTTAAAATCTTGGCTTCAGAAGACAATCCCTCTTCTTCCCTGATTTCCCTTTTAAGTTTAGAGAGCAACCGTTGTTCCTCTTCTTGACCTTCTGCTGGTATTATAGTAATGCCCGATCCTTTTTTTACAAAAGCAGGTTGAGCCTGTTCTTCTAACATTGTTATTATAAAATATCTTTTCTCTATATATCTAGGATCATCTCTTGATACTTTGTTAAATTCTTCTATAATATGTTTAACTAATCCGCTAACACCTTTATTTAAATCCATATTTACCTCTCTTAAATAAGGTTATATATTTATTCCCTATAATATTATAGTAATAATTTAATGAAAAGTCACTTTTTAAAAAAGAAAATGCGCAGAAACGCGGCTTATATTATAACTTTGAAAAATCTAGAAAGGCCTATTAGCTCGAAGATTTTTTCGATGTTCTTATTGCCTAGAACAATAATTTTCTTATTTTCTTTCTTGAGAATTTTATAGGTCTTACTAAGCCAACCGAACACTAAACTCCCAATGTGAGTGGTCTTTGAGAAGTCTATTATTAATGTATCTCTTTCTAGCCCCTCAATTTTAATCTTTCGAAGATCTTCAACTACTTCAGCAGTAGCATATCCCTCAGAAAAGGTAATTACTACTGCTTCATCATTAATTGTTTTCTCAATCTTCATTTTTTATTTTCCGTTTTTCCCTATCGAGCTCTTCAAGTAGTTGCTGCCTCTCTATAATTTCTTGTTCAATTGCATCTGCTTTTCTCTGCAAAATCGCATTCTTGTTTTCTTTTTCTTTCAACTTATCTTTTGAATCTTTATCTCTTAAAATAAGAGCTAACTCGCCTTGCTCTGCTACACTTAATAAAACACATAATTTTGTAGAATGCTTAGAGGCACAATCACCATCTCTTCCTTCTTCGTCTTTTAATTCCCAATCCCAATAAGGACAAACGTATTCATCCTGATTTTCATCTATACCATAGCATCCTATCTTCTCTAAAGCGAAGATTAAATACTGAAGCTCTTTTTCTGTAAAAATCTTTCTTTCCATAGTCCCTTATAACTTACCTTCTTTTTTGAACTTTGACACCTGTCTTCTTACAGCAGGGGCACTACATCCCAACTCTTTAGCGATCTTTGTAACGCTTCCCCCATGTTGCTTATATAATTTAGGAAGAAGACGTCCCCAATCGTACTCCGCTTTTCTACCTGCCTTTTTTTTAACCTGTCCAGGTCTAACGTGTGCTGCAACTTTTGGTGTGGCCTTTGGTGATCTTTTAATTTCTGTCAAATCACCAGTGACTACCTCTTCTTTCATAGCTCTTGATATAGCTGGAGTTATCGCGCTTATAACAATCTCATCTAATGACCGTTTTTCACTTTCTTCTAAGGTTGGATCTTTTTCAGCTTCTGGTTGTTCAATACTATCTACTATCTCATCTTCAGAAACTTCTATATCTTCTGTTAAAACGGCTTCAGAGGTGATATAAATACTGAATCCAACTTTACCTCTCTCCTCAATTCTAAAAACAACTTTGCTCTGCAAAATCGCCTTAAGCCAACCCCCTACAAAAAGTAAAATCTCATCAATACCCTGATCAGAACTAATAAGATACGGATCTTCTTTTTGAGAAGGGATCTCATATTGAACAAATACACCAATCGCTCTACTCTTATAGCAAGTGGTAAAGAAGTACTCGTTATCTTGTTGATTTAACCAATAACCTAAATTCTGCAGTATAACCTGCCTATCTAATTCTTGATACTTTTTAATTTGAACCTTCATATTACCCTCAAAAAGTTAAGCCTAAACTATTACAAGTCTAGGCTTAATAGATCAAAAATTAATAATAATCACTAACTTTTACATTCACCACTTAAACATATTCTTTAACTTCTATGGCTGAATGATGCCTACCTAATACCTTATCTTTGTCATCAAAAATCAATAGAGTTGGAACAGACATTACAGCGTACTTAAGGGCAAGCTGGTTGGCATTCTCTTCCCTTTCTGTCAAATCAACGTCCGTTCCAGGGATAGATAATTCCTTAACAGCACTTTTCATATCTGGACACCTAGGACATCTGTCTGTTGTAAATAGAATCCACTTTGCTGCCTTCGCTACCTTTTCTTTATTTTTTTCTTGTTCTTGATTGTCCTCTAATTGTGGTTTCTTAACATCGAACTCTATTCTCTCTTCGTATTCTGCTTTCTTTCCTTTGTTCCAATTCTGAACAGGACGATAATATCCTACTATTCTTGCATAAACTTCTGCGCTCTCGTTACAAGTAGGGCAGTTAAATGCCTCACCTTTAATATATCCGTGATCTTTGCATACCGAATATATAGGAGAAAGAGTAAGGTACGGGATTCTATAGCCACTTGTAATCTTACGAACCAACTTCTTAACGACGTTTGGATCAGGGATTTCTTCACCTAACATGGCATGGAAAACCGTACCTCCTGTATATTGTACCTGTAACTCTTCCTGTAAATCAAGAGCATCAAAAACATCATCTGTATGACCAACAGGAAGTTGGGTACTATTTGTATAATACGGATCTTCATTACCAGAAGTGATTATATCTGGATACTTCTCTTTATCTATCTTCGCTAACCTGTATGACGTCCCCTCTCCAGGAGTCGCTTCGAGATTATATAAATTCCCTGTTTCTTCTTGGAAAATAACTAATTTTTCTCTCATAAATTCTAAAACAGATAACGAGAACTCTCTGGCCTCTTTCTTTGTTATGTCTTGTCCCATAAAGTTCAAACAAGTTTCGTTCATTCCGATAATCCCGATTGTTGAAAAATGGTTATTCCAATGAGCAAGATATCTTTTAGTGTAAGGGAATAAGTTCTGATCCATTAACTTAATAAGCGTCTTTCTTTTGATTTCTAACGATTCTTTAGCCAAATGCATCATCTTAGTTAATTCAGTAAAAAACTCTTCTTTCGTCTTAACGTTATAACCGATATGAGGGAGATTAACTGTCACTACACCTAACGACCCTGTAAATTCATCAGATCCAAATAGTCCTCCACCTCTTTTCCGAAGCTCTTTAAGGTCTAATGATAAACGGCAACACATTGAGCGCGTATCACTAGGATCAAGATCGCTATTAACAAAGTTCTGAAAGTACGGTGTTCCGTATCTTCCTGCCATTTTAAATAAGATCTCACAATTTTCATGTTCCCAATCGAAATCCTTAGTAATATTGTATGTAGGAATCGGGTATGCAAATCCTCTATGGTTAGCGTCCCCCTCAAGCATTACTTCCAAGAATGCTTTGTTTATCATATCCATTTCTTTTTGACAATCGTTATATGTAAAATCAACTTCGAACTCTTCTGTCTTGCCACCTATCTTAGGACGCTTACTCCCAAGATCCTCTGGGACCATCCAGTCTAAAGTAATGTTCGTAAAAGGAGCTTGGCTTCCCCAACGACACGGGATGTTTACTCCAAAGATAAACGCTTGAATAGCCTGTTTGATTTCTTTGTAATCTAAATTATCAATTTTAACAAAAGGCGCTAAATAAGTATCGAAAGAAGAAAACGCTTGAGCACCAGCCCATTCGTTCTGTAATACTCCTAGAAAATTAACCATTTGATTAACAAGAGTAAATAGATGTCTTGCTGGCGTAGAAGCTACTTTGTTCTCTACTCCTCCAAGCCCTTCTTCAATAAGTTGTCTTAAAGACCATCCAGCACAATATCCTGAAAACATAGAAAGATCATGTATATGCATTCTTCCATCTCTATGAGCATCAGCAACTTCTCTTGGATAAACATTATTAAGCCAATAATTAGCTACTACTGCACCTGAATTGTGAAGGATCAGTCCACCTAACGAATAATTAACATTCGAGTTCTCATAGACTCTCCAGTCAGATCTTTTAAGATATCCGTTCATAGTCTTCTCTAAGACCTGTAATACGGCACCTTGACTCCGTTGTTGAGCTCTTTTTTCCCGATAAAGAATGTATGCTTTTGCTAATTCATTCTCTCCTTCACCCATTAATACTTCTTCTATGCAGTCTTGTATTTGCTCAACAGCTGGTATCGAAAGTGTATGCAATACACTTTTCATCTTAGCTTCGATCTTTCTTGTATAAAGTAATGCTTTACTTAGATCATCCTCGCCACGAGCTTGTAACGCTCTAAGTATGGCATTAGTAATTTTCTCTGAATCATATGAATCTATCTGACCTTCTCTTTTACGTACCTGTGAAATCATCTCATCCCCTTTTTCTTGACTTTAAAAAATATTATCGTCAAGCAAGCATCAAAAAATCCATACTAATTTTAAAAATGAAAATCCAATGGTAGGAACTTGTTAGCAAATTCCTGACCAGAAATGATCTTTATCTTTAATTTCTCAGCTTTTAAATATTTCGAACTACTGCTCGCTTCATCGGTCATCAAGTAATCCAACTCCTTAGAGACCGATTTGATCTTGCCACCTTCACTCTTAATAATCTTTTCGATTTGACCTCTTTTGCTGTATGCCACGCCATTATGTTCAAATTCGACTTTACCCGTAACACAAAACGAAAGATCATTAAGACTTCCTGAACTTTGCTTTACTTTAATGTCAACTACTGTTAATAAGTCATCAATTAACCCTGTGTTCTTAGCCAACCCGTCTACAATCTGGATTGCCGTAACGTTACCTAACCCCGATATAGTATCAATATTACTATACGAAAGCTGACGAATATTAGCAATATCTTTGAAATTCTCTTCTAGTACTTCACCAGCAGAGCGACCAAGTCCTTTTATGCCTAACGAAGTTAGGAACTGACTAAGAGTCAGACTCTTTCTTCTTTGAATATTCTCAATTATGATATCCGATGACCGACTACCCATCTTGTCTAATTTTATGATATCTTCTTTTTTAAGACGATATAAATCAGCAGCAGTACTAATCAATCCGGCATCATACATTTTCACTACATTTTTCTTACCTACCTCTTCGATTTCTGCTACTTCTATAAAGCGGACAATCCTCTGTGCTGCTTGTCCCCTACAATTAGTATTTTTACATACTAAATCATGACTTTCGCGAACGACTGCTGCTCCACAATCTGGACATTGTGTAATCTTTATCTCTTCTCCGTTATTGTGTGTCTCAACTTTAAGAAACTTAGGGATCACTTCTCCTGATCGAGTAATACGAATTATATCTCCAATACGGATATCGTTCTTCTCTATATGATCAAAATTGTGCAAAGTAAACCTTTGGACAGTAGCTCCCGACAATCCGACTGGATTTACTATCCCAGTGAAAGTAAGTCTTCCAGTTCTTCCGACTTTACACTCAACATCTACAAGTTCTGAAGTTACCTCTTCGCTTTTCCACTTAAAAGCCAGTTTCCCTTTTGGATGATGTCTGGTAAATCCAAGACTCTTCTGATATTCAAGGTCATTGAATTCGAATACGAGACCGTCAATGTCGTAATCGATTGTGTCTCTTCTGCTCTCAAGTGACTTAATCCGATCCGTAAGAGCCTTGTCTGAGGGCTTTTGAACAACTGGAATCTCGAAACCCAACTCTTTTAGCTTAAGAAATAAATCAATTTTTGTTTTTAGTGTGAACTTTTCAGTGGATAAATCGTATGCTAGAAAATTAAGCTCCCGTTCATACGTAATCTTTGGATCTTCTTGCCTTAAAGAGCCACTCGCATAATTGCGAGCGCTTACAGGTAGATCGTCCGGTTTGGCTTTGAAAAATTCTATGTCTTTTTTAATTCTTGCTACGTGTTTTTCAAAAATCGAATTCTTCATATATACTTCACCAACTATTTCTCCTGTATATTCGTCAGGTAATTCGAGAGGTATATCCCTAACAGTTTTTGCATTTGGAGTAACATCTGCTCCAACTTTCCCATTCCCTCTAGTAGCAGCTAGGTCAAGTTTCCCTTCTTTATAATAGAGCTTTAAACTATTACCGTCAATCTTAAACGATCCCGTAACATCTTTACCCTCTTGCCACTTTTCCATTTCTTCTACAGTATATTTTTTATCTAAAGATAGCATAGCTCTATCGTGCGATACTTTTGGAAAGCAACTTTTCTCTGGAACTCCTACAAGGGTAAGAACTTTACTTTTTGGTCTTAACTGCTTTAACCTATTTTCGGCATTATCGTAAACAGCATCAGACACAGACGAGTTACCTTTATTGTAATATTCGTCTCTCCACTGTAGTAATTGCTTTTCAATTACGTCAGCTTCCTGTTCCTTTTTTGTATCCTGATTATCGTCTTCGGGATTGATCCCACGTTTTACAAGAGCCATTTTCTTTCTCCTTTTTAACTTTTAACTTTATAACAAAAAAAACATTGTCTATCACAATAAATTTAATTTAGTTATAATTTAGTTAAGGAGAAACACTTATATACTTGTCATAGCGACATTCGGCGAGACTGCCGTAACGTGATCTTCTTTCCTTGGGGGGATTTCTCTTCCTTCAGATGTAAAGAATTTTGCATTTACTTTTCGTTCAATCTGCTTAAGTCCCTTCATTCTATAGTCAATCTTAAGAGTCATTGTCCCATTAGATTGAGCATATCCTCTAACCTGGGTTGTTTTGTCACCATCGACATTCATACACTGATCTAAAGCTAACCTATATCGAACCTCTTGATCAAGTGCGTAAATGAGATTATACACTGGACTGTTTTGTTGGAGTAAGTTCATTTTTTCTCCTAGCTTAATCTATTTATTTTAACATTCTTAATTGTTCTTGTCAGATCAACAGCACAAATCCTTAGATCTCTTGTAATAGTATCATAACCAACTTTGATTTCAATACCTAACTCTCGCTGTGTATCGCTTAACTGAGCTATTGTCTTTCTATCTAAATTCTCTACAAATTCAACGAACTTAGCGTTATCTGCTAAATTCTCAAAATCAAACTCAACTGCACAAGTTGTCGTTGTACTAGTCGAAGTCGAGGTACTTGTAGATGTCGTATTTGTCGTTGATGTCGATGTAGAAGTACTTGTAGTACTACTCGTAGAAGTCGTTGAACTCGTAGAAGTCGAGGTGCTCGTAGAAGTCGTTGAACTCGTAGAAGTCGAGGTGCTCGTAGAAGTCGTTGAACTCGTAGAACTCGTAGAAGTCGATGTAGAAGTACTTGAAGTCGAGGTGCTCGTAGAAGTCGAGGTGCTCGTAGAAGTCGAGGTGCTCGTAGAAGTCGAGGTGCTCGTAGAAGTCGTTGAACTCGTAGAAGTACTTGTCGTTGAACTTGTAGAAGTACTTGTCGTAGTAGGTACAAATTCATCTAATGTTAATCCTATTGTGTCTTCTCCCCATACATCCCAAAGATCGTCTCCGTCTCCGTATAAACCTCCAATATTACCCCATGTTGCAGAATACCCCTCATCAGCAGCTAACTGAGACTCAAAGACTGTTGAAGCTCCTAGCCCTTCACCAGTGCCCATCCTAATGACTCCACTGGTTCCAGTTATAAATAAATGACCATCTTTTGTAGCCGTAACTGCGAACCCACCAGTCGCCTGATATTCAGGGGTTGCATCACAAAAAGAGGTTCCACCTGTTGTCCCTAGAGCTCCCATCTCCCAATCTGCATATTGATTGGAATTATTCCAACCGACAAGACCTGAAGGAACTCCACAAGTAGGCCCAACATTTTCTACTTTGTTTGGTTCACTTATTTGAACTCCACTACTCAACGGAACACTACCTAATGCTAAGGCATACACATTAGCCGTCGCAGTTAAATACGAATCTTGTAATACATATAAATCGACACTGATTCCGTATCCGTCACTTACGCTTACCCTGTCTCCTAATGAGTAAGTACTAAACGGGTCGCTACTTAGGTCAAGTTTCGTTAGTAAATGTTTTTCACTAAGTACACCTGCTCCAACACTTGCTACTTCGCAATTTAATACACTCATATTTTTCTTCTAATGTTTTTAATAGATCTCTTTAAAGTATGTGTCTCTGGACATTCAACATCAAGATCGGCAACTTTTCTTGTTGCATTAATATCGTAATCTATCTTTATTTCTATTTGAACTGTTTCTTGATTGCCCTTTAATACATTAAGTATGTTATCACCTAAGCTTTTAAGCGTACTATTTAATTGCTTATTGTCAGCTAAGTTTTCTAAATCTTGAAAAAGAAGAGGACATTCAAAAAATACTAAAGCCCCAATGTCTATAACTTCATCTCCTGACTGACCTCTATAGTGACCTGCCATATCAGGACTAGATATTTCACCATTCGGACTTGAAGTAAACGGTGATCGAGGTGTAAGATCCCAACTTCCTGTTTGATACATTTCAGAATTAACATCTGTTATAAAAAAATTACCATTCGGTGCATCTTGTACTAATGCAGCATAGTCGTCAGCTGATTGTGTTATTAAAAAATTATTTAAACTATTCGTTCGACTTAAAAAATCACTATCTTCTGCACAATTATTCTGATTAACACTTCTTGATGATAATGTTCCTTCTACGTCTCTTCCGTTTCCAAAGAAGGTACTATCAGCTATATCTGAAGTAAATACACTTCCTATTTTAGTCCCAATTGTATTTCCATAAATTGTATTATTATATATAAAACAGTTCCCACTTGTATTGAAATGTATACCTATCCCTTCAATGCCATAAACGATATTATTCCAACAAGACGCATTCGCTATAGTACCTATAGCGTCTTCAAGGAAACAAATACCGTAACCGTCGTTTCCACCAACATTATGTACAATACAATTTTTAACTCTCGCATTATGACTAAAACCTATCTCTGTCGAACCATGAATATGAATACCTTCAATACTATCTCCTCCTACTTCTATCCCCTCTATCACTATATTAGGACCGTCTATGTCTAATATGTAACCTACATTGTCTACTATCAGCCTATAACCTTGATCTGGTAATCCTCTATGTTGTTGTCTATTATTACATTCAGTATCAGTAAGAATTGGAGCATAAACTACAATAGCTGCTTGTGTTGACGTATCCCATCCGGTAAAGGAGACGCTTTGTATGTCTGGTCCTGTATCGTTATAACATGGTATCCATAACCTTACATTTAATGTAACCAAATCTTTACTTCCTATAATGTTAGACATACCTGCTTCTGCTGCGCTTAAAGAATCAAAGCAATGGGTAATAGAATTAACTGATACATTTGTTGTATCTCCAACGCTATCTCCTAAATTATCAACTACACTCCATACTGCTTTATTTTGACTTATTTTAGAAATAAGATAACACTCTTTATTTGTATCATAAGTTACTCTATCACCTATCCCTATATTAGATGCTTTTTGCATTACAGAAAATGTCATAATACCGTTAGAAATAGTTGCCGTCAATGATCCTGTCACAGGGTCTGTCTTATGATCGTTAACGTTTTGTCCAACAGAAAAATAAACATTAGTAACAGGAGGTAACGTAGTAGTCGAAGTTGATGTGCTGGTTGAAGTACTTGTAGTATTAGTAGTACTAGTCGAAGTGCTCGTAATACTAGTGGATGTACTTGTAGAAGTAGATGTACTTGTAGAAGTAGATGTACTTGTCGAGGTAGAAGTACTTGTCGAAGTAGACGTTATAGAAGTACTTGTACTTGTACTGATAGAAGTCGTAGAACTTGTACTCGTAGAAGTCGTAGAGCTCGTACTTGTGGAAGTCGTAGTACTCGTACTCGTAGAAGTCGATGTACTCGTTGTACTTGTACTCGTAGAAGTCGTGGAACTTGTACTCGTAGAAGTTGTAGAGCTTGTACTCGTAGAAGTCGTAGAGCTTGTACTCGTGGAAGTCATAGAGCTTGTACTCGTGGAAGTAGAAGTTGTAGAGCTTGTACTCGTGGAAGTAGAAGTTGTAGAGCTTGTACTCGTGGAAGTAGAAGTTGTAGAGCTCGTACTTGTGGAAGTTGTAGAACTCGTACTCGTAGAAGTCGTGGAACTTGTACTCGTAGAAGTTGTAGAGCTTGTACTCGTAGAAGTTGTAGAGCTTGTACTCGTAGAAGTCGTAGAACTTGTACTCGTGGAAGTAGAAGTCGTAGAACTTGTACTCGTGGAAGTAGAAGTCGTAGAACTCGTACTCGTAGAAGTAGAAGTACTCGTAGAAGTAGAAGTACTCGTAGTAGACGATGTAGATGTAGTTGTCGAAGTAGTTGGGAAACCCATTGTAAAATTAGCAGCATTATGAGCAGTATACGGAGTCCATATGCCGTCGGAGTCTTTAAATCTTATCTTCCAAAAATACTTTGTACCATCGAGCGCAAAGTTATTAGCTGAGATTATCTCTTCACATCTTGCTCCATCTAATACCGCAGCACCTAAAGCTACTTCTCCTGAACTCCAGATAATATTTAAAAAAGTATCAGCGTCCGAAACTAAAATCTGATACTTCTCTGCAACAACCTCTAGAATAGTAGTAGTTGTACTTGTAGAAGTACTTGTAGAAGTACTTGTAGAAGTAGAACTCGTACTTGTTGATGTACTTGTAGAAGTAGGGAACCCCATCTGATATAGGGTCTGCACATCCCCCAGAGTAAGAGCGTTATCATACATTCTTAGATCATCGAGATCACCAGACCATTGACTAGACAGAGCTGAGTGAGCACCTACTATTATACTAGTGAGAGGATTATCAGTATCAATTGTTCCTGCTATTGAAAGAGTATTTGTTTGTAGCACACTATCTACATATAATTTTAGTATGCTTCCATCATAAGTCATGGCATAATGATGCCAATCGCTATCTACAGCACCATCCGATTGTATTTGTCGAGCAGCACCCTCAGATCCATCGAGACGTATTTGAACCCTCATTTCCCCAGTGCTAAGTTGCCAGAATAAGAGAGTTCCTGGGGTAGTATTGGATCTAGTAAATACAAACTTATCACTGTTTACTCCGGTAGATCTACCCCAAAAGGCTACCGAAACAATACCAGTATTAAGCACACTTGCTTGCGGTATTGCTATATAATCGCTTACCCCATCAAGGCTTATCGCACCTCCAACAATACCAGTGGTCCACTCATCTCCTACCATATTAGTAAGAGCACCGTTATTCCCATTAACAGTATCAGTGGCGACTAATCCGCTTGTTTCGTCAAAGCTCCAGTGACCTACTAAAGACATTTATCTATCCTCCCCAAGCTGGGGTATTCATTATTTCCATTATTTTATTATGGTTATTGTCTTGGTATGGAGAAAGTGTCTCTGGTTTTTCTCCCTTGAATTTTAATACCCCTAAAGTATTATCAACACTTTTTCGGATAGAATCGAAACTTGTTTCTAAACAATAGTCAATCATTTCTTGAGTCACTTCTGCCATAGGTACAATGCAATAATTTTTAGAGTTCATTTTTAGCCTCTTCCGTTATAAATGGCACTAAACTCTGGATAATTATCTATTACATTTGTCGGATTTGTTTGTTGTTCACATTCTAAGAGTGTTGGAGGTCCTACTTCTGACAGTACAATCCCTCGTACATATTGCTGATTTGTTGCATAAATAATATCGCCATAGCCGTCTACACCTCTAAATGTTGAACCACCTGGTGCGTACTTACTTAAAAATAAGAGCGACGAGCCAGTAAAGATATAAGCACATACTCCTTGGAAGCCACCAGCAGTATATATAACTCCATATTCCCCTGTAAAACTATTGTCAACCCACACACTTTGTTGTGCGCTATTGCCTAAAGTTTCTGATGTCCACTGTAATGCTGATTCGAAAGTTAAAGTAGAACCATCAAAAGAGTAAACCATCAATGCTCCACCAGGCTGAGAGACTACATAAATGTAAGTTCCGTCTCCATAAATATCTTCGTAACCAGTTCCAAAAACATGTGAATCTTCCAACGTAAAAGCAGAGCCATTATAAGAATATGCTCTTATCCCTCCAACGTCACAAGCACAATACATATATGTACCATCACCCCAAACTGAACGATAGTTATCTCCATTGTCTATATCACCTGCTGCAGTAAAAGCAGAACCGTTAAAAGTATATGCGTATACTCCCAAAGTATCCATCGCTGCAAAAACATATGTTCCATCAGTCCATACGTCTAAGCATTGGTCTCCAGGGTCGACTGTATCTAATAAGGCATAACTAGAGCCGTTCCAAGAGTATGCTCTTAATCCACTTGTCCCACATGCTACATAGATATATGTTCCGCCTCCGTAACCGTCTCCATGAACTGACCAATATTCTCCACCATCATCTATGTTGTCTATTTCTTGCATAGAACCGTGACCGTAACTGTCATCATCTATAGCATATAACCCATAAGTATTAGTAGCTACATGTAAATCTGTACCGTCGTGCCAAGGTGTCCATGCACCACCAAGAAAAAGATATTCATTAAGATAAAATGTTCTTTCATTATAACTAACTGTTTTAGGCGCTCCGTCGTATGCTACAATACCAGCATTATCACTGGCTACAAATACATCTGAGCTATCAGCCCACACTCCTAAATAATTATCGTCTGTATTTCTAGCTTCATGGGAAAAAGTAAATGTTCCGTCAAAAGTATGAGCCATTATCCCGTTTACATCGTCCCATGTTGATAAAAAATAAGTTCCGTCAAAAGCAATCCCTTGGCATTGATGACCGTTAATTGCGTCTACATATGTCGAGGTTCCGTTTATAAAAGTAGAACCATTAAAAGTATATCCGTATAAACCTATATTAGTCCCGTATACTACATTTGCTCCATTAGCATATACAACTATGGCGTCTCCGCCAGGCGAGACTTCTGCTGTATCAATTAATGTTAAGGTAGTTCCGTCAAAAGAATAAGCTCTAACCCCGTCTGTTCCACATGCACAATATATGTAACTACTATCTGCATAAACGCCATAGTAAATAGCTCCAGCATTATCTGTGTCCTTTAACGTAAAGGCAGAACCGTTCGAAGCGTATGCTATAAGATTTCCATTAGCACAATAGATGGATGTTCCATCTCCCCAAACACTATAATAAGTGCCTCCATTATCGTGAGTATCTACTAATGTAAATGTAGAACCATTAAAGGTATATGCTCTAACTCCGTCTAATCCACATGCACAAAAAATATGCGTCCCATCTCCCCAAAGTCCATTATAAAAATCACTCCCATCATATTGCGTTACAACAAAAGTAAGTGTTGAACCATCCCAAGAATATGCACTTACTCCCGTACCTCTTCTCGCCACATATACATAAGTACCATCATACCAAACGTCAGTTGCGTCGGCTACGACTTCTTTTCCAGTTACTACGAAAGCTTTTTGAGATGTTGGGACTACTGCCATTTTTATCCTAATTAAAAAGCCTACTTTACTCTAAATAAAGCAGGGCTTATCAATAGAACCTAATCGATACTTATTTATAAAAGTATTAATTAACGGACTGAGTGGAATAAGTAAGTTATGAAATTCAACTTGAGCCAGACATAGTAGTAAGAGTATCCCCATCTTCAAAGATATAAGACGAAGATGCGCCACTATCCTTACTGTCGATAATAAGTTCGCCTGTAGTACTTGTGTACCAGATTTGTGGTTGTGGCGTAGTTGGATAAGTTGGATAAGTTGGATAAGTTGGATAACCCGGTCCAGACGGAGGAATATAAGGCATTGAGGGACTAAATGGATTAGTCGTTTCCTTTTTTGGCTCTACAACCTCAGGAGAAGACTTCTTAAGCTCCTCGATAAGGTTTTCTATTTCACCTTTTAGAAATTCGTTTCTGAACGTTGATTCCATTGTATCTCTAACGTTTTCTAAACGACTAATTAAATCATATAACCGCATAAGCGACTCCTACGGATCGAGAATAGTAAAAAACTGCTCACTGTATACTAGTGAGCAGAAAATCAATATAAGTCACTAAATCGGGTTATATTTTTTCTTTGTGTGTGTAAAACTTTTTGGCAACTTGAGCAGAAGCTAGTTCAATCATGTCAGCTTTAAACTCATCCTTGCCCGTATAACTTTGATAGGCACTATACCTACTCCACGGTCCAGGATGTTTGATTTTAACTTCTGTTGCCCACTTAATAAGACCTCGTTCTACATCTATGATTCTAACAGATACTCTTAAAGAACCATACATAACTTGTCTTGCTCGAACGACGTTTATGTTTTTGATTTGTCCAGTCATTATTACTTTAGCTCCACAAAGTCGACCAATAGTTACTGCTGTTCGTACATCGATTATACCACTTCGTGTAAGTCTGTGTTCACTTATGATAGCGTCAAGTCGACCTCTTTCAACTAATTCCATCTGAGGGATATTCTCTGCAAGCTTTGTTTGAATTCCATCTGCTATATCAACCCCTGCACGAGATCCATGATATCTACCTGTACTAAAAGGGACTACAGCCATTCTTCGAAAATAGTTTGCATGGACTTTAGGGAGTACGGTTTTATACTGAGTCGCGCATCCACCAAACAATAATGTTAGTGCTAAAAATAGTATTACCGCTTTCATTACTTACTCCTTATTTAACGTCTGTTACAATCCAATTTGTCATTTCTGCATCAATAATATCTGCTTCTTCCCCGTCAAAAGTATACTCGTAAGCTATATCGTTTACAACATTGTCTACGCTAACCTCTTCATTCATCTGTAAAATTACTCTTGTTGTGACATCTATGTAAACTTTTTTCATTTACCACTCCTTATTTAAAACAGCTGAACTCTGAACTAACTGAATTATCTTATCGTCAAAAGAACATTGAACATAGTGGGACTGATCTGAAACAATTCGGAACCCTTCTTCTTGAAGTGGATTCATACCTTTATCTACAATTGCTGCTACCTTAATATGGACATCTTTAGTTTCTTTATCAAGCCAAATGTCTTGAAGATTAACCTTTTTACCAAACTCTGCCTCAAGAAAACTTTTAAGAAGTTTCTTAGAAACGACAAGCTCTTTGCCTACGACGTCTTTTTTGATAGCAAGTTGTCTAGCTCTTTGTGCAGTCATTTTAACGTAACCTCTTAATGTACTGATCACTTGTAAGGGACCAGATCAGTGATTGCGTCTTGGGAACAAGAATCGTTGTTGCTGCATACACCTTACCGGTTCGTACATCTATTAGAAGAGAGCTGATATCGATAGTATGATCTAATTCTTGATATGAGCCAGTAATAACTGTACGAATGGAGCCATCTACTCTTTTCTTAACTTGCTCTTCAACGAACTCTAATCGACTTAAATGTTTCCGTTCAATTACAGAAAAATCATCTGCAAGTTGCGCTAGTTTACCGGCAATCTTCTCTGAAGTAGCTCTGCCGAAAGCACTTGTGCTTTCGTTACCATCAACGAACTGGATAACAGCCACATTGTGAAGATCCTTATCCAGCATAGCTTTTGCTAAACCTTTAGATAATTCCGAAATGGCTACTTCAAATTTGCCATCTTCGTCGATCCTATTACCAGCATACTTGCTCATTTTCTTATTATAGGACGCACATCCTACAAGAAGAAACACAATGGTTAAAGTCAAAATCTTATACATATTGAGCTCCTTTTTTATGGTTTATAATTTTTTGTAATTTAGTTCTTATTTAGTTTTATTTTTCCCTTGAATCAATTCTCCTTTATCTTCTTTTCCTATTTTCTTAATCTCTTCTGCTTTAGGGCAATCCTGGCATATGGTTGTAACTCCTTCAGGTACAAAAGCTACTCGTAAGCAGAGATCCATATCTTTTAATACCTCTCTGAAAGTATGGACTACCTGTCCCATCTCTACTTGATCTGAGATATTTGATTTAACGACTAAGAGTTTGTCTTCTACGTCGCTAAGGTCAAGGACTTCTAGTTGCATTCTGATTTTTTCTTTATTATTGTTATTCATCTCTCTCCTTTTGTTTAGTTCATTTTTAGTTTTGCAATCATTCTTTCCTAAAGTTACAAAAAAAGGGCCTCCATCACAGAGGCCCTTTAAAGCAAAATATATGAATCTATTTAATCTAACTCTCCCTTAATCTCTTTTTCGTTTTCATCTTCTACCTCTACGTAATCTTCATTTAAATAAGCGCCAATAGCTTTTTCAAGTTCTTCTGCTTGCCACTCATCTTCGTCATAGTCGGTATCCACAATATTCCTCCCCTTTTTTACCCTCTCTTTTTTTTCTATAATGAGGACAGATAACACACTGTCTTACTTTTTCCCCATCATTATAACAGTCTTTCATCCAATAACAATCATTCCGAAAATAAATTGCACAAGTATTAATTCGTCGTGATAGCTCTGCATGTATGTCCATATTGTTCTTTTTTAAAAGCGCACTAATAATGCCTTTTAAAAAAATCAATATATCAGGATTCTTCCTTACCAAAAAAATAAAGACGTCCTGTCAAATAATCATATTTTGACCATGGTCCCTCATTGCTTTTTTCAATCATTGCTGCATAGTCTAACATAGCATCGCTACTATCGAGCATTGATACAAGGATTGCTTCTTTAGTCATAGGCTTGATTATACTAAGCGTCTCTCCATGATGACTCATCGAAATATGTGTCAAATTTAAAAACTCATTACTAAATTCTCTTTTCTTATGTTTGGAAAAGATTTCTTGAAGAATACAACAACCAAGAGATTGGTGTCCCATTAATCTACCTTGATCTGTCATTTCTATATGAGTATCCCATTTATAAGAATATACTTTGCCAATATCGTGAATGAGCGCACCTGTCAATAATAATTCTCTATCAATCTTATACTTTCCCGTTACAAACCCTTTATCACCCGCTTTAATCATATCAGTAGTATGCTTAGCTAGTCCGCCAAGGTAATTATGATGCACTCTTCCTTTTCCTCCTGGACAAAGAAAGAATCTTTTCGATAGAGCTGTAGGGTTTAAAACTATTTCCTCCCAAACAATTCTGTAATTTTCATTATCAATCATCTCAGAGAGGACAGTTAAAAAATCCTTCATTTCCTCTATTTCCGCAGCAGGGAGAGAGTTTATAAAATCTGATACGTCATACTTCGTAATGATTTCGTAACTTGCTACAACAATCTGTTTCTTACCATTATATTCTCTGATTTCTCCATCTGCCTTAATTACCATTCCATCTTTTAACTTCTTATGTGCTTTCTCTGGTTCTTCCCAAATTACACCGTCAACATTCCCAGTATTATCTGATACTTCAAAAGTAAGATAATTACCTGTAACTTTTTTGGGTTTGAGACAAAGCTCGGTAATCATAAAAGTTACTCCCGCATACGAGGAACCTGTAACTAAAGTCTCTATATATCCTGTTCCTGCCATTTATACCATCCTACTTAGATTTTTAAGAATGCGAGAAATGAAATCTTCGCTAAAATCAATAAAGACAATCTCTAAATTAGGACTGCCAACTTTAATGTCTTCTTCTTCTGCTACTCTAAACATAATGTCTGCAACTCGTTCTTGATTAAGACCTCCTACGCCTGTTCCCAAAGCTGTACATCCTAATTTACTAATCCCTCTCTTAGTAGCTAGCCCTATAGCTGATCTGAATGCACTTTCTACAACTTCGTAAGATGAGCCTTCTCCAGGATTCTTCATCGTGACAGCATGAATAATATTCTTAATGCCTTTCGTCCCTAATCTGCCAGCAGTAGTGTGGTACGCATCTCCTCTTTGCGGATTGTATTTATTGCAAACATTATAAGCATCTACCTCTATTTCGACACCCCCCATTCGGCGAATTGCTCCCGCAATTCCTGCACCCATAGGTCCTCTCCCGTTTGCAGCATTCATTATTCCGTCGAGTCCTTGAGCCTCAATTGACTCTAATAGATTACCTGGTTGAACGTAAGTTATCATTTTTTCTCCTCTACCTCTTCTATAATGTAAGCTGGCTCGTTATAATCACTTCCACATTCTATAATTGTACAATCGTCTTTAACAATCCTTAAATACGAATGTGAATGTCCAACTAATAAGTACTCACAACTTTCTGTAATAATGGGCAAATATTTTTCATTTGCACAAAAATCTTTCCCCTTATGATCATCTTTTCTTACAAAAGGAGAAAAGTGCGTAGCACAAATGCATCTCTTATTGCTTTGCATGGCATTCAGGACATTATAAAAATCATCATCTGCCTTTTTATTCATCCACTTGTGAATAGGTGCTCCATCAACGTCCATCGGCATATGATGATGATCATTTGTTGGAGGATCAATATTCTTATACCATCCATCAAACCCTACAAAAACAAAGTCTTTATAATAATACGGATTGTTCCAAAGATGATGAATATCATATTTTTTAAATACTTCAGCATGCGCTGCCAATAACTCTCTTGGATCTTTCTTTGGCTTATTCCAATAATCATGATTACCTAAAACAGTAAGGATTGGTTTATCAATATATCTCCTGCATTGAGCAAGTGCTCGTCCCATTTGTTTACAAGCCTCTATTGTACACCAATCACCTGTATGAAAAAGAATGTCGAAGTCTTCTTTCGCCAAATTTTGCCACATCTTGCGTGTACTTTTTACAGTCGCTTGGCCATAAAATGCCTAATGCGTATCACTTGTAAGCGCAAATCTCATGCGACTAAGTGACGTGGAAAATTATATGGGCTCAATCTTTTACCATGTGTTCCTTCGTATCTCTGTACAACTGGGTGGCCCGTTAAATACGTTGTTCTATATTTTTCAAATTCAGTATAGTCCTGAATTCTTCCGTCATACTTTAAAAAATCATCATATAAAAACTCATCTATATCTGTGACAGACCAATCTTTTAAGATCTGATCTACTGCTTCATATGCGAGTCTGCAAGTCTGAAAGTGCTCGTCCCAATTTGGATAAATCTGATCCAAGTCGCTATTACTAATGCCTAATCCATCAGTAGGTATTGCTTCGATACATTCTTGAAGACCGACTACGTTTTCCTCTTCGCACAGGAACTCTGCCATTTGGTAAACTTCTTCTTTCCAAAAGTTCTGAATCATCGCCAAGTCTCCGACATCACCATGCAATGTCCAGAAGCCTAATAAGAATTCTGTATAATTATCAGTTGAAAGTACCAATCCTTTTCGTATACCTGCAATGCCGTAGAGATATTCCATTCGAGTACGAGCCTTTAGGTTACCTCCTGCAATCTTATCGTAGATAACACCTTCTATAGCTTCGTAAGTCTTTATCTTTTCTTTCCATACAGAAGTTAAATCGACTTCTTTAAAATTCTGACAAAGTTCCCCAATCTTCTTGGCTCTTTCTATCTCATCTTCTTTGTTTGACTCAATAGTAATACTTCTACCTATTAAGGGATATTAAGTTCATTACAAACAGGTTGAGCTAAAGCAGCACAAACTGCACTATCGATCCCACCCGAGACACCTAACACTAAACATCTGAGATTGTATTTTTCAATATATTCTTTCAAGTGAGCTCTGATATTCGTAACTGTCTTAGAATAATCCATTTATTCTCCTAAATAAAGTCTATTTGTTTTAATGTACTCCAAAACCTTTTCGTCTACGTAATCATATATAGAATCTGGATTCTCTAACGTTGCCAACGCAGTTCTTACTACTGTTGATGATATTTCCATTATTGGGGTATCGTCTTTAAATAAGTATATATGAGGAGACTTAAGATACCATGCATCAGTACTTACTTTCTGTTCAATTCCTTTTCTTGGTACTACTACGAATCTCATCATTCTTTCAAGCTCTTCATAATTTACCCATTGGTCAAAAGTCTCTGCATTATCCTGACCTATTATTAGACTGAAGTCAAAATTGTCTTTTGCAAAATCTTCTTCCAATAATCTTTTAGCTAAATGAAATGTTTCACCAGAAAGCTTTTTATCAATTTCGTAATCAAAGATCTTTATTCTACCATCTGCTTGAGCTGCTAACTCACACATATTTAGTCTGTGCTGAGCATCTACTAATTTCTTCCCATACATATGCTCGTAACATGGCATAATCCATACTTCATCAAATGTCTTACTTGTATCCAAAACAAACTGCGCAACTTGGATATGTCCTTTTGTTATAGGATTAAAAGCTCCTCCAAGAATGGCTACTTTTACCTTTCTTCCTAATCCCTTATATTGTTGCTGGCGTCTTTCGATTTTATTCAATGTATTGGTAACCAATCCTTCATAATCCCAGTCACACTCATTTGCTAATTGGATTGCAGAACTTAATAGATCACCCAACTCTTCTTTAAGATTTGTCAAATCCGTATAGCGACATAGTTCGCTACATTCGCCTTGAATGTCAGCGAGTCGTTGAGTCAAAGGAGTCCTGCCGAATGCTTCTAAAAACCTTTTATTTATCTGCTCTTGAATATTCATGAGTCTATCCTTAGCGCTTCTTTGCAAAGCGATATTGTTTCAAGAGGCCCTGTGTTCTTTGTAGGTGAATCAGATAGTTTTACAGTAGGCACCCAAACTCCATTTATAAGAACGGCTGTCAATTTAATTACAATATTAAGAGGCTTTAATCCTACGTCGTTAGTCATCCAAGTACCAATTCCGTATGCGTCATTGATCTTGCCTTTACAATAAGCCTTTATCTCTTCAACTGCCTTAATAGAGCTTATTCCATCTGAAAACACAATCGACTTTAACTTCGGATTAATCCGCAGCTTATTATAATGATCAACTGTTAGATCAACAAACTTAAGGGCTTTACCACTGTCATGCCTAACTCCATCAAACAGCTTAGCAAATTTCGTAGTAAATGCAGTTTCATAAAATGACTGAGAAGTAAAGGTATCTGTTAAAGCAATACCTAGATCGCCTTGATAAACATCTACCCATTTTTTTAATCCCATCTGATTAGCCATGCCGAACCCAAATTTAGCTCCATGGAACATAAACCATTCATGAGCTTGTGTTCCTATTACCTTGATGTTATGTTCTGCAGCTAAGTGGAGATTACTAGTGCCTATTAAAGCGGTTGGTGCGAACTCTTTCAAATCACCTATAACTTCGTTATGATTCTCAAAGCTACTTCTTCTCCTAACTCCAAATTCAGAAAATAAAGCTTTCATCCTTTCGAGGGCTTCTGCTTTTGTTTTGTTAATCTCTCTTCTCTGATCTCGTGTTAGAGTAGTCTGACCAGTCATTTCAAAATATAGATTACTGATTGTTGCCATCAAAGGTGATTCCCACAGAATTGTTCTGTACCAATAACCTCTTACCCTAACGCTTATCTTTGATCCCTTTTGTGTTATCTCGACTTCTGAAGGATCGTATTTATATCCTTTCAGAAAATCGACATAAACAGGACTAAAGAAATAACAATTCTTTTTGATATAATCTTCGACATTTTTTGGAAGGACTAAACCTCTAAAGCTGTCTACTGCTTCCTGAAGTAATTTCCCAAAACCATCAGGGAATTCTCTATCCTCTCTAATAAAGAAATCGTACTGTACAATCTCCCTGGGATACATATTACAAACACCATTTTGCATGGTGAATTTGTAAAGATCATTGTCTGCAGTACTCGCTATAAACATAATACCTCTTCGTTGATTTTCTAATTTTTATTTTAGTTATATTTTAGTTTATTCTACTTTAAGCAAAACTTGCAATGCCTTTGTATACTTTTTTGTTAATCTCTGAACCGTTTCAGCATCAAGATGTATAAGTCTCATGGGGCTAAAATTATCTTTCACGTCTTGTATCTTAGGAGGTATTGCATTAGGATTCTCCATTACACCTGCTAGATAGTCATCGTAACTTTGATTTTCTTTTTTAGTTAGAGACTTAACTCCTTTTACAACTTCATTAGGATAACCTTGTCCAGCAAGATCTTGTAATGTGATCCCTCCATCTTCTACTGCGTCGTGTAGTACTGCAATCATCTTATGCAAATCAGAACTCATAGCCAACATCACTCTTAATGGATGTAGGATATATGGACTATGATTCTTATCAAGTTGTCCCCTATGAGCTTCTGTCGCAAGTATAATTGCGTCTTCTAATGTTTTAGCTGCCATATTTCCCCCTCAACATAAAGTCGCAGAATACAACCTTATCTTGTCAATGAATAAAAGTTTATCACCATCGTTAATTAATTTCATAGAAGAATCAAAAGGCGGATTATCTATCACCTTGACCTTATCGTTATTAAAAAACGCCTCCACTTTCAGATCGTTAATTACCGTAATACAAAGACCTTTAGAAAGTACCGCAAAATTAACAGTACCAATCTCTACATCTGCATCAGTCCTTATTGTATATGTAGAATGATCATCACTAAAGCAAATTATAAAACGATCATACGTACCTTGTTTTTCAGCCATCACAATACATATCTTCGAACTATATTTAGCGTCAAGAATACGATAACTATCTAATTCTTTTATATGTATATTTTTACAAGCCTGAGGCTTATACGGTAATGCCATCCAACACTTCCCAAGGATGTCTTGAATAACAACTCCTTTGAGTAACTTAGAAGCTGGTTCGAATACGTTACAGACTGTTCTCATTTGATGAACAATCTTCCCTAATCTTGTACAAGCATTCTCAGTTAATATTCCATTTCGTACAGTGTAGATCAAACCATTGTGTTCCATCATATCATCTGCAGCCAAGACGTCAACTAATTCTCCAGCCAAATCAGTAAAGTATACCTTTTCCTGATCTTTAAAATACTGAACAATAATAGGGCTTTCACCTTGAACTTCAGTTAATGCTCTACTCGTAGGATTATTTGTGAACTCAAAAATCTTTTTATCTCCTGCATAAAGCCATCTACGAGTAACTGTATACTTTATACTGTTAATAAAATAAACAACCTCTATAGGAGAATCAAATTTTCCAACCTCTTGTATTGTAAAACTGTCATTGCCCACAAGTAAAATAGGCTCGGCAATAGTTGTGATAATAACTTGATCTGCCATAGGAGGGATAGATCTATCCGCTCCAGCAAAGACCTTCTTATACCAGTCGAGATGTGGCTTTGGTATGAGACTCAAGTCTTGACAATTAGCAGGTAATCTTGAATCTGGATCAAATACACTTACGTTATCATCCATCATCTTAAGCCAATCTTTCGGCTTATAGTCAGGGTGTCTTCCTTTGTATGGATGACACCCAGCGTATAATTGAAACGTAACAACTGCAAAAGCAAACCAATCTGTAAGTACAGAAAATTTCCCTTTAGGTCTTGTACGATCTCTAACAGATTCCATCAAAGCGGTTGCACGAAACGTAGGAGTCTGATACGAATCAACATCGATATAATATGGTATTTGAAACTTACTGTCTACCAAGAAATTCATTTCGTTATAGTCGACTACCAAACATCTTTTTTTATGAATCAAACTCAATGTCTGTTGCATTGACTTTACTAATTCAACTATAGCTTGTGGAGAAATGTTGTTTCTATCTCTAAACGACTTAGTGAACAACTTACAAAGAAACTCTACATTGTCGACGTATGGCATAGTAAAACCAACAGGCTTATTACTATTATAACTCAATACAATATCCTTTGGTCCTAAAACATTATCAAGCCCTATCTGGCTTAATTCCTGAACTTTCTGAGTAGGAATTACTTTCTTAGTATCGTGATAAATCTTAAACCCAAGGCCATCCTTACAATAGACTGTACCTTCGCCTCCTGCGCCTTTATAATCTCTTTGTGTGAGATTAATAATTTTTCCACCGACTATAACCTTCATTATACCTACCTAGTTGTAAAAGCAATCATTCCATTTTCTACACTAACCGAAACTTGATCTACAGCATCATCGTCAGTTATAGAGTCACGTCTAACACTTACTCTACCGTCTTTGTTGACTTTCAATTTAGTACTGACAGTTGCCTGAAAAAGACTCGGATCAACTTGATCACCAGGAGCAAGACCAATCATTCGAGTAAGCTTACCAGGAACTCGAACCCGATTCCCTAACGATACGACTTTCGACAGGTAATCGTCGTCATCATCATCATCGAGAGCAGCAACCCCTGTGGCTGTAGCTGTCGGAGCACTAAGTCCTACTTCTGCAGGAGTCAACGCTTGTGCACTTGTATTAGCATAATCTGAAGGATCTACTCCTCTCGGATAATACAAATATGCATTCCCACTCTTAACTGTAATTACTGATTTCTGATAATCGTCCTGGCCCAAACGATATGATTTCAAATACTTTGAAACCTCTTTGTTGCCAACCCAAACACCATCTCTTTTGATAGCGTTCGAGATATCTACAGAAGTGAACATTTTATCGTCTCTGATAAACGATTTAACTTTGTCCTCGATTTTTGCACTCATTTTAATCCTCCAGTTCGATTAAATTACATTATCCTTCCCTATGTCATTTTCTGCAATAGTGTAAAACGTCTTCAAAATTCTAACCTCACATCTCTTATATCTCATATCTCTTATAAAGTAAAAACCCATATATATTAAGTAAGCCCATAATACCACTACCATTAATCCTCCAACTCTATTAAATGTGTTAATGTAGCTTGTTTTAAATTATATACAATATATTCATCATTGTACAACGACTGTCCTTTTACTGCATGGACACTATCATAGCCTTTTGGAGCTCCGTTATATAAAGAACTCCTAACTTTATATTCTTTCCCCATTGCAAAGTCGACCAAGAAAAGGAAAGCATTCGAAAACTTATTTCGAGTTCCAGACCAAAATCCAATCGAATAGTTCAAAGCTTTGGTACTATTGTGAGCAGCATAAAGTCCATCACCAAACATTCTGCCTGTAACCCCTGCAGCATTGCAAGGTGGAATGATCAATCCATTCTTAAGGATGCTCAAGATATTACAATTTCTCGAACCGTGGAAAAGCTCTTTTACATTACCAATACCTTTCCCGTTTGCTTCAAACCTTTTTCTTTCTTTAGGAATCTTAATCTTAAAGATATTCTTTATATCATATCCCCAGATATTCCTGTGGTTACTCGCTCTTGTCTTTCTTAGGTACTCTGCAATTCTACTCTTCTCTTTCCTGTCTGTCAGCAATTCTATATCTGAGCCTAGTGCGTTCAACTTCTGCTGTGCGCCTTGGTTAAGAGAAGAACCCATCTGGATTGCTGACTCTAACTGATCAAGAAGATCGTACTCAGATGCTAATTGGCCTTCCTCAAGAATCCAATCTGACTGTGTAATCTTGTTCCCAAACTGGTGTGGGATCAATGAGTAATATAATGTATTCGACTGTCTTACTAGTTGAGAATTAGAGTCTAATTTCCCTTTTCTCAGGCGCGACTTCATCTCGTCAAGAGGATTTCTTGCTTTGTCAATATGCTCTTTCGTTACCGGACCTAACGGTGTTTCAAATCCATTAGAGGTAAATTTCAATGCTGTCATTGAAGTAATATTGTGAATATTCTCAGCTACAACTTGATCAATAAGCCTAATAACTTGTGGCTCTTTACTGATTGTAGTAGGATCGATCTTCTGTGCAACTTTAATAACTCCTACTGACTGATTACATATATTTTCTGACCCAACAGTAGGCTTTACAGTTTCAACTATTTCGTATTTCTCCCGTCGAGTTGTACCATCTTTATCTTTGACCGTTTTGCCTTTTTCTTTTTTCTTGATAATCTTATCAAATTCTTTTTCGGCATCGCTCTGATTTATAGGAGATCCATCACAATCATCTCTGACCTCATAAATATTTGAGGTTCCAAGTCTGCCGTAATGAGAGAAAAGTCTATAATGACCAGAAGCATTCTTCTGAAGCTCAAGACAATAGAACTTGTTGTTGTTCCCCTCGACATTGCCACAATGAAGTACTTTAAACTTAATAGTTTCAGTAAATCCGTCGTTTCTATTGCTTGCGGCTTTTCTTGATTTGATCTTCCCTGCCATGTCTTTCCCTCCAATTAGTTTATTTGTTTTATTTAATTGGGTTAAATTAGTTTAATTTTAGTTTTTAATCCTTTTTTGTTTCGATATCAATACTGTCAGCAAAGCAACTTGGGTCTAGCCCCTCTACATTAATGTCAACAAAATGACCTGCATAAGGACAGCTTGCTTTAGCAAATACAACTGCTGTCAATTGGTGATGGTTGGAACATATCACACAGCTACTCTCTTCTAGTCCTCCTAATGTTAGACTCTTCTCAACATCAATAATAGGAAGCAAAACCTGTCTAGAGCAATCAGCAGGATATTCTAACTTACACTTGAGGACTTTCATCGATACTCTCCTCTTCAAACTTTATTGTTGCACAAAATATATCATCATAGTGAAACGAATTAGCTATTTTGTTTTCTTTCTTTATTTTATTCATTCTTCTCTTAACAAAATCACCTGCAAAATTCTTGTAATTAGTGTATCGTATAGCAGTGTCAATACAGTCCTTATCGGACTGATATGTAGTTAATCCGTCAGAACAAATCGCGATTAAATCAAGTTCTTCGCTATCGTATAGTCTTACAAAAATAGTATCGTTCCTATAATCATCATCCCAAGAGCTTGACGATTCTGCTATTAGTTCCCAGGTTTTATGATTAACATTATCCTCACTAAACTGTCGTTCGTACTCTTCTCTTCTTTTAGGGTCTAAGAAATACGAAAGATAAAATGGAGCACCTGACGTATATTCAATTCTGTAAATCTTTGTTGCACCACTCTTTTTCTTCTCTATAACTACCCCGTCTCCCCATCCTAAGACTAAACATTTCCCTTTATATTCTATAACGATAAATAATGTAGCATCAAAAGCAGAAGAAGGTAAGGCAAGCGTTTCTTTAAACAGATTCAACATATCAAGTAAATGTACTTGTAAAGTCATTATTGAAAGATCAGTCAAAGGGATCAGTTCACATACGGTTTTAATAATCCGCTTCTTTGTTAAATGGCAAAGAACTCTTGCACCTATATCAGTATCTTTGGATGCAGAACACCCATCTGATCCTACTAAATAGGATACTTCTCCCACTTGTCCACTAAGACAATAGTCTTGACAAAAAGTATGACCTGCACCCATTTCATAATAACTATCTATATTCATATTACCATTTCCATTCGACTTCGTTTTTTTCGTCGTCTTTCCAAAGTTTTTCTATTTCTTTTTTGACATTTTCGTCAAGTTCCAGTTTTCCCCAAAACGATTCTGGGACTTCTTTTAAATCTTCACCACTCTCATCACAAATAGCTTCAAGAATTGATTCTTTAGATAACCAAAGATGATTCGGATTATCGTCAATACACCAACTAGTTCTCAAAAACTTTTTAGCATTCCCAGTCAAATTGGCTAACTCATACACTAACTTCTTTAAAGGCTTTTTACCCATGTCTTCTTCCTAAATAAAGAGGGTACGAGACCAAGTGATCCCGTACCCCTATAATAAACTAAAACGTTATGTCTTGAGAAGGAGCGCCAGTACCAAGTGCTTGACTTGTACTAGAAATGCTCTGACTCACAAAGTTCCCAAGCTTAGCTAATTTGGCTGGTGTAGCGTCTCCAAGCCAAACAAATTCATCTATACCGACTTCATCTTTGAAGCTTTCAAGATACTGTTTAACTTGTTGTTCTTCTCCGACACCAACTAATACTGTTTGAATCGATTCCAACTTCTCTTCTTTTTTAATCTTTTGAATCAACTCTTTTATCTTGCTGGTATTACCAATCCTGGAACTGTTCTCATCTCCGTCTGTGATGATAAACATTATAGCATTACAGTTATAATCCATGTCAACCAGATTTTCGCCATACTGCTTAACACACTCCAAAGAGTCAAGGGTTGCGTCATGAAGAGCAGTACCGCCACCAGGATTAATCTGATCTTTATAATCATCAATATTAATGCTATCCAACTCAACAAAGCCGTTGATCTCTCGTAAGTCTTCATTGAAAGCAACTGTTCTGACCATGATGTTCTCTGATCTCGGATGTTTTTGACATGCACCTACTGCAGCCTGAAGAACTTTCTCCAGTTCAGATTTAAAATCGATAACAGATCCTGACTCATCGACTTCTATTACTGCAAGTGTATATTCACTTGCACCAAGTTCGTCGATCTTTCTTGCACTGAATTCAAAATTCGATACAGTCTTTTGAGCTTCAACGTCTCCTACATTCATTAATTTTGGCATACTTTCTTTCCTTGCCCTTTAGGCGGTGGTGGTGGTGGAGTTTTAGGTCTTTGTCCAACTCCACCTTTTTTAACTTTACCTTCTTTTATCGTAGTACCTTGTTTTTTCATTTTTCAACTATGCTAAAAAATCGTTAGTATTACTTACCTGCATGCCACGTCCAGTCATCTCTTTCATGAAGTCGTCTGCCAAGTTTTCAAAACCTGTAACTGGGCTTGAAGCATCTTCAAGAAGAACAAATTTTGCAACCTGGTCTTCTCCAAACTCTTCAGCAATATCTCTGATAGAGTTTGCTACACAATGTGACAATGCCTGACCAGCAACTGCAATTATGTCAGCCTGCTGAAGTCTGTCAATAAACTTTGTATTCAACTTAGTAGTAGGATCTTCATCGTCCTCTACGTCTGCCTTTACAACGCTATAGTGTTCCGTAAACATATTGGAACCCTTTGTGACATAATCTACTGCTGCGAACTCTTTTTCCCATTCGAGAAGAGCATCAAATAATACTGGATATACTCCGTGACCCCAGCTCCCGATTAAACAATGAGGAGGCCATATGCAAAGTGGATACTTCCCATTAGCAGTAAGCGTTTCGACATACGCTTTGGTCCTCTTCTGAAATCCCGGGTTCCTGGCTTTCCATGTCCCGTTATTTATATCGTCAAGCGATATCAAAGTAAAAGGAGCAGGAGAATTACCATTACTGTCTGACCACCAAATAGGATGTGCTATGTGTAAATATCTGTGACTGTCGAGCGTAACGTCTATATCGTCAATCAACTTTTTCTTAGCTGTGATCATAGTCGCTAACCTCTTTGAGTCTTCATCTGCTCCCTTAACAAAGAGCGATCCTGTAGGATCACAGAAGTCATTCTGCGGATCTATTATCAGTAATTGAATATTTTTGGCCATGAAAGCCTCCTAGTTTAAGTGTACTACAAGTTAGTTAGAACTTTTATCTCTTAAATTCAGTATCTGAATAGTCATCATTATATACTTTATTAAGAGATATAGTTCTTATTACCTTCTTCCTAGGTAATGAATATATTACAAACTTAATGTCAGTTGGTAGAAAGTCTTTATTAGGTAAAGACTGATTTTTAGCTTTTATTATGTTACGCCACAACTTAAGGAATGCTTGATTCGGACCTACTATGTGAGCATTAAACAGCTCTTTACACATTTCATCGCCCATGCCTTTTGCAAATACCATAGCAAGGGATTTATCAGTCTGTTTATCAAGGTCGATTTTCACTATCATTGTTACTGTATCTTTTAATACTTCAAGGTCAAGTGTTATATTTATTTGTATGCCTATCTGATTGTACAGTCCTTTAAGTACATTATCAAGTCCTTTTTCTAGTGCAACTATTTTGTTACTTACTTTAAGCGTGTTACCATATCCTATCGTTTTATTACTGTATTGACTGAATGTACTCATTATTAGTAATAATACTATAATTGTCGCTTTAAACATTTGCTACTCCTTTATATTAAAGTTCGGTTCTTAAATTTTTTATATATAGTTCTCTTGAAGCAGTTATCAGGTAATGTCACAAATTTTCTAAAGTTTTTCTTGTTTGTACGTGGCTACTTTCCCTTAGGAATCATATGCTCTTTAATATCAAAGTTCTTAATCCCCTCTACTAGAAGATCAATTTTTCCCGTAAGGTGTTCGTTACTTTGTATAAACTCATATAACTCTTCATCTCCATTACTTATGCGCTCACATAACTCTGCAACTTTACCGCCAATATAAGTTGTTGTATTATTTATACTTGTCAAGTCATTTAAGGCCAAAAGAGTCCTGTGAACTAACGCTTGCTGAATAGCCATTTCTTGATCATGCTCAGAAACACTCTGAAACCAAACTATTCTAGCTAATGTTAATTTTTTAATAACCTCTACCATTTTACTACTCATTGGAGGACTATCAAATAATGCTACTTTTCTGTTATCACAGTTTGGTGTCGCAGAAGGTCTGAACAAGATATGCATCGGGATAACATTAAAATCTTTTACAACTTGAGATTTAAATATCGACTCTTTCAAAGATGCTTGTTCAATTATTATCTTATCCTTTAAAAATAAGGAATGCGCTTCGAGCCATTTTACAGTGTCCCTAATCGGTACGCATAAAAATATAACATCAGATTTTTTAATCCGTTCAACAACCTCTACAGCACTATTGTTAATATCAACACACCAGATGTCATTTGCTTTTGGCATAAGACGCAAAAGACCATTCAGAATGAATGACCCTATTTCGCCTTTATACCCTATCACTAATGGACTTTTCATATTGCCTCGTTAAATAAGAATAGCACCCTTATACTGCCAGTCATATCTTAAGTGACCGTCAGGAAAGAATATCAATTGACGAATTGTTTCATCGTTTGGATCAATAGTTAAGCAATTAGTAAGACATAGATTCTGACCTTCAAAGTCGTAAACTGTAGCCCCATGTACTAGCTTCATAAGCTCTGTACCGCTGGTCTTTATATGATCCTGAATATCTAAAACTTTGGAGCCATATAATTTATGATGCCTAACCCATTCTTCAGTCTCTTCGTCTGCACCGTGCTCAGGGCTCCCGAGCTCTCGAACTGTTAATTGTTCAACTTCGTTTTTCTTTGCCCAATTAACTAAATTACTTATTTCTTCCGGAGAGTCGATATAACCATCAAGCAATAAGCAAGAAACACGAACAGAAAATCCAATCTCGTGCAACTCTTTTATTGTTTGTGACAAATTAGATCTTTCTTTTGTTCTCCAATTGAAAAGTTTATTGTTCTTATCATCATCATAATGACCAATCGAAAGTGCAATTGTCGTAATACCTTTTCGGTACCACGATTTTAAATACTGATCATAATCTTCTATCTGAAATGCTATCCCATTAGTCTGAAGTTCTATGAAAGGAAATTCGTAATTCTCAAGCCTTCCCAAGTAGCTTGCAATTAGATCAGGAAATAATGTGGGTTCTCCTTTACTAGTTAGTAATACAGTAGAAACGTTATGTAATTTGGCAAACTGAGCTCCCTTTTTAAAATTTCTCCAATTTACCTGATCTATCGCTAGATTACTATTAGGAGTCATCTTTGAAATACAATACGGACATCTTGCATTACAGGCTTTATTCCCAACTACTATTGTGTACGTTTGTATTTTCATACGACTCCTATATCAGAGATTATCAGGTATGTGTCAGAAATTATAAGTTAGTCTTTAGAACATTATCCAGCTTTTGTTCCTTGATTGTGGATTCTACAAGTTAGAGCTACTAACTCTTCATCTGGTCCGATCATCGAGGAGGACTAGGACACCCCGATTCTTATTTAATTTTAATTAAGTTGAAAATTAGTTTTTTAAACCTTCTTCAACAAAGTAATTAAAATAACAAACCTCTGGACTACAACTCTTATCACACATACCTGGGATAGGAGGAGAAGAAGCTTTATACATGCCTTTACAAAGATCCCATGCTTCTTTAGTACTCTTATCGAGTCCGCAAAGAACATGACCGTCTCTATAAAGATATGTGCAAGTCGTAAACCCCTTTGTCCCAACCCTTAATTCTGACCTTGCTCTGTGACATGGCCAATCTATTTTTTTATGATAGATCCCTTCAACTGCTTCTTTATCCGCTAAAACTAAAAGAACTTTTGCATCAACCATTTGATATTTCCCAACAGTTCTTACAAAAGCTTCTTTTGCAATGTTGTTATTGTAATCATCAATTTCTTTTTTTGTAAAGAGAGTGGCTCCACCTCTTGGAGGCATTAATTGTATATCTAAAACATTCGGATAATGATTCGCTACATATTCTAGGAAACTTGGGAGCTCTCTATAATTACTAGGCATGACCATATGATTTATAAAAACTTGATTCTTTAATTCATTGAAGTCTAAGCTTTGAGGCTTTTTATCTATAAAGTCCCACGATATGTTTATCGAATCTAATCCTGCTTCACATATCTTCTCAGCAGTTAATCTATCAAACATTCCGTTAGAAGACGCATCAACTCTCAAGCCTCTATCTTTACAGTACTTTATCATTTCAATAAAGTCTTCGTGGATCGTTGGCTCTCCACCAGTGAAATGGATATGTCTTAACCCTAAATCGCAAGCTTGACTAATAATTCTTAAAACATCATCTGTCTTCATATCTTCTGAAGTAAAATTAGTCTTATTGCATTTTTCACAATTCATATTACAGCGATCAGTAATTTGCATTGTAAGCTCTAGTAAACGATTTTCGTTCTTAATGAGAGACTCAAATTTCTCTTGAGCCTTCCACCAATAGGTGCTTTGTAGTTTTCGAATGTCTATCACTTTATCCCTTTATTACTGTAACTAAATACTCCTTAACGAATCTTCCTATTCCAGGAACTGTCTTCGCACTATTCCCAGCTACGTTTAAAACTTGTATTTTATGCTCGACAATCCAATCCTTAACTGTACTAACTGATAAAGGATTATCTACATCAATGTCAATATAAGGTTTCTTATAATACTCTATAGCTTTTAATGTACATAATTCACCTGGGCTATTAAAGTTCTTTGCAAACCTAATAGTCCCATCAGAGTCTCTAACGTTAGTATATGTACGAGGAGGATACTTGGATGACTTATGCTCTTCTAACCCGTA
>Ga0114918_10000393_pt1 | contig 37529 bp, 39 predicted proteins | sample LantaG_FD_87015 | JGI IMG/M metagenome (GOLD analysis project Ga0114918, IMG submission 87015) | Deep subsurface microbial communities from Baltic Sea to uncover new lineages of life (NeLLi) - Landsort_02402 metaG | ecosystem: Environmental > Aquatic > Marine > Oceanic > Sediment | place...
CTCGTAGGTTGTTGGTGTAAAAACACCAACAACCTACCAACAACCTACGAGGTTGGTGGTGGGATTTATATACAAAAACCCCCTATCTTCATTTTTATTCACTAAACAATAAGATTTAATTTGATTATTCGTAAAAAGTTGGGTATAGTGCTTCTGTTGATATTAAAACGCAAGGAGGTTATATGCAAATCGGTATAGGTAAACGAATTCGTCAACTACGTAAAGAGAAAAACATAACACTTGAAGAACTTTCCGCGGAAAGCGGAGTCGCGCTCGCGACTTTGAGCCGAATGGAAAATGGCAAAATGCCCGGAACCCTTAGTTCTCATCAAAAAATATGCAAAGCCCTCGGCGCGTCCATCGCCGACCTTTATCAAGAACTTGAAGACGAAGTAAAAACCATCGAAACTGTTTCCGCTCAAAACCGGACTGAACACTTTGTCCACGCGAATAAAGCAAAATATGAGCTTTTAGTAACGAAAACTTTGGACAAAAAAATTATGCCTCTAATGATTAAAATCGCCCCAAACGGCGAAACCCAAGAAGAAAAGAATAAACCGGGCGTAGAAAAATTCATATACATGCTCGCGGGAACCCTCAACGTTTTGATCGCGGAACATCCATATGTTTTAAAATGCGGCGACAGCTTGTATTTTGACGCTTCTTTACCGCATTCTTTCAGTAACAAATCAAAAACCGACACCGAAGCGATTTGCATAATTTCACCGCCGGCACTTTGACGGTGAATGTCGAATAGCGAAAAGTTAATGGGATTTAGATGCGTACAACAAACGGAGGACACAATGGACGAGATAAAAAAAATCTTGATCTGTGATGACGAAGTAGGAGTCAGAGAATCTCTAAACCTCATATTGGAAGATAATTATTCCCTTTCTTTTGCCTCAAGCGGCATAGAAGCGATAGAAAAAATAAAAAAAGAAAAATATGACGCGATTTTGCTTGACATAAAAATGTCTTCAATAGACGGGCTTGAAACTCTGGGGGAAATCCGTAAAATCTCGCCTCTGGCAAAAGTCATAATTGTTACCGGTTACCAAAGCGTTGAAACCGCCTCAAGAGCCATAAAACTCGGCGCCATAGACTATATCACAAAGCCCCTTGAAAGCCGAGAAGTTAAGGAAAAAATAGGAAAAATTTTTCAATAATTAAACCGAGGGAAGTAATTTACCCTTACGATAGGTTAACAGAAAAGCACTTGTAATTACAGGATCAAACTGTGTTCCTGAGTTGTCTTTAATAATCTGCACAGCCACTTCCGCCATCTTTTTCTGACGATAAGGTCTGTCACTTGTAATCGCGTCAAAAGTATCCGCTACGGCGATTATCCGGGCAACAAACGGTATTTCCTCACCTTTCAACCCATCTGGGTATCCCATACCGTCAAACCGTTCATGATGAGCGCGCACTTCTTTGGCAATATCCCCAAGTTCCCTTATGGGATAAAGAATCGCGGCACCGGTAATAGAATGTTCTTTCACTTTTTCATATTCTTTTTTCGTAAGCTGTTTTTTCTTGTTCAAAATGCTATCGGTAACACCAATCTTTCCGACATCATGAAGAAGAGCCGCGATATGTAAAGTTTCTTTAAAATTTTTGTACGCCTCCGCTTCCGGAAGTTCTTCAAGCTCTTCAGATATTGCCAAAGCATATCTTGTAACCCGTTCCGTATGACCGTGAGTATACGGATCCCGCGCGTCAATTGCCGCGGCGAGAGAAATAGCCGTATGAACAAAAAGACTGTGCTCACGTTCATACAGCCGATGCACTTCCATCACTTTTTCCTGCAAATTTTGTATGAGATGCGCGTTTGAAAGCGCCATAGCAACGTCATTCGCGAGCGTTTTAAAAAAACCAATTTCCTGACGCGTAAATTTAATATTTGAAAGTTTCTTCCCCAATACAAAAATGCCCATTAGCTCTTTTTTATACACAATGGGAATACAAACATTAGCCTTTAAAAGTTCCATCTGACGAATAACTAATTCTACCAAATTAACCAGCTCTTTATCTTTTTTTACAACTTCGTCCTTCTGTCCGATATCTAAAAGTTCTTTGTATTCCAACACTCCGTTTTCGGATAACCGATAGTTATGACGTTCCTTAAACATTTTAACAAGCGGATTATCAAGTGTAATACGCAAAAATCCGATTGGGATTTTAAGCCCTTCTTCACCTTTACTGTCAATGATGTTAAAAGATTTTTTACTGCCGTCGTATAGAAGCATCGCCGTATGCGTTACCTTCACCTGTTCATCAATAATTCTCACGATCATTCTGATAAGCCGTTCCGGTTTTTTAAACCGGATCATCGTATGTGAAGCATTTTCCAAAATATATTGATAGTCCAGTTCCAGTTCCTGCCGTTCCTGCCAGCTATCCCTGTCCAAAGGAATAAGAGCGCCGTCACAATTACGCATTTTGTCGACAATCCAGTCCTGAACTTTAAGCCAATTATCTTCGTACGGCATACAATACACCTTTCATGTGTATAAAAAAATAAACTACTAACGCACTTTCACTCTAATTTGCCGCGCGATAGTAAGAACCGTTTTTTCAAGCTGTTCCAAAATAAGCGGCTTTGTAATATATTCCGCCGCTCCGCACTTCTTCGCCTCTTGAGCAACATCCAAATCATTGATCGCCGTTATCATTATCACCTTGACATCGTCACCCCGCTCACGTATTGCCCTAAGTGTTTCCATTCCGTTCATCACCGGCATTTTCATATCAAGCAAAAGTATTTTAGGTCTTTCTTTACTAAGAATACTAAGCGCGTCTTCCCCATTATATGCCACAAAAACATTAAAATGTCTTTCCTTAAAAAATTTTCGTACAAAATCACAAATATCCGCCTCATCATCAACTACCAGCAGTTTTAACATTATCACCCCCCTTTTCTAAACCACCTCTCGCGGCGGCTTGGTTGACAAGATTTTCCAAACTTTTAAGACTCGCTATCGGTTTTTCTACGTAAGCATAAACTCCGTCTTTCATCAACCGATCTTTTGTTTTACCGGAATCGCAATACGCGGTAATAAAAATAACCCTCATATCCGGATACAAATTCTTTGTCCGGCGAATAACTTCATCGCCGTTAATCCCCGCCATTTTAAGATCCAAAAGAACCACATCATATTTTTTCCGCGTTAAAAGTTCAAGCGCCGAAACTGCGTCATAAGTCACATCAATGTCGTATCCTCTCACCTCAAAATACTGTTTCAACAATTCCGTAAATTTTATTTCATCATCCACTGATAAAATGCTTAAATTTCTCATATTCACCTTTCCGTCCTCGATTGAGATTCCTCTTTTTCTGGTTTAACAACATTGAAAGTTAAAAGAAAAATCGTACCTTTTCCCTGTTCACTGCGCACCGTAATTGTGCCTTTATTTTTCTCCACTATCTGCTTAACAATATACAACCCCAGTCCTGTCCCCACCCCCGGATCTTTTGTTGTAAAAAAAGGATCAAAGATCTGATTTAAACCATGTTTTGAGATACCTTCCCCCGTATCCTCAATTTCCACATATACTTTCTTCCCGTCACTTGATAACCTAATAAAAATTTCCCCGGTGTCTTTTATCGATTGAACCGCGTTTCTGATAATATTAAAAAATATTTCCTGCAATTGCTTGCGATCTGCCGAAATATTCGGAAGTTTTTCAGGAATTTCTTTTATTATTCGTATATTATCCAGTTTAAGATCATGCTCCAGCAAAGAAATCACCACCTCCATCTCTTTCCCGAGAGAAATGTTATCTAACACATCACCCTTAGCAGGTTTAGCAAACGAGGAAAGTTTACGGGTAATAAGCGTCGCCCTATCCGTTTCATGAATAACCTTACGCATAATTTCCTGCGCTTTGTCTAAAAGTTCTTCCGAAGACTTTCCTCTATAAATGCCTTCAGCCATGTTCAAAAGAAACAACTCACACTGCCCGCGCGCGATCCCCAAAGGATTACAAATTTCATGATTGATCCCGGCTGAAAGCGTTCCTATAACAGCCATTTTTTCTCTTTGAGCGGCTCTCGCCTGCGCTTTTGAAAGCTCCTTAAAAAGCGTAGCATTCGTTATCGCGATTGAAAGCGTATTCGCCAAAGGAAGCAGTACATCAATATCATCCTGCGTAAATTCTTCATCCGATTTCTTTTTACCGAGTGAAAGTATCCCAACCATATTGCCGTGATGCATAAGCGGGATCACAAGAGCCGTTTCCAATTCCTGAAGTTCTTTTTTTATATTGGGAGGAGGATTTTTCTGTTGCTCCGTTCCATCTAAAAGAAAATACTCTTTGCTTTTGCGCATATACCCTGTCAAAGATCCGTTCTCATCCAAAACCGTTAAAATATTGCCCGGAGTTTCCGGTAAAACCGATGCCGCCAACTGATATTGCTCTCCATTCGCGTCATAAAGAAAAAGCAAAGTATTCTCCAGCTTAAGTATTTCAGCCAGCTTATTGACCGTAAGATGTACCAGATCATTAAACTCAATAACCGTTAAAACCTCCTCAGTAAAAGTCCGGATTAAATGCTTATAGTCATACTGCTTTTGAAACAAAAATTTATCAGTAACATTGCGCAGAAAATTTTCAAGAGGCCGTAAAATTAAAACTATAACAAAAACCGAAGGCACCAACGCAACCCACCGATTCTTAATCACATTCTCAAACCATATCGATCCTACATAAGCAAACCCCGCAAAAACCCCAAACGCCACCGCAAAAACTCCAGTAAAAATGAGAGTCTTTTTGATAACAACCTCAATATCCAAAAGCTTATGTCTTAATATCGCATATGCCATAATTAGAACATATACACTGACTGTATATAAACTCCATTGAGGAATTGGAATTTTGTATAGTGGTAAAAATGCTGTTGGTCCCCCACAATAACCAACAAATAAGGCAAGAAAAAGATATTTTATCTGTTTTCTTTGTATCCCTTGCAATTTTTTAAATTCTGCAAGCAATTCATAGAGAGCGTAAATTACGCAAATGAAAAAATATAGCGGAAAAATATGATAATAAAGTCCTGCTGGACCAACAAAATATTTAAAGCCCACACTATATACTGTATGCGAAACAAAAAACCGTGTAGGCAACAATGCTATCATAATAAGACACGTAATGTATCCTATTATTAAAGTTTTCCATTTTTGTTTCGCAATTTTTAATATTAAGAAAGTGAAGTGAAGAAATAAAATAGGGATAAGCATAGCCCCTATATGTAAATTACGAGCCCAAAACAACCCTTCTATTGCATTTTGCGACGTAATCATTTTAAAAAATGAAAACGCCCAAATAGCAATTGCTAAATTATGGAAAAGAAAAATTCTATTAACAGAATTTGAACGATTTTTAAAGTAAACTACAGCTCCTAAGAGAGGAGGAAAAATCGAATTCAACAATTGTGCCAAAACGTAATTTAACATCTATTCATTTCTAGGTTTTTTAACAAAAATGAATTTTCCCTGCAATATGGTTTTGAATGATACATTCCTAAAAGTGCAAGAAGTGACGGTTTGTCTCTTAATTTTATCCCTGCATACAACGCTAACTTAGTAACTGATCTACAATGAAAACAATCTGCATCTGCGCCTAAAGCGCACGGCTTTCTAATCATCCCATCGTTACACATATGAATAGAGTAAATTCTCGATTTAGTATTGTTGACATTCATTAAGCATTCTTGCGCAAGAACCTTACCATATTTGCCACGTATCAAGTCTATCATTACTTCAGTATTCCAAATTAACTTTCCATATTTTTTCTTCATTTTTAACAATATGTCTACGGCTTTATTTCTTTGAGTATGATCTAATTTTAGATACAAAGGTCGATCCTTAATTGGAGCATATACTGTAAAGACTACACCAATTGTTCCCACATCACGCCATTCTCTTAAAAAATCTGGTATACAACTTATGTTAGTAGAATTTATGCAATAAAGAAGTGCAATAGGAATTTCTTGCGAAATTGCTTTTAAAACATTTTTTCTTAATTTTCTATAGACACCACTCCCTCGCAATTTATCATGTATTTCTTCTGTCCCGTCAACAGAAACTGCAAAATGGGTATTTTTTTCCAATTTAGGAATAGGAAAAGTTCCGTTAGTAATCACCAAGTTATTCTTTTTTAGTTCAACACCTTTTTTAACCAATCCAATAGTTTCATCGTTTATAAGGGGTTCTGCTCCATACCACGTTATATTTGTAATGGAAGGATATTTTTTTAACGTATTTTTGACTGATTCAATAATGTTGGTATTTATTTCTTGCCGGAAATCTCCTTTATATGAAGCCCAAAAACAATGTACGCATTTTAAATTGCATAGTTTTGTTACGTCTACAGATAAGGCTGTAGGATCTATGTTATTTAGTACTTTAGGCTCTAACATGATTTCCCCTTTTTTGATTGTCCCTTCCACCCTTCTCCTGCCGTTCAATCCACTTATCAATCGTATCTTTCTTAAACCGCCATTTAGACCCAACCTTAAACGCCGGAATTTTTCCTTTCTGCGCGTGTTTATAGATCGTAACCGTCTTCATCTTAAGATAATCCGCTACCTCTTCTACTGTCATCACTGTCATTACCGAAGTCATGAATATTTCCTCCCTTGCCAATTATCATATCTGCATCGAAACAAAATTACCTGTAATATTTTTTCTGTTCTATTTTGTTTTTAATTGCGATGGCATGAAACAAATTTACGTGTTTTAAAATGTGCCGCAGAATTTCGATATAGTATACAACCATATACTCAACTACCCATAGTTTTGTTATTGTTACGAATTGTCATCATTTCATGTTTTGCACTAAAACATCGTTTCAAACTCATACCAAATGATATGGCTTGGTCACATTAATAAGTATAAGGAGAAAAATTTCAAAGTCAAATACCTGTTTCGCTTGTTAGGAGATTAGTCAGTTAGCTGTGTAATAAATGTGGGATTATAAAAAAAACTTTGCGTCACCTAAATTCATTTACGAGGGAGAACTCTATCAAGGTAACATTATTTCAACCGTGGTTCCTTTATTGGTGGCACTTTCTACGTTTATACTTCCATTGTGCTTTGTAACAATGCCATGAACCACGTTCAGACCGAGACCTGTGCCAACGGTTTTTTTCGTAAAAAACGGATCGAATATGTGTTTCAAATCCTCCTTATCTATTCCTTCGCCTGTATCGCTGATTTTTATTGATATTTGACCGCTTTGATTTTTTTGGGTTTTTATTTCAATTGTACCGCCGTCAGGCATTGAATCTTTCGCGTTGAGTAAGAGATTGAGGAACACCTGTTTCATTTGTACCAGATCAATTTGAATTTTAGGAAGTGGCATATATTTTTTTGTTAGCGTAATATTTGATTTTAGAAAGTCGCTGTTTAAAAGATCACATGTTTCATTGAGTAAATTACTAATATCGGTCCCTTTAATATTCAATTCGCTAGGCGTTGCAAACTCAAGTAGTTGTTTGACAATGTTATTAATTTTGTCAATTTCCATGCCAACGATTTTTTGGAATTTTTGCATAAACACGGGATCGTTATGTTTTTGTGGCAAGTATTCAGCAAAGGTCTTAATGCCGGTTAAAGGATTTTTGATTTCATGCACCATGCCTGCGGCAAGCGTGGCAACGGCTTTAAGCTTTTCGGTTTTTTGGATTTCACCGCGTAGTTTAATGTTTTCAGCGTTGATCTCGTCAATAGAGCCATGAAAAAAATATTTGTCAATTATTCGCTGGATATAATTCTTCAGAGGAATAAATATCATCGAGAAAAAAGCTATAATGCCAATTGTCAAAGGAACAGACCGATATCCTACTGTATGGCTAAAAATTCTTTCAATAAAGTAGAACAAAATAAAATATAAAACCGTTACTACTGAGACAACAATTGAGTAAACAAGAGTTCTCTTGATAACAACGTTGATATCCATTACTTGGTGCCGCATAATGGCGTATGCAACCAGTAGAGGATACAACGCAACAAAAAAATTCGTATAGGGATATACGTCCACATGAAATGCTTGAAGAAATAAGGGATGCGTACCTATCCATCCAACCCCAACAGCTATGGTAAGGTATTTAAGTCTATTCCAGGTTTGCCCAGTTGCTCTTCGAACAGCTTGTGTTAACAAGACGAATCCATAACCAAGTAGTATCCAGAAAAAACCCACGTAAAACACAAGATATAACGGATTTTTGTATTTCAATGCGTCAAGCCAATAGCACTGAAATTCCGGTACAAATCGAAGAGCTCCGAGAAAATAGTGGGATTTATTATACCAATTGAAAGAAACAAAAATAAGAACCGCAATGTAAACAAAAACCATAAGGCGCTTTCTATTCAGATCAAGATACCTCACTACGAAATGAAAGAAAACCGCCACAGCGAGTATCGCACCAGTCTGAGCAATTTGCATCCAGAAAAATGCTGCATCGTAAGAAACTTGTGATAAACCAGCAAACATAAACGCGCCTAAATGCCACATACCGGCGCTAAATGTAAAACCGGCAAAAAGCAAAGTGGAAAGCCCTTTCTTTTTTCCTCGAAAGGCAATAAGAAAAACGGTAAGACCAAGATTACAAATTATTCCGATTATACATGAAATTCTGAATATGCTCATACCGATGCGCTCCTCTACACCCCGTCCCTTACAAATAGATGGGGTTAATATTTAACTTAAGCACATTTCGCAAGTAAAATATTAAGACTTGCCCCCTTTTGTCTCTTCGGCACAAACAACACACAGTTTATTTTAACAAATCCTCAAGCTCACACGATAACAATGCCGATTTATTGAGTATGATCTGTTCTTTCCGGTTTAAATGATCTGCTGTCATCCTGATTAGCTTGGTATCAATGCCTCTGCCAAGCATAATCCTGTTTGTTTTTTTAAAATAATTTTCAGTTTTTTTGTAGAAGAGAGCGGCATACTGTTTGAGCTTATCTTCCGGAAGAGAATGAGTGCTTACGCCGTCACGAGTAATTTTAATAATTTTATCTATGTTTTTATCTATTTCAATTGTCAAATTCCCTTCTTGAAAGTTGATCCAGTAATCGCTTACGGCATATCGTATTCGGCAAGCTTTTCCTTCTTCTTCGGTATTGTAGGTAAATATAAACGAAAAAATATCTGTGTCGAAGTGCTGGTGCACTCCGACGCTTTTTAATGTTGTTACAGTGCAGATCTTGTACGCGTCAAGAAGATGTAAATAGCTTTCACGCCAGTTTGTGAGCCAATTTTCAATATAGGTGCGGTTTACAAAAAGCGGCAAAAGATCTTGTTTAAGGTTTGTGTCGCTGACAGCGTTCATTTTGACTGTAAGCTTATCAAAAAGCGTACGCAAATCTTTAGCCTCCATCACATTTTTAGCTGTCAGGTAATCAAGGTCGGGCACTATCTTGTTGTTCATGTACCAAATAAGATCATAGATATCACGACCTTTTTCCTCATAAAAAGCCTTGCCTACGCCGCGTGTCCCGCGAAGAAAAATTGCGGCCACTTTGCTGGCCATAAGGGTCGACATATTATAGGTCACGATTACAAAGGACAGTTGATCTCGATTTATCGGATAACGTTCGGTTACCGTTTTAGGCGCGGAAAAATGATTTAGATCAATTTTGACATGTACCTGATTTGACAGATGACCAAGACCTAATACCGCGCCGATATTGAATTTAAGCAGTAATCCTCTTCCTGTAACGATTTTTACAGTCATAAAACTTGGATTAGTGCTATATGTATGGGAAAAATGATCTTCGATTTCTTTCTTGAGTTTTCCCAGAAAATCTTTCGTTACCTTTTCAGAAACTTCAAAATCCAAATCAACTGACATTCGGTCGAGACCATGAATAATGCGAAGCGCGGAACCTCCATACATTATCCATTTGTTATATTCGGGGTGGTGGTAAATAAAATTAAGAACATAAAACTGGAGTTCCTCTTTGAGGGCGTTACGGAGCGTTTCCGCGGACATTCTGTCACGCGCGGTAAAATCATCAAGTTTTCTCTTTAAAATGGCAATAATTTGTTCACTCATTGCTAATGTGTTCCTTTGTCATTGCATAAAATTTGAGTTGTTCTTTTTTATCCATTTCATCAATGTCTATTCGTAATTCTTCGACCAATGTTTTAATGTCTTTAAATTTAATACCTCGGAACTGCTTAGTCTTGAAATATATAAGATCAAATAAGGCTTTAGCCGGGGAGGCAATAAAAAAATCGAGCTTCGTTGAGTGTTCGTCCACGGCCTTCCCTTTCATTAAAGAGAAACCTGAAAATAGTCCTTTTTTTATAGAATTGTAGGTAAAGTTTCCGGCTTTGGTGGTGTAATTTCGGGTTACTTTTGGTGTAACGGAAGTAATGCTGTATATGGCTTCGGTAGTAAGGTTGTAAAACTGAAGAGCGGACCATGAACTGATATATGAAGGCGTCCGGATAATGTTTGCGAGGTAAAAAGAATATGAAATATCGCTTTTATTTTTGCCAAAAAAATCAGCTGATATATACAGGCCCCCTTTAAGCCGAAGGATTTCTTTGTGCTTCAGAAAGCGGCTAATGTACGTATCCACCGTGGCGGAAGCAAGCCCCAGTTGTTTGCCGAGCCGGCATAGGCTATCCTTGCTGAAATAGGGCAAAGACTTTATCTGTTCTAATAGGTTTCCTTTGCTTTTCATAATTATGACATAAGTGTATCACAAATGAAATGTGATGTCAAGTCCTTAACAGCTGTTTAAGAAAAACACAGTAAGATTTTGGATTTATCAGATGTGCCTCACTAAAAACACATTATTACCTTACTTTTCAATTTTTCCTAACACTCCACTTTTTTTACTTCAATCCATTATTTTTCTCTAATGGGAACAAGGAACAATGGGGTCAAGGAACAATGGGGTCTTAATATTTAACTTAAGCACGTTTCGCAAGTAGAATATTAAGACTTGATAATATGCAAGATATAAGTTAATGGTGATTCTACCACTATCATCAATACAATCTGTTTTCCCATTCAATTCTCCTTTCCCAAGCAACCTAAATAAAAAGTCAACCCCCCTCAAGAAGCAAGTGAGAACACATCTCAACTTTTAACATTTTTTCAATTTTCTCAATTTTTCTATTAAGCTCTTGTCCTCTCTCCGCTTATTCTTCAACCTATAATATACTACAGATTTATGAAATTTTCTTTTCATTCTTTTTTGCTATCGTTGTTTTGCTTATACCGGGAAGTAAATATTTCCCAAACGTAATTTTATGTAAAATGTTTCCTACGGTTCCAAAAAAACATGAAATACATCTTTCAGATAAAGATCTGGGGTAAGTCATACCTCCTATAGAGGTTCGAATTGCGTTAAATCCGGTTTTTTTTAATATATGTTCGAGCGACTGGGGTGAAAAATCTGTAAGATGTGAGGGGACATCGTATAGTGTGTTAGAAACATTAAACATCTTCAACATTTTGACGATTGGCGTAGTATGAGGCACCCTTACAAGCAAAACACCCGACGGTTTTAACACCCGTTGAATTTCTTTTAAGTATTTCCCGGGATCCGGAAGGTGTTCCAAAACATAAAACATTGTAATTACATCAAAACAATTATCTTTATACTTTTTTTCAAATAACGTCGAATTCGATACTTCCAGTCCTCTATCCTCTGCATACTGAACTGCCTGTTTAGACAAATCTATCCCGGAAGCTTCCCATCCGGCATTCAAAGCAGCTTCTATAAAAAATCCATGAGCACAGCCAATATCCAAAAGTTTCCCACGACTTGCACCAACCGCCTTGTTTATCATCTTTAAAGATTGTCCAAAAACACCAGACATCATACTGCCCCAACCATCTATATCGGCCTGGCTTTCCGGAAGATAGCTCTGGTAGTGCTCTTTCAAAAAATCTTCTTCGGGCTGGGGATTCACATAAACTAGCCCGCACAGTTCACATTGGACTATATCCCAGTTCCCTTCTTTTTTTAGAAAACACGCTCTACCACTATCACAAATATGACATTTTATCTGCTTCATGCAACTTATTTCAGCTTCTTGATTTTAGAAACGATACCATTCTCAAAGTGAACTACCATTTCTTCTTTTCTTTTGTCCCTATTATAAAACCAATTGTCACTATCCAGAATCTGGTCTAACGTATAAAAGTAACTTTTTTTGCCCAATGCGATCCATGCCGGACATCCACGAGACATATACACTTCTTGTTTTGTCATACCGGTACTAACACGCATATCGCCTATAGCATCCTTCTTGTATCTATTTACTACAGGTGCGCTATCTTCAACAAAATACTTACTATAACTGCTGGCTGGAACTTTTAATCTATATTGCTTTCCATCATTCGCGACATAAAACTTAATGTATTTTTTGCTTTCGGCTGTTACGACTACAGCTGTCCCTATCGGGATGATCTCTTTTCCTATTTTTTCCATATTATGAAAATAGATTTCTGCCCCATTCGCTTTTAGATTCGTGCGAGTGTATGCTTCTTTACCCACATTGGATGATTTTTCCGCCGAAAAAGCAGATCCCACACAAGCACCTGCAATAAATGTTAAACTCACCATTATTAAAATTAATTTCTTCATTTTTTCTCCTCCTTTAGAGTGTAAACATCATCTCCTGGCAATAGTAGAGATAATCCCATTTTCAAAACTAATTATCATTTCTCGTCTACGGCTATCAACATTGTAATACCACGAATTGCTCGCCATAATCTGTTCCAAAGTCTTACCCCAACTTTTTACACCAACATCGATATAAGCGGGACATCCTTTAGATACAAGAACTTCATTCTTTGTCATTCCCTCATAAACCTGCATAAGTTTTATAGCCGCTTTCGCCTTATCGCTCATGGTTTCAAGACCAATTTCATCTTCCTTGTTTACGAAATATTTCCTATAAACCGCGGGGCGATCCGTTATCCTGTAAGTTTTCTTGCCGCTTTCTTTCTTAAATCTAATGACTTTTGCGCTAAATCCCTTCATTTCTACAGCTGTTCCGACCGGAATAATTTCTGACACCTTACTCATATTGTAAAAAAATATGAGCATCCCTTTATTCTTTAAATTCGTACGAGTAAAAAACTTCTCGCCTTTCAACGGTTTGTCTCCCGCGGAAAACGAAACACTTGAAAAGAAGAACAAAGCGCATATTAAACACACTGCTGCCAAAACATATTTTCTCATAATCCCCCTCTATTTTATTCTTCAGTAAAACATTCAAGTGTTGTTTCTTGGCAACCAAATTACCGACAATTTCATCTCACAAATTGTTTGATGTTTATCCTTCTAAAGACGCATTTTATTCATAATTTCTCGGTCTTTCAGTATTTTTTCATTTGCGCGATAAATTGCACCCCCTAAAGCCCGACCCGCGGTCCATGCGGAAGACTCATTCACTTTTATTTCCTTTGACCATGAATTGTCCGGTGTTGACAACAAAACGGTTAGGAACATCCTTATTGCCGCAACACTCTCAGCAGACGTCATTTCAACTATTTTTACCTTTAATTTATTCGGACTTGAGGACGATACTACAACACCTCTCTTTTCAAGTTCTTCGGAGAGCTCGTCTATCAAAAATTGCGTCCATTCATTAAGATCAGCGGTAAACCACCTGAAAAATTTAAGCGGAGTTTTATCGGGCTGATCATTTATCAGTTTAACGGAATGCGGCTCAGAAAATGAACCGATATGACTGGTAGAAATTTTCATTCCGGATCCGGGATGCATCGCGGTGGCACATCCTGACAATGCAAATAAGAAAACGACAACAACGATTTTTTTCAGAATAATAACCTCTCCTCTTTCTTCAGCGAATTGCCCTCGAAAGAATCATTTCACCTTTCGCAACTATTTTACCGGCAACTTTACTTTTCACGAAAACCTTTACCAAATTCCCAAATGACATTATCACTTTGGCAGTCGCCATGACTTCTTCATCAGGAAAAACCGGCATCTTGAATTTCACATTAGTGACACGGGACAAATAAAATATCGCTGCTTCTTTCTCTAACATTTTCCCATCACTTATGACATTTAATGCCGCAATCCCTGCCGTTTGAGCCATGCTCTCAATAAGCAAAACACCCGGAACTATTGGATTCCCCGGGAAGTGACCTTTGAAATATTCTTCATCCTTGGCAAATATTTTTGACGTAGTTACAACTTTCCCTTCCGCATGTACGATCTTATCCACAAACACAAAAGGAGGTCTATGCGGCAGTACATCCGCAATGTTTCGTTTTGCCAAATTATCCATTTTTCTGCTGTTTTTCCTTAATGAAACGAACTATGCTGTCAACCGAAACAAGCACTTTTGCTCCTACTGTCGCGTCAGGAATCCTAACCTTGAATCTTTTTTCCATCGCAACAACCAATTCTAACGCGTCAATAGAGTCCAGTCCCAATCCGCCATCAAAGATCAGATCAGTGTTTTTTATATCTTCCGGTGCGATCTTCAATCTCAAATCTTTCACCAACATTGTCTTTACTCGTTCGTAAAGCTCTCTTTCCTTCTCCTGCCCCATTTTTAGACCTCTCCTTTCACTAAGATAGTATTTTCTTCCATCGGCAACAATTGTTGCGAAAAACGCATTTCAAATCACAAAACATTCCTATCTTCCATCACCGGCTCGCAATACCGGCCAATCGCGCTCATATTTCCACTTGTTGTTATATTGGCCAATCAGCTTGTTGATTTGGGTCTTGTGTTTATTTTCCCATTTGCGAAGTGCCTCTTGATCCGGTTCTATCATCTTTAAAGTAGTCTCATATTCATAGACTTTGTCCCAGTACTTAGAGCTTCGTGTTACCGGAACAAAGGCAACACGCGCAGTCCATGCCCCCATAGATACTTGCGTTAAAACATAGTATGTCTTTCCCGCTTCGAGATCTGCTGTTAAAAACGTCTTATTCTCGGAGGTTGCGATAAATAAATGCTTTCCGGGTATGGTTAAATAGTCAAATTGTGACCTTGCCACACTATTGCCAATATCCTTATCTCCATCCAAGATATTAAAATTAATCCCAAACCCATACCCGGAAGGTCTCATAAAACGAACTAAGGCCTTATCTTCCGTGGGCCGCAATAACTCCGGAGCTTTCCTCATGTACACGGAATGCCCGACACACCCGCTGATACCGATAGCTGCTAAAATGACCACAATGATCAATAACTTTGTCCGAGACATACCCCTACCTCCTTGTTTTTTGAACTTTCCTTTAACCTTTTTTTTTAAACTTCTATTCCATCGAGCCTGACACATGTCGAGGGTATTTTGCGACAGCCCCATTATATCGTAGTTTTTGGATTTTGTAACTTTTTCCATATAAACGGTATCATTCCAAGCGCGAACATAAGCAAAAGTGATATTTTAAAGCCTCTGCTATGGGGAGAAAAGATTCTGCTCCCAAAATATGTGTACAAAAAACTCATAGGAATTAACGCTGCCAAACTTGCCAAATAAAAATCTTTAAACTTAATTTTAGAACAACCCGCCCAATAACTGACCAGATCCCAAGGTACATTAAAAAACCGCATGCTCAATATGGCAGTTCTATTCCGCGATTTGAGCCAATCATCTAATTTTTGTGCCGATTTACACGAATCGCAAAAACGCTGTACGGCATCCTTGCCTATCCACCTTGCGAAATAAAATCCTACACATGTCGAAAAGGCACCGCCAATCACAACATACACAGTTCCCCAAACCGGACCGAACAATACCCCCGCCACTATCGAAAGTCCCATTGTCGGGACAAAGAAAAGAACAGGACGAAAACTACAAACCAAAATAAAACAAACAGGAGCGATCACTCCATATTTGTTAACAACCCCAACAATTGTATCCGGATCAAAAACGCTATGATATTTGATCCCAATACACAACAAAATCATAACTACCGCACATTTTATTAATGTTGCCACTTTTATATGTTTGATTTTTTTCATCTTCTCAAAGCCGCCATCTTTTTATTTGTTATCTCCGAAACTGCCTTTAAAGCGGAAATGGCTACCGGAAGCATCCCCCCGCCAAAACCTGCCCAATGTCCCACTATATGAAAGTTGTCCACAATATTTCTAAAAAACGGAAGATTCGTATAAAAACCAGCTTTCTGACTCCAACCGTATGCCGCGCCATCAGAATTACCCGTATATCTAAAAAAAGTTTTTGCGTTAGCAACACGTCTGAGAACTACGCTCCGCGAAAACCCCGGAATTATCTGATCCACGGATTTTATTAATGTATCCGCTATCTTTTCCTTGCCCCCCATTTCTTTCCCTCCGGATAGAGGCCAATAAACAATAAACGTATGACATCCTTCAGGCGAAACGACAGGATCAATAAGAGAAGGAATACTTAATCCGTAAGAAATATTTTTGTTTATGTTGAACATGTCCATTGTTTCATATGACGAAAAATACCCCATACTATTGGTCACTTTGTGTTTATTAATGTCCATTTTCACGCCGATATACGCGATCACAAACGAGGCGGAAACTTCCAGTTCTTTTATCTTTTTTGCTTTTTCTGCTTCTATCTCGCCTATATCAAACATAGTACTCGTAACCGTTTTCAAGTCAATATTTGAAATGATATGTTTTGCTTGAAAAATCTCCTCTTTTTCCGTAATGACACCAGTAGCCCCATGCGCGTTTGTGAGTATTTTTTTTACACCTCTGCCACAAAATACTTTGCCCGAATTCTTCTCAATAATCCCAACTAAAGCCTTGATCAGATTTTGCATACCTCCACCTATCCTAAATGCTCCTCCTTCAAGATAATGCATTAGCGTATTTACCACTAAGATAGAAGAAACCCTGGACGAAGGCAACCCCAGGTAATTGCAATAAGACGAAAGTACAGCTTTAAGTTTCTTATCGGTCAAATAATTGTCTAAAAGTGCCGAAAAAGGTTTACCCAACCAGTCATGATACGCACGAATATCATTATTTTCGCCACTAAAGATCATCGCAATTGATTGCTTATAAATCTTTCTCATGAGAGAAAATAAATTATCGATTCCTTCCTTTTCCGACGAAAACAATTTGCTTAGAGTTTCTTTATATTCAGCTGCGGTTCCGGCAATATCTATCGTAAAATCGGGGAAAATATTTCGTCTGATAGGATCAAGACAAATAATATCCAGTTGAGATTCAATATCCAATTTTTTTAGAATGTCCCTTAAAATTTCTCCTTCTCTCATCGCGCCTACGGCATCAACAGCTACATCAAATGTATATCCTCCATTTTTGAATGAGGCACAAAGTCCGCCGGCATATTTCTCCTTCTCAAAAACAGCAACACGATATCCTTCGACAGAAAGAAAAGCGGCTGAAATTAATCCGCCAAACCCTGATCCTATCACTATGACATCATATTTCTCCATCTTAGGTAAGTCCTCCGTCAATCGCCAGCGTAAGACCGGTAATATAATTCGCATCTTTCGAAGCCAAAAACAAAACTCCTCCGGAAACTTCCTCCGGCACACCAAATCGTCCCAATGGAATCTTTTCTAAAAACGCGTCTTTCCGTTTTCCTAAATCTTTTACCATGTCTGTCTCAATAAATCCCGGAGCAATCGCGTTTACTTGAATGTCATATGGCGCCAGCTCTAATGCTAAAGATTTCGTGAAACTTATCATTGCCCCTTTTGAAGCGGAGTAATTGGTCTGACCGGCAACACCTTTTAGCGCGCTAACAGAACTGATGTTTATTATCTTGCCGCTACGCTGACCGATCATTATCCTGGAAACCCATTTGCACGTATGATATATCGCCTTAAGGTTAACATTCTGGACATGATCCCAATCTTCTTCACTCATCATCGCAAGATACGCGTCTCGTTTTAATCCGGCATTATTCACAAGAACATCGATACAACCGTATTTTTCGAAAACCTCTGATATCATTTTCTCGATCTCTTCTTTATTCCCCATATCGGCACGCGCCAACTCTATCGTATATCCCTTCTCCAGTAACATTTTCTTCAAAATACGCGCAGTTTCTTCGCTTTTATTGTAATTGACGACAACACGAGCCCCTTCTTGAGCGAAAGAAATGGCAAGAGCTCTTCCGATTCCCCTGCTTGCTCCCGTAATTAAAACAACTTTGTTTTCAAATTTCCTCATTTTTATCACTACGCCTTTCCCAAATAACCCCACAAGGGACCATTATGATAATATTTCCTTAGAGTTTCATACATTTTATCTGAACTTTTTATACCTATCCCGGGAACAATGCATTTGGCATTTTCTCTTGAAAAGTTTGTTACCTTCTTTAATAACACATCCAACGGGATCTTGTTGGATAAATAAAAATGCGGCATTAGAAGATCTTTTTCCTTAGTGATAATCCCTTCTTCAAGCGATAGCTTCTCCAAATCAGTCCCCGGATAAATCCTTATCCCTACCATAGCTATAACCGCGTTACATTCCAAACGTTCTATGTTGTCAAATGCTTCCTGTAATGTTTCCAGCTTTTCTCCCGGTCCGCCAAACATAACGTAATGGGCGCATTTTATCCCCGTCTTTTTGCACAGTTTTGACGTCCTAAAAACATCTTTCATCGTAAAAGATTTTCCGAGCCGACGTAAAACCATGACAGATAAAGCATCAGTCCCAAATTCGATATTTTCGCATCCGGCCTTTTTCATCAACACCAATAAATCCTCGGTCATATTGTGCGGATTCGCGAAACAGCTCCATCTTGCGGAAAGTTTTTTCTTTATCACGCTTCGGCAAACCTCTTTTGCGTGCTCAAACGGAAAATTAAATATATTGTCCACAAAAAAAAAGTGGTTTATCCGATGTTTTTTGTGAGCCTTTTCCATTTCATCCGCAACGATATCAGGATCACGCAATCGGTATTTCTTTCCTTCAATAATAGGATACGTGCAATAACAACAGTCAAATTGACACCCGCGCTTAGTCTGAAGATTCCCCATCCCGCCGGCAGCGGAATAAAACTTGTTATCCACCAAATCTCTATTTATAACATAATTATTTTTTCCCGTATGTGATGTTTTATTTTTATAAAATGTGTCTCCATCAGCCCAGATAACATTATCAATACCACTAAATTTTTTCTTGCCGGCTTCAATTGCTTTAAGAAGCTCTGTTATTGCTTTCTCTCCCTCTCCGATAACACCAATATCACATTTTAAGTATTTCAAAAGTTTTTCTGGGAATATGGAAAATGCTGAGCCGCCTAAAATAACGGGAACCTGCGACTGTTTGCGCAAATTATCGATTGTTTCCTTAATATCCGCAAGATATGAGATTATCCCCGGATAACTAAGATTATCAATGTTTCGGATCGATACACCTATAACGTCCGGAGAAAACTTTAAAAACGATTTTGTAATAGCATCAGCAACGTTATTACAAACACACAAATCTATCACCATCACTTCGTGCTTTTCTCTCCGGAGAGCTTCAGCTAAATATAAAACTCCCAACGGCGCCACCGGATAGGGGTTTCTTTCTTTATTCGCGGAAACTAAACATATTTTCATTTAAGTGCCTTGGCTATTTTTCTTACAGTTAAATTAAAACCAACATTCATGGGCCAGACAAAAGATTTGAGCGCGGTTGTATGTTTCAACCTCTTGAACATACTCTTTAGAGAATATGCCCTTTTATATGCCCACAAATATCCTTCTTTCAATTCTTTTTCTGTCATCTTAGTCGGCTTAAACACAACATTGGATGTATCATAAAACTCCCAATTGCTGTGAAGAAGCCGCCCCTCGCGTTTATATTGATCGTAAAACCTTGTTCCCGGATACGGAGTCAAAATTCCCAGATAAACACCCTCCAGTTTTGCTTCTTCTGCAAAATCTATACATTTTGAAAAAACGTTTGTATCGTCCGCGTCAAATCCAAAAACAAAGGAACCCATTATTCCCAAACCATAACTATGTATCTTTTTCACTGCTTCCATATAATCGGAAACCTTATTAGCTTTTTTTGCAACATTTTTGAGGACATCATCGGACAAAGACTCAAATCCTATGAGAAGCCCCATACATCCACTGTCTGCAGCCAACTTCAGCATTTCTTCGTCTTTGGCGATATCTAACGAAGCTTGACCAAGCCAATTAAGTCCGTACGGTTTAATTTTTTCAAACAATTCTTTGGCATGCTCTCTTCTCCCAATAATATTATCATCAACAAAAAACACGACATTTTTAATACTGAATCTTTTTTTTGTCGGCTTAAAAGTTTTTATTTCCTCAATGACGTTATCAACAGGACGAGTCCGGTATCTGCCGCCAAAAAAATGAGTGACCGAACAAAAATGACATCCGAAAGGACATCCTCTTGTCGTTTCAACAAACTCTACCGGCGCGCACTTTTCTTTATTTAAAAACTCTCGTTTAGGAGCAAGCAATTCCGCTAAATCCATAAAATTATCTGCCTGATATCGCTTTTGGAGTCTTTCATTTTTTACATCTTCAAGCAGCGTCGACCAAATCTTTTCGCCTTCACCGATAACGACAGAATCCGCATGCTCCAAAACTTCCTCAGGAAGCGCGCTGGCATGCATCCCACCCAATACAACCTTTATACCCTTTTCTTTAAATTTGTGAGCGATCTGATACGCTCGCGGAGCCAGCGGAGTCATAACCGTTATTCCAACAAGGTCGTATTTTTCATTGAAATCAATTTTATCAACTCTCTCATCAATCAGCACAACTTCCACATCCTCCGGAGTATGTGAAGCCAAAGTAATGAGACCTAAAAACGGAAGATTAAAGGCAAATGATTTACCTAAAACATTTTTTCTTGAAACCGGTAATACCAATAATATTTTCATTTTTTCGCTCTCCAGCACGTGGGATCACTTTCGAGGTAGTCTCCTGTAAGCGCGTACGCGGTTCCCCTGCACCCGTAGCATTCATCATTTAAATCACATGTTTTACATAATCCTTTTACATTTTTTCTAATATCCCGCAAATCATTATATGTTTTGTTATTTTTTAAAATGTTCTTCAGCTTTTCCTTTCGAATATTCCCCATTTTAATATCTACTCCAACACAGGGAAGAACATACCCTTGAGAATTGATTAAACAGCTGTATAAATGTCTTTTGCAAGCAAATCCAGCTATTGGCGGATGTGGTTTCCAATAAAGGCCATATTCATCAGCGTCAATTTTTGCCAAAGTTTCAAAAACTTTTTGTGTTTCTTCTTTTTTAACCAAAATATCTTTTCTGCCATTTACACGGCCTACATGGGTCAAACATTCCACATATGGCAAAATTTTTCTTTCACGCGCCCAACGCCATAAAGAGGGAATCTCATCAATATTTTGTTGACATATGACACTCTCTATGCCGAGAACATGGTTATTATCCGGATAACCCACTTCATAAAGAAATTCCAGCCCCTTTTGCATTGAAGCATGTGCTCCGTTAAGTCCGGCAAGCCAGTCGTAAACTTTAGGTTTCATACTATTGTATGTCACTACTACCGTAAGATTATTTTCATAAAAAAGTTGTGCTGTTTTCTCGTTAATAAGGGTAGCATTCGTAAATAAAATATGTTCCATTTTCAATTTGTGAACATACTTAACAACATCGATAAGTTTTGGATCTAAAAGAGGTTCACCGGCACCCAGATAAATTATTTTTTGGGCACCTAACGCTTTTGCCTGACTGATAACATCAAACATCTCTTCTATCTCAAGTTCATTTCTTCTTAAAAAATCGTTCCCGGCGTAGCAATAAACGCATCTTAGATTACACTTACTCTCAAACTCAATTTCAAGAGACAAAAGAGCATTATTCTTAAGCCCTGATTCTATCTTTTTATTGCTAAAGCCAAATATATCCCTAAATTCGTTAATCATAATTCATCCTGTTTTTTCTGTTATCAATAAACATACGCATTTTTCTTCTGTTACCGTCTTCTGTCATCAATTGATCTACTTCTTTGACAGATATCAATTCCACTTCCGGTGTAACTCGCGCATACGCTGCAATATTTTTCAATACTTCATCTTTAAATTTTTTAGTTTTTCTCACGCATCCGATCTTAACAACTACCCTGTCTAAATAATCATCCCCGGTGTATACCTCTATAACATGGTTAATCACACCATCAGTGCTCAACACAGCGTTCTCTATGGTCTTCGGATACACCTTAACTCCTTTAAACTTCATCATCTGAGCTTTTCGTCCAAGTATCGGACCTATCCTGGAAGAATTGCGACCGCAGCCACATTTTTCTGTCAATTTAAAGGTTACATCCCCTGTCTTGTACCTCAATAGCGGCATTCCTTTAGTTTGGAGTGTCGTAAGCACTAATTCTCCGATTTTTCCATCCGATACGGGATTGTCGTCATCGTCAAGAATCTCCGATATAATCAAGTCGGGATGTTCATGCGCTCCCTTCTTTTCCTTACATTCACAAAACGAAATTCCGCATTCACTGTTACCGTACGTTGAATATAAATCTACCGGCCACTTTTCATGTATAAGCGTACCTAACCTGTTCAAACTGAAATCCTGCTCTCTGATACACTCTCCAACCAGCACCGCTTTTTTGATTATGCCTTTGCGAGAACTCAAACCTTCCTCTTTAATCGCGTCTGCCAATCTTAAAAGAAAAGAAGGAACAGTAACTATTCCTGTGGGAGACAATTGCCGTATAAGCTGGCTTTGTTTCTTAACATTACGCATCCCCGCCCGAAAAACAGTCGCACCAAGCTGAGTTATTCCCAGATAATATGCCGCTCCAGCCATAAACAGATTATCAAGCGTAACTGCTATGTGAAATATGTCATTTTTAGTTACCCCCGCGCAATAAAAACTTCTTTGTTCGTTTAATGCCAATCGGCTCAAATCTGACCTGGTAAGTGCGATAAATACCGCATCACCGGTCGTCCCCGTGGTGGAAACTATTTCGGCTATATTCTCAACTCCATTACAAAAAAAACTACGATTATTTTTCTGTATCTGAGTCTTTGTCGTAATTGGCAGCTTCTGAATATCGCTCAGTTTTTTAATTTCTTCGATTAGAGAGAGTTTCTTTTTCAGCTTTTTCTGATAAAAAGGAGAATATTTCGATGCATACTTCATTGTTTCTTTGAGATATTCAACCTGAATATTTTCGATTTGCACTTTACTTTTAAATTCCAATTTTCTCGTATTCATCGTCCTTATAGCTCCTATTTTTTTATCACAACGGATGTATGATTTCCGTAATTGTCTTCATTGACAAATAAGATCTCTGCCGGTTTCACATCACCATAATGTTCTTTCAAAACAGTGTTTCCTTCTAATAACAAACCTCCTAAAATTATACCTAAAACTCCTGAGGCGGAAAATGTATTTCCAAATACGGAGCCAAGATCAACGCATGAATCTACGGATTTCCAGGTTTTCTCCCGAGTATCTTTTACAACAAAATCTCGACCAAAACTATTTTCCCTGTTCGTTATGGTACCTCCGTTCCAGCCTCTTATCTCGCTATTATCCTTGAAACCATGATGGAGTTGTTCTATTCTAGCATATATATTTTTCCCCGCAGGCTCAACTTCTTCCGCTCTTTCAAGTACTGTCGCAGCACAACACTCCTGTTGAAATCCGCAAGTATGGAGCTCCACATCGAAATCATCGCAAAAGAAATTTGTTCCAATAATAACAGCCACATCTGTTTTTTTTGAAACCAAAAGATCCCTCCCCGCAATTATTGCCTCAGATGCTGATGTTATTCCATTGGAAAACGTAATATTCGTTCCCTTAATTCCGAATAAAATTGATAACGCGGCCGAAATAGCGCTAGATGACGTGTAAGGAAAAATCGAAGGACTGGTAAGTTCCGGTTCGCTTTCTCTGTACGTCTTAAAAAATTCTGATTTAAATCTTTCTACTTCATAGGAACTACCGAATAAAATTGATACTCGTTCCGCGTTACCTTCTGTTACTTTGATATGAGCATTCTCAAGTGCTTTTAGTAAAGTGATCGCCGTTATTTTCTGCACGCGATACATCTCATACGGTCCCTTTTGCAAAGCATTGATCTCTGTTTGAAACATATCGGTATCTATGATCGGTTCGATTGCCTTGCCTTTCTGTATTGCGTCAAGCCAGACATCCATTCCTTCGCCTAAACTTGTAATACAACTCGTTCCTCTTATTGCGATTTTCTGATCCATATGATTACTTTGCTTTAAAAATCAACGTACTATTTTGTCCGCCAAACCCGGCAGCCAATACCATGCCCATATTCACTTTTTTTGTGCAAAAGCCACCAGTCACATAATTCAAATCACACTCAGCATCAGGTGTCTTATAATTTATTGTTGGAGGAATTATGTTATCTTTTATTGCCATCACACAACCTATCGCTCCCAAAACAGCTGACGCGCCCATAGTATGACCGATCATAGACTTTATGGCGGTTATTTTCACCGATTTCGCCTGTTTTCCAAAAGCCCGTTTTATCGCTTTTGTTTCTGCCAAATCATTATGATAGGTACCGGTTCCATGCGCAAAAATATAATCGATATCTTGCGGTTGTACTCCGGCATTATTCATCGCTTTTGTTATGGCCTTTGACAATCCTTGCCCCTCTACATGAGGACGAACAAGATTATACGCGTCCACGGTTGAACTTCCACCTGCCAAGGTACAATATACCTCAGCATTACGCGCTAACGCATGCTCTTTCTCTTCCAAAACAAGAACACCCGCGCCTTCTGAAACGGCTAACCCTGTACGGTTCTTATCAAAAGGACGCACTTTTCCATCTTTAGTGAGAGCTCCGATGGCGCTGAATCCTCTAAACAAAAATTCACTAAAGATCTCAACTCCACCCGCAAACATAATATCCGCTCGTCCGTTCCTGATTTCATTCGCGGATAAAATCACAGCATCGCTGGCGGAAGAACAAGCCGTATTTACGGAAAAATTTGGACCTTTAAAATCAAACATTTCCGCCGCGAAACTTGGAATAACTTGAACTGAAGTCCCTTTTAACAAATGACAGTCTTTTTTCTTTTCCCCGAAGAAAGCCTTTTCAAAATATCTCGTTTCGTGGTCAATACACCCCAATACACTTCCACAACAAATACCAACCTTACCAACATTTTCAACTATTCCAGCGTCCTCTTTAGCCTGTTCAACCGCTAAAGCGAACAACTTAACAGCTCGACTGCAAGTATCAGGCACCATGCCATTCAAGCGCCCTTCAAATCCGTGAATTTCACCGCCGATTTGACATTCAAACCCATTCACATCAATGGAACGTATAAAACTGAGCCCGTTATCTCCCTGACAAAGTCTCTGCCAAAAAACATCAACTCCTTTTCCTTTATCCAAAGAAGTTACCGCGCCCATTCCTGTTATAACTATCGTCTTATCTTTCATTTACACAACTCGGTTTCTTTTCCAAAACTTTCTAAATACTTTAAAATATAAAATCGAACCTATTTGGCGAACTAAAGACCTCAATAAAGATCCGTCCCCAAGACATTTTTGACAATATGGATGCACCACCATTAACCTATCAAAACCTTTTATTACTTTTTGAACTTCCTTTTTTTTTAACGCTTCTGTTATCGAAATATCTTTTATATTCCCAAACATCGTCTCTCCATTGTAATCCGCGCAACAAAAAGTTAGATCCCCATTCCACAACACACTAAAATGCTCACGCAACCCCTGACAATATCCAATTTTTGCACGACTAACTTGCCCTTTACGCAACCCCTCGTGTACCCAATCACCCATTACGCGTGTTTCCAATATAAACTTATCAGTCAATTTGATCTGACTCCAACCCAATAAATTAATTTTTTGCAATTGTTTCTCAACGGTTTCCCAATTTTTATTTATCCCCCTTTCCATTACATCGTCTTCTATTTTTTCAACTATTGCTTCTACCCACTGACAAAAATACTCTCTTAGCTCACTATTATTACCAATAATTTTCGTTTTACAGTTGGGCATAAGAATTTTTTTAAAAGGCGTTGTCAAAAAAGATAGCGCGAGATATGTCTTTCGGCTATTTTTCAATATCCTGGCAATTGATGCCGATATGATGCTTTCATATTCAGTAAATGCCATATTTGCTTTTCGCAGCTCAAAAGATTTTTTTTCTGGGGTCTGAACCGAAAAAATAATATGGTCTACTTCTTGTTCGATTAATTTCGCAGTGTTTTCAGTCGACATCAACGCACCGTTCGTGGTAAGACACACCTTTAACCCCTTACTGTGTATATAGTTAATTGCTTCAGCAAGATATTCGCATAAAAGCGGTTCTCCCATAACATGCAATAATATCATCTCCGTCAACTGCGCCTCAGCTATTTCTTCCACTATCTTCTTAAAAAGATCAAACTCCATCTCTCCACGTTTTCTTGTCATCACTCCATCAGGACAAAACTGACACGAAAAGTTGCATCTATTTGTTAATTCAACATGTATTCGTTCAAATTTCACTGCCGCAACCTCCCAACAAAAGACTGCCACATGATCCCAATTTGGTAACACTTTGCACTAAAATTTTATTCTGTTTTTCATATGGCACTTTCAGAAGAGCAAAAATAACCTTGAACATCTCACCCGCCGCGAAGGTATAGGCAAATTTATCTGAACAATCAACTATCGGAATAATTTTTTTTACATTTTCTAAAATCACAGCCATCCCTCTTTGGCATTCTTCATTATCCCAAGATGACGTTATTATCTGTTCCACGCCATCATCTTTCACGTTATTCACTAAACCCATTGCCACCTCTTTATAACTATCCAACTGCAAATAATTAAGGGTGCTAATTTCTGTCCGCAATAGTTTCGCGTACGGTTCAATTTCTCTTTTTTTTATGGACTGAGATGTTTCAAGAACAATAGCCCCGCTTCCACCAAAATTGTCCGATATTTTCTCAGGGTTTTTCACACAATGTTGGTATGATTCTTTAAGCACGTCGTTATAAATGTCTACTCCGACTACCAGACAAATATCCACAACACCTCCGGAAATCAGTTCTCCTCCGTATTTTATCGCCTGCAAAACAGCGTTATATCCGGTAAGTGTTATTGTAGAACCACAAATTTTAAAAATCTTACCTACATAACTCGCCATCGTATTCGGCAAAGAATTTGAAAAAAGTAAAGGGCTCACCATATGAGCATCCCCGACAATCATCTCCTGATGATACTCCAACGTATACGCGAGCGGACCATGCGTGGTAGCCATTACCATGCCAATTTTCCCCGCGGCGTATTTTTCCATCTCTAACCCCGCGTCATCTATTGCCATTTTAACGGCAACAGATGAAAAACAGGAGTTCTCATCCGCGCGGCGCAACATTGCCGTATCCATATAGTCGTTAAAATCAAAATCTAATGTCTTTTTTTTAACGCGACCAACATGGTCAAAAAAATCTTTAAATTCCAGTTTTCCCGCACCGAAATCTCCGATACAGCCTATTCCCGTTATAAAAACACCATCAGTTTTCATTTAATTCCCTCAAAATAATACTGCTATTGGACCCGCCAAAACCAAAAGAGTTGGACATGACTGTTTTTATTTCTTTTCTCTCCATTTTTTCTCGCACAATATTTAAGTCGCATTCCGCGTCAAATGTTTCATAATTCAAATTCCCGGGAATAATATTTTTACTGATCGATAGTAAAGAAAATACCGCTTCGACAGCGCCTGTGCCACCCAACATATGTCCGGTCATCGGTTTCGTTGAGCTTACCGGTATTTTTTGGGAACCTTCACCTAAAGCGGTAATAATAGCCAATGATTCCATGGAATCATTGGCAAGAGTTCCCGTACCATGCGCGTTAATGTAATCAATGTCATTTGTTGCTATCCCCGCCATTTCTTTAGCCGTTTTTATTGCTTCAGTCGCTCCGATCGCTTGTGGATCCGGCTTCGTGAGATGATACGCATCCGCAGTTTGACCAAATCCGATAATCTCCGCTAAAATCGCGGCTCCACGTTTCATAGCATGATCCAGTTCCTCCACTACAACAACACCGGCTCCTTCACCCAAAACCAGCCCGCTTCTATTTTTATCAAATGGACGGCATTTTCCTGACGCTAAAAGCTGTAATGAATTAAATCCGGCATATACAAACTTCGACATAACATCATATCCTCCCGCAACCACAAAATCCTCATATCCATTGCGAATCTTGCTAAAAGCAACCCCAATGGCGTTTAATCCTGACGCGCAAGCATTATTCAAAAGAAGCGCCTCTCCCGTAAGATTGAATTTTTTGGATAGATTAACAGTTTGGTTACACGCGAGATAATCTTTCAAAAGAAAGACTCTTTTTCTTTTATTTTGCTTTAATACATAATCATGGTGAAACATCTGCCCCTTCAATGTCCCCCCCAAAGTAGTTCCCAAATAAACAGGTGTTTTGGAAAAACGCAATTGATTTAAATCAACTAAAGCGGAGGAAAGTGCGTCTTTGCAAGCTGTATAGACAATATGCGAGGACCTATCCAATCCGGCTCTTTCGTTTTCGTCAAGATCTATATCAATAAGACAATCTTCTACCACGCCTCCATTTTCTGAAGCGTATCTGTTTGTAGCAAAAGTCACTATTTTAGAGAGTTTGCTCTCTTCCCGCAAAAAGGCTTCATAAGTTTTCTCAAGCCCTCTTCCCAGACAGGTTAGCACTCCGGCTTCTGTAATAACTACCCGCTTAAGCATGCTTCTTTCCCCAAAGATTTGTAAAGTTGTACCACTGATCCGAATACTTTAATATGTATTTTTCAAGAATTCGAACCAATTTTTCGGTATTCTTTTTAATATCTTCCCTTGTATCGCCTGTAAACTCTATCTCAACCACAGAATCAGCAATGGCCTTGTATTTACCTTTTCCGTCCGCAACTATGAACGCCGGAATGATTGCGGCTCCCGTACTTTTGGCAAGCTGTACGGGACCCATAGGAAAATATGTCGGTCTCCCGAAAAAATCAATCTCAACACCATTGCCCCCTTCATATCTGTCTACAAGCATTGCGACAAACTCATTTTTCTGAAGCGCGTTTACGATGTCTATAAAAAATAAAGAATCGTTACTAATTGTTATGGTCTTTATGTTTTGCGCCTTTCGGCTATTTTCTCTAATCTCCGCCAAACCCTTAATGTCATCCTGGGCGGTAATAACGTTGATAGGTATTTTTCTGTAACTAAAAAAAAGTCCACCCAGTTCCCAATTACCGAGATGAGCCGTTAAAAGAATGATTCCCTTTCCGTTACTAATCCCTTTTTTAATAATCTCTTCTCCTTGAAAAGAACTGAACCATTTTCCCAATTTACCGATATTTACATGATTAAGTTTAGCCCAATCAGAGATATATTTTCCGTAATTCAAAAAAATATTTTTCGTCGTCGTCTCAATCAGTTTGGGATCATCATATATTTGAGCGAGATTTTGTCTAACATTGTTCCTTGCTTCATCAAAGAAAATATACCCAAAAAAAGCCACAATTTTTGCTATACTTCGGAGAATCCCTACAGGAAGAATCCCTGCAAACCAAACAGATATCTTATAGGCATAATCTTTATTTAAGAAATTTTTTTTCATACCTTCTTTTCCACAAGCATTAAGAGTCCCGGCAACACAAATAAAGACGCGAATAAACAAGCGCCGATTCCCACAACTGTAATTATTCCCAATGAAATTAATCCATTGTGTTTTGACAATATCAATGATCCAAACCCGATCATTGTAGTTAAAGACGTTAGTAAGACCGCCCGTCCGGTCTGCCTTATCATAACTCCTATGTTCTTCGCGTCATCTTCAAAATATCTGTGTATCATATGGATACCGTCATCAATTCCCATGCCTAAAATAAGCGGAAACGCGATAATATTCATATAATTAAGCCTAATGTTAAAACTAACCATAAACACGAGAGTTACGCAAATTCCAAATAAAAGAGGCACAACGGAAATGAATGCCAAAGTAAGTTTTTTATAAATACCCGTTAAAATAAGCAACAATACGGCGCCCCCTACGAGCATAATATTTCTAATTTCCGTTTTCATCATGCGTTCTAACTCTCTGATCATAAAACTAACACCGGTAAATGTTACATTTTCTGTATCAATACCAAAAGATTCTTTTAAAGACACCTCTTCCTCCTCCGTTACAATCCTATTCGGAAGATAGGCATACAAAACCGAATAATAATCTTCATTTTCAACTTCAACAAAAAATTTACGAAACAGCATCTCCGGTATAAATCGCTTTAATTCCGCGTAAGTTATCCCTTCAACAGATTTTTCAGAATTCATAAGGAACAACATGTCACTTTTTTTCTCCAAAAGAAAATCGTATTCATCCTGTTTTGTCTCATCATTTTTAAGTTTCTCCAAAAGTATTTCCATGCCTCTTTCCGCATTTTTCTCCGGTAGAATACTGCTTACTATTTGTCCTTTCTCACCGGAAGAAGGAACATACTTAAAAATACTTTCGTACCTTGTTATAACACCATCTTCCTGCAACTTTCGCGCCCTGGATGTAATTTTTTCCATGATCTTGACATTTTTATTCGGATCTTTGCTTTTAGAATAAATCACTATTGGTTCATAGCAATTCCCAAATTTATCTAAAAGTTCTTTTTGCAATTTTATCGCGCTGTTTTCCTGAGAACTCATGGTTTCAAGACCGTTATCAAACTGAGGTATTCCACGTACTGAAAGCACCCACGCTCCGCATACAAGCACTAACGCACAACACAAACCGGCAATATCCTTCCCATGTTTCTTGATTTTGTTCGTCAGATAAACCAAATTAAACAATTCCTTTTCGGACACATTATGCTTTTTCCCGAGCTTCTCTCCTAAAATAAGAAGCGCCGGTAAAACAAAAATCATTGCTGCAAAACACATAATTGTACCTGTTCCGATCAATAATCCGAATTCTGACGCACCCCTAAAATTCGTAAAAAACAGTGAATAAAACGCCAGCGAAGTCGTAATGCAACCATAAAAAATACTTTCCCCCGTCGTAACAATCGTATTTTGTACAGCCGTGACAACGCTCCTACCGGAAGAGATTTCAAACAAATACCGGTTATAAATATGAATTCCAAAATCCACCCCTAATCCCGCCAGTATAGCCGCAAAAGCAATCGTTAGCATATTCAAAGATCCCACGACAAAAAATGCCACTGACATCGTCCATATAACCGCCATAACCAATGGAACACTTATGTGAAAAATAATATCGATTCTTTTGAAAACTATGAAAAAAAGCAAAAATACACATACAAAAGAAACAACAACCGTTACCTTTACGTTTCTCTCCATATTTCTGGATTCTTCCAAAGTAATAACATATCCGCCAGTATAATTTATTTTTAACTCGTTAAACCCTTTGTTGTTTTCCCTAACCTGCTCTTCAATATTTCGAACTTCTTTCATGATCTCACCGGAAAACTTAATATTTTCGGAGGATTTTGCTGGAAATATGAACATCAAAAATGCATCTTTATTTTGCGACTGATACGGTTTATAAACCACATCAAATTTATCTTCAACACGCGGCGCGTTTTTATTAAAAGAAACTTTTGGAAGTTTATGGTCAACTTTTCTTATTAGACTTGACTCTCCCAGTAAAATCGCAAACTCATTCGCAAATTTTTCGATTTGAACATCACTGTATGTTCCATTTTTTTCTATGACCACTATAAGGTTATTGCTAAAGTCAAAAGCCTCCGCGGCTTCATGAAAATCATTCACTACTTTGTTATTCGTAGGAAGGAGATGCATGATATTCGTATCCAGCCCTATTTTACACGCGAATATGATGGAAAACGCGGTTAGAAAAACTGCTCCTATTAAAATTCCCATCCAAAATTTTGTAACAAACTTAGCTATGGCTAAAAACATCTTTCTTTGAAACATCTTATTTTTTTATCCTTTGTTTCATAGTTTCAATACAATTTGATATAGCGGTCCACGGCCAGTATAATACTGTCATTCCTATCAAAAGAGCAAAAAGTGAGTATAACCCTATAAACTTTGGCAAAGCAAATAGCAAACTGTACGCCAGCAGAAAACCGATAAATGTTAAACTGCTCGAAATCACATATTCTTTGTGCATCGTAGGCTTTTTTGTGAAAACGCGATTCGTTTCTCGAAACATCCCCGGAACCAAAACATTCTCAATTGTCGTAAAATTAAAATACTGAAAAAGCTTCTCCACCTTAATTGGAGTAACCTTACAGTTAAAATAATGCATAAACTTCCTATTAAGCGGCAAATCTACTTTGGGGTGGTGCTTGTCAAACTCCCAAGAATGCAAATACAGCATCACCGGCACCCTCTTTTTGTTAAAGCTCTTAAAAAAGTTAAACACGCAGCAATACGGAACCACTCTTAAGGGCAACCCGCCGGAAAATGGCACACGTTCAGCAAACATTCGAATTGTCGATAACGGAAATTCGTGTATTTTTCCACACTTAGTTTTTATCTCACATGGAGTCAAACCAAACCCTTTTCCGCTTAAATAACTCATCGGATTCACACTGGCATCATATTCAAATCCATTTTTCTCTAATATATCCAACGCCCATCTTGTTTCTTCTTTAAGAGACCATTCCGGCGCTCGATATCCGCGCACCTTTTTACCTATAATGCCTTCTATAACACTTTTTGACCGCCTTAGATCTTCCTCAAAAACTTCAGGTGTCATATCAGATATGCGGCGATGAAAATAACCATGGCTTGCTATTTCATGTCCCATATTTGCTATTTTTTGAATAAGTCGCGGATTTTTTTCAGCTACATACCCAACAACAAAAAATGTTGCCAATACCTCATATTTATCTAATAGTGCAAGAATTTTATCTACGCTTTTTTCTAAATGCGCAGAATATTGCTTCCATTCCTTCATCCATTGACCATTTTTAAGGCCACAGATATGATACCAATCTTCTAAATCCACAGAAACGGCATTAATCATGAAACTGCCTCATTTCCTCGCTTGTACAATAGTCTATCAGCGATAAGATCTTGCCTAAAATCGGCATGGGATCCGATAAAGAAAGAACCGCATAATGCAAATCCTTTTCATAAAACTTAAAAAACTTCCAATTGATAGCATGTTTCTTTGCCAAACTGGATGCAAAATTCAATAAATCCCCCTGCACTAACCATCTAAGCTTTATCCCCTCCTGATAATCAAACACAGTATCGATGTCTCCTGTAAGTGCTAATTGATATAACAAATATGGAAAATTTATGCCGGACTTAACCGCCAGGTGTAACGAGCCCCAAAATCGCGGATTTACCTCCATAAGTTTAGGAATGTTGTTTCTCTTATCAATTTTGAACTCAATGTTAGCCACTCCATACCATCCGATGGATTGTAGCATTTTCTCCGCCAATACTACCAATTCAGGATACTTTACAGACACAGCATAGGTACTAACCCCTCCGGTTATTGGATACTGTCGTATTTTTTTATGTACAAAAGCACTGCGCATCTTACTTTTTCGGTTAAAGATAACCGATACCCCATAACACTCATCCCCTGGAATATATTCTTGAATCAAAAAATCTCCATATTTTTTAAATAATCCTTCCTCAAGCTGTTCGAAATCATCATTATTGCACAAATACTTTATTCCCTTGGAACCTGTACCAACACGCGGTTTCAAAACCAGAGGATATTGCAAATTGTTCAAATTGTTTTTAATAGACTTAAAAGACGACACGAATCCCGTATCAGGCGTGGAGATCTTTAGCTTCTTCGCCTGTTTGAATATTTGAAATTTATCTCTGGCATACACAATCTTCTCATAATCCGGAATAGCAACCTTAATAAACTGTTCCACTTTTTTTTTATTCGCGGCTATTAGCAACTCCGTTTCTTCCTCAGGAGTAATAAGTACGTCATATTTGTCTTTTTTAACAGTTTCCTCAAGCCATGCAATAAATTCTGCAGGCTTTTGTGCAACTGATGGGTAAACATACTTCCGATGCGCATATCTTGAAAATAATGCTGGGGCAAAGTGAGTCCGTTCGCCTATGCCTATTTTCAGGTCTTTTTCTGCTAAGCCCCTAACCACAGCAAGCGTTTTGCGCCAATACCCATCTGTTACAAAAATTCTATTCACAAAATCTTCATCCCTAATATTGCTCTCGGTTACATTATTACGATACAGTTTTATGTCTTACCTGGATATATTTATCCACTTCTTCTTTTGTAATCCTGTACCCCCCCCCGCCGTCCTTCCTTATAGGCGCGAATCTTCTTCTTACGAATAAGCCCTCTTACGTATTCCTCACTCACACGCAAGATACTAGCTACTTCTTTGGTAATTAATACTTTTTCCATATGTCGCCTTTCCTATTGCGTATACACCTTATTATGCCATTTAATACAATCTAATACACATCCCATATGTGGACATTATATTGCGAATACACAAAAAATCAAGAAAAAATGTTCTTTTCTCCCTTTCTCAAAAAAAAATGGGACCAAAGCTAGCTTTTGACAAAATAATGATGTCAACAGTTAAGCCATGATCCCAATTCCAATTTATGATTTATGTACTACAAAAACTTTTTTTTGAACGCATACGTCCTATTTTTGCCATTGGTTAATACGTTACCCACAACAATTAAAAAAGTATCGAAATTTTACTGCCGATTTCTAAAGAGTTATTTTTAGGTTCATACGCATAGCCAATGTAACTGCCGCTATACGTAATCGCAGAATCGCCTGATTTGCCAATATTCCAATATCTTACATAAGGTTCTATAACCAAAGCGATCTGTTCAAAGTCTTTTTGGATTTTTATGGAGCCTCTTGTACCCCAGCCGCTATTCTGCTCATTATTGACGGTATTGAGCCCGGACGCTATGTCCTCAAAATGACTTCTCTGTAAACCATACCAAAAAATGTCATACTCCGCCATAGCGCCAATAGACCATCCATTTTCAAATTTAGAAATAATCTCCAACCCTACCGGACTATAAAGATAGTTTGATTCTCTTTCATATCCGTACGCACTGCAAGACATATCATCGTTTAAATATCTGTACCCAAAGCCAATATACGGAGTAAGAGCTGTTGATTCTAAGATAAATACATCATAGCCGACTAACCCTCTAAGCTCCACCATGTTGTCAAATATGCCCTTCACCTGAAGAGGTGAACCATTTGTAAGCTGCCCGTCATAATCTACCAAGCCACAGCTCCATTTGGCTTCCGCTTTTGCCATAAACATGTCGTGATACGCGTAAGAACCAACGATTCCATACATCGCCCCTGTTTCCTTCATTACATTTGGTTCCTCATATGCGATGTATGAAATTTCGGTTCCCACTTCAAATGTGTGTTTCTGCAATTCTGTTTCGGCCAAAACATTTCCCGCACTTAAAAAAAACAAACACACTGTTAGCATTAACAACTTTTTCATTTTTTCTCCTCTTTTTGCTTGACGTATTGTCAAATGTTATACACAAACCCCATTCATCCAGATCCCAAGAAAACAAATTTTGTATTTACTATTCGCTATCCTCGAAGCGTATTATTTCAGTTTTTTGTTTTTTTGTCAAGAAGTTTTTTACAAAATGTGCCAAGCCAAAATAAGAATGTCCAGTATTGTATTTGTTAAACAAAGGGGTCAGTTAAACAATGGGGTCACCAGTATGGATAAGCGTGTTTATCCTTGACGTTTATCTCCATAGGTGACCCCATTGTTGTTCGAAAAAGTCTAAGGATGTGCCGTTATTGTAAAAATTGTGATTACTCCTTTGCCGGGACCATAATAAAAAAATATCCGATATGCCGCAGGCGTTTTATTTTCAGCATACACTTCGAATATCTTCTCCTTATTTGGTCCTATCAAAGTTTGATACTGGTGGGTCTGTAAACTTGGATGTCGTGGATTATTTTGAAGTTTTTTTAAAGCCCCCGTCACAGCTTTATACCTTTTCCCAAGACCTTTGTTTCTTTTTAATTCTTGATTTTTTCTTTCGCGGAATTTGTGAATATAAGTTCAAACATCATAATTCATCAAAGAAGTTATCAAGATCCTTTACTTTGGTAACCTTCCCCTCTTTGGCTTCCTTTAACCCCTTCTGGACGCTTTTCATTATCTCAGGATTCTGATGTACCCACAATTCCCTGCTTGGGATACTCGCCAAGGGAACCAGTAAAATATTCCCCTCTTCATTAATAAAGATATTGAAGGAATCAATTTTCATTTTCGCTAATGGTTTTTTTACCATTATTCTGTTTCCTAGTGTCACTCTTTTTTTTGAGTCTAATGTGCTTTTTCCAACTAAATGAAAACTTCCTTTTATTTTCTTTTCCTTTGTAGTTTTGGTCATATCTATCACCTGCCTTTTCTCTACAATGAAAGTATACCATATTGTGGGATAGTTGTCAAGTGGGATTTCCTAGATTTCCTACATTTTAAATCAACAATGGAGTCTTAATATTTAACTTGCGAAACGTGCTTAAGTAAAATATTAAGATTTGACCCCTTTTGTCTTATAATAGATTATGTCAAAGAACTAGTCGAACGTTGGGACACTAGTGGGACAGACACCTATTTAATGTCCCTTTATCTTTTCTATTGCTTCTTTTGCGTTTTCCTGTACATCCCACTCAGAATCATTTTCAGCTATATACTCCAACAAAGGAATTGTTTCAGGTTTACCATAATTAGCAAGCATACTCATCGCATATGCCCTATTCTCACTATCACTTTTGGCCAATTCTGATACATAAAGAAATGCAGGCTCATACTTCATTATAGATAACGCACGTAAAGCATTTACATAATCTCTGTGTTTCACGCCTTCTTTCGCTATCAGCATTAATGGTTCTATCGCTCTTTTATCTTTCAATTCACCAAGTGCAATAAAGGCAGAAATCCTTCTCTGTTTATCCCAGGATTTGGTTAGTCTTAACAGCACAGGTATCGCGCGCTTTTCCTTCCTTTCTACCAAAATTGTATTTGCAATACCAAAATACGCAGTATTATTGCTTTGTAATTTTCTAAGTAAAAAATTTGAAGATTTATCTTCCCATCTATCTTTTATATCATCCCAAACATTAGGCTGAATAAAGGATCTACAACTAAAAACAAAATCTTGTACAGGTGTTAGATTAATAATCACTACCGCCACAATAGCAACTATAAAAAGCATAACAATATCAACTTTTTTCATCTTATTTCCTCTTTTCATTTAACTCTTCAGTTAACCACTTGTTTATTAAAGCTATCACTTCAGTTTCTCTTCTAACGATATACCCATTAACCACAACGTTGTACTGATATCCATTGTATAATCCATGGACCATGCTACTATGATCTAGTTTTGCGCCTTCCGTTACAGCTTCATCCAAATAAATGTGGATTCCTGCCTCGCTATTACAATCATAATCGTGCCAGAATTTTGGCGCGTTTGCGGCAAAATTATATGCAATCCCTGCCACTGGATTCGTTCCGGTATTAAGCACTACATTACGCATCATGGATGGA
>Ga0114918_10000394_pt1 | contig 37301 bp, 37 predicted proteins | sample LantaG_FD_87015 | JGI IMG/M metagenome (GOLD analysis project Ga0114918, IMG submission 87015) | Deep subsurface microbial communities from Baltic Sea to uncover new lineages of life (NeLLi) - Landsort_02402 metaG | ecosystem: Environmental > Aquatic > Marine > Oceanic > Sediment | place...
ACTTCGGGCGCAACATCTCTTTCCACCGGCTGATGCTGCTAGATGAGCGACGTTTGGCCGCCCGTCTCGTCGAGGGACGGGGGACGCACACTGCGCTGGGCAAAGCCGTGGGTGATTTGCCCGTTGCCATCGCCATCGGCTGCCCCATCCAGGTGCTCCTGGCGGCGGCGATGAGTCCACCCAAGGGAGTGGATGAGTTGAGCATCGCCCACGCGCTGGCCCCTGTGCCACTGGTCCACTGCCAGACGGTGGACCTGGAGGTGCCGGCCGGGGCGGAACTGATCCTGGAGGGTCGCATCACCCACATGCTGGCCGACGAGGGGCCCTTCCCCGACCTGACGGGGACGCTGGACGTCGTGCGCCGCCAGCCGGTGATCGAGATTGACTGCGTCACCCGTCGCCAGGAGCCTGTTTTCCACGCCCTGCTTCCTGGCGGCATGGAGCACAAGAACCTGATGGGCATGCCCCGCGAGCCGACAATCTTCGCCGCCGTCAATGAGGTCTGCCGTTGCGCCGGCGTCTATATCACGCCGGGGGGCACTTCCTGGCTGCACGCGGTGGTGCAGATTGAAAAGCAGCACGAGGAGGATGGGCGCAGGGCGGTTTGGGCGGCCTTCCAGGGCCACACTTCGCTCAAGCACGTCGTCGTGGTGGATACTGACGTGGACCTCTACGACCCCGCCGACGTGGAGTGGGCGATTGCCACCCGCTTCCAGGCCGACCGGGACCTGGTACTTCTCACCGATCAACCGGGCAGCAGCCTCGATCCATCGGCCACGCAGACGCTGGGGCAGAAAGCGCGCACGGCTAAGATGGGGCTGGACGCGACGGCCCCGCTGGGCGAGGCGCGGCAAGGGTACGAGAGGGTGCAGTATGGGCCGGTTGATCTGGCCCAGTATGGTGTGAAACGCAAGGCGTGAGGCGTTAAAATTGCTTGCGCAACGGTCTGTTTTGGTGTATGATAGCATTGAGCCGCACCGACAGAACTCAGCCGGACCAGGGCGGGTTAGGATGGATTCGCGGGCCGAGGAAGCGCAAGGAGGGATGCAATGGACATCATCAAAGTTGCGGCCACTTCTCGCTCGACGGCGGTGGCCGGTGCCATCGCAGGGGTTATGCGAGAGCAGGGGCGAGTGGATGTGCAGGCTATCGGCGCTGGAGCGGTCAACCAGGCGGTAAAGGCGGTGGCCATCGCCCGCAGTTACCTGGAACTGGACGGGATTGACATCGTCTGCCTCCCCTCATTCGTCGAGGTGATGATTGACGGTCAGGAGAGGACGGCGGTGCGGTTAGGAATTGAGAAACGGTGCATCAGCGCCGAAACCGAGTAGACCTGCATCTTCACAGCACGGCCTCCGACGGCGTGTTCACACCGTCGGAGGTTGTTCGTATGGCGCTGGAGCGCGGGTTGGCCGTGATCGCGCTCACCGACCACGATACACTGGGCGGGGTAGCGGAGGCCCAACAGGCGGCAGTTGGCACCGGCCTGGAGGTCATCACCGGCGTGGAGGTGAACTCTGAGGGCGACTGGGGTGATCTGCATTTTCTGGGCTACTATGTGGATCCAGAGAATGGCCCGCTGCGGGAGCGATTGCAGGCGATGCGGGATGTGCGGGTGGGCCGGGCTCGTAAGATGATTGAGCGGCTGAGCGAGATGGGGATGGCGCTGGAATGGGAGGAGGTGCGGGCGCTGGCCGGCGGCGACAGCGTCGGGCGTCCCCACGTGGCCCGGGCATTGCTCAATCGGGGCTACGTCAAGACGACGCAAGAAGCCTTCGACCGCTTCATCGGCAACGACGGCCCGGCCTACGTCCCCCGCCTGCGGCTGGCCCCGCCGGAGGTGATCCAGACGATCATCGGGGCTGGGGGTGTGCCGGTGATCGCGCATCCGGCGCACTCCGGGGCGGCGGCGGTGGAGCACATACCGGAGTTCGTGGGCTATGGGCTGCGCGGGGTGGAGGTGTATTACCCCCACCACTCGCCCGAGGAGATCGAAATGCTACTGGGACTATGTCGGGAGTACGGGTTGCTCGCCACGGGTGGCTCCGACTTTCACGGGCCGGGCATCAAGGAGGGAGCGTCGCTTGGCTCGGTCTACGTGCCGCCGGAGTGCGTCGAGCGGCTGCGGGAGGCGGCCGGACGGCACAATAGCCCCGCCGGGGCATAAAGTGCCCCGGCTACGGACTACCACCCCGACGGCTGCATACCTGAGCCCGATTCATTGGGCGGAAGCGTCGTAGTCTGGACAAGGACTATCCCTGGCGAACACTACAACGGACTGGGAATAAAACGGATTTGAGTTGGGCTGTAATCCATTTTTTCTAAATCCGATGTTGTGTTTACGGGCGGGGCAAGTCGAGCATCAGCACCTCGAGGGTGAGGCGCGCGTTGGCATTACGCTTCAACCGGTCGGCCGCACTGCGCAAGGCTTCGACCATGGCAGCGCTCCGTTCTACCCCGAAGCGACGGGCGTGGCCGCGTAAGGGCGCGGTCACCGCGCCCCTACCCTGATAGTCCACGTTGGTCAGCGGCGCATCCGCCTCGGCAGCCAGCAGCAACACGTCGCGCCACCAGCCGATCCACAGATCAAGCGTCTCCTGCGTGGCGACCGGATCGCGGGCCAGTTTCTCGACGTAGCGGAAGCGCTCGGTGATGGAAGCGCCCAGGAGATGATCCAGGTCGTCCAGGCGCTGTGCGCGACGCTGGAGGGCTTTCTTGTCGTTGAGCGTGCGTACCGCCCAGCCCAGCCGTCCGCCCGAAAGGTGAGCCAGGAGTTCGGCCTGCTCTGGCTCCGCGTCCCAGCGCTCAATGAGGGCCTGCTGTACCACCGCCACGGGCAGCGGGCGCAGGGGGATCTGCTGGCAGCGAGAGACAATGGTAGGGAGGAGGCGGTCGGCGTCGCTCGCCAGAACTGCGAGCACGACGTAGGGTGGGGGCTCCTCCAGGGTCTTGAGCAGCGCGTTGGCGGCGGAAGTGGTGGCCTCCTCGAAGCGGCGCAGGATGGCTACCCGCCAGCGGGCCTCGTTGGGGGTGAGCGCCAGTTGGTGTTGCAGTTCGCGCACCTGGTCAATCTTGAGGTTGGCGCCGGGTCGCTCGGATGCGACGACGTGCAGGTCGGGGTGGTTGCCGCTGGCGACCAGGTGGCAGGCGCGACACGCGCCACAGGGGGGCTCTCCCTCGCCCTGGCACAGCAGGGCGGCGGCCAGTGCCCGCGCCAGCGTCGTCTTGCCCACGCCGGGCGGGCCGGTGAACAGATAGGCGTGTGATACACCACCCGAGGCGACGGCTCGCCGCAGGAACCCCACGGCCCACTCGTGCCCCACAATGCCCCAAACGTCGTTTGTTTTCATCGGGGGGATTGTAGCACAATGGGCGTCGCTTGCAAAGCGATGGAGATGATGGTATAATCTGCGTCGTGGGCGGTTAGCTCAGATGGCCAGAGCGCCACGTTGACATCGTGGAGGTCACAAGTTCAAGTCTTGTACCGCCCACCACCGACCGGCTGGGCAGTCTTGCTGGCCGGTCTTTGCTTTACCCCTCGAGTATGCAGGAAAAGGCCGCCCGGTTGCGGTTTCGCGCCACTTCACTTGACAGTGTTCCCAGGCAGCCTATAATCAAGCTAAAAGGGGAGGGAGTCTATCGCTGTAGTGGAGCAAAGAGTATGGGCCTGGAAGAATTGAAGTCGTCTCTGATCTCAAGCGTGCTGGTCGTCGTGCTGGCGGCCCTGGGGCTGGTCGTCTTGCAGTTCTTCAGCCGGCGAGCCCTCCGCCTCGTCCGTTCCACGGAGGGTCTCCACGAGGAGCGACGACAGCAACTGGTCACCCTCGTCGAGAGCCTTCGATGGGGAGTCAATGTTCTTATCGCTGGGGCTGCCCTGCTGATGCTGCTGAGCAAGTTCACAGACATCACCCCACTGCTGGCGGGCGTGGGCGTGGCGGGGCTGGCGGTGAGCCTGGGAGCGCAGACGCTCGTCCGGGACCTCATCGGCGGCTTCCTCATCCTGGTGGAGAACCAGTACACCGTCGGAGATGTCATCCAGGTGGGGGACTTCTCGGGCGAGGTGGAACGGCTCACCCTACGTGCGACTTACTTGCGGGACTCAAACGGACGTCTGCATATTGTCCCCAATGGAGAGGTGCGCATCGTCTCCAACCTGACCAAGGAGTGGTCGCGCGCGCTGGTGGACGTGGGCGTGGCTTATGAGGAGGACCTGGACCACGTCCTCCACGTCCTGGAGGTGACTGCGGGGGAATTCGCACAGGACCCGGCTTTTGAGCCGCAACTGCTGGAGCCTCCGCAGGTCATGGGCCCCATCAGCCTGGGGGACTGGGCTGTCACGGTGCGGGTGATGGTGAAGACGCAGCCGGGGAAGCAGTGGGGAGTCGCCCGCGAACTCCAGAAACGTATCCTCGCTACCTGCGAGCGGGAGGGCATCACCTTGCCCTACCCACGGCAGGAGGTGTGGGTCCGCGAGCCGGGTCAGAGTTGACAATAGGCGAAAGCAGGTTATAATAGTGTTACAATTCATCACGCCAACACGTTGACCGGGACGAGTACCGTCCAGTGAAGGTCCAAGAGAGAGGGGGCCATAGGCTGCGAGCCTCCTCGACCGGACGGGCGGGAAAACCCCCCGGGAGTGGGTCCCTCAAATCGTAGTGTTGCGAGAGTATGGGGCTCCGGGGCGGCCCGTTATCGCCGCAGAGTGCTACAGCATTCCGTCTATTTCTCATTCCGTTGTTCTCATTCCGCTGTAGAACTTGGGTGGAACCACGTGGGAGACCCCCGCGCCCCAGGGTGCGGGGTTTTTTGTATCTGACGACCAGGAGGAGGTGATCGAAATGACTGACGACGACACCGGAACTACTCGCATGTTTTGGTGTGCAACTCACCCGATCACCTATGAGGAGGAAAACAATGGCTGAGAAAGTGAAATATGAGGAAAGTCATCTTTACCGGCTACGCCACTCGGCAGCGCACGTAATGGCCCAGGCAGTGCTGGAGAAGTTCCCCAAGGGCAAGGTCGCCATCGGCCCACCCATCGAAAAGGGCTTCTACTACGACTTCGATCTGCCCCGGCCGCTCACGCCGGAGGACCTGGAGGAGATCGAAGCCCGTATGCGGGAGATCATCGCCGAGGGGCACGATTTTGTGTATCAGGATGTCCCCGAGGAAGAGGCGCGCCAAATCTTCGCCGACCAACCCTACAAACTGGAACTGATTGATGGCATCCTCTCCGCCGGAACGGACGAGTACGGCGAGCCGCTGGAAGAAGCGCCCAAACTCTCAATCTACAAAAGTGGCCCCTTTGTAGACCTGTGCCGGGGGCCGCACGTGAGCAACACGCGGGAGATCAACCCCGACGCGATCAAGTTGCTCAACGTGGCCGGGGCTTACTGGCGCGGCGACGAGCGCCGCCCCATGCTCCAGCGCATCTACGGCACGGCCTGGGAGACGAGTGAGCAACTGGAACAGTACCTGGCCTGGCTGGAGGAAGTCGAGAGGCGTGACCACCGCAAACTGATCAAACAACTCGACCTGATCAGTTTCCACGAGGAGGGTGGGGCGGGGCTGGCTTATTGGCACCCCAAAGGGGGCCGTATCCGGCAGGTCATCGAGGACTTCTGGCGGAAGGAGCACTTCAAAGGTGGCTATGACATCGTCTACTCTCCCCACATCGGCAAGGCAGAACTGTGGGAGCGGTCAGGCCATCTCGACTTCTATCGCGAGAGCATGTACGCGCCGATGGACATTGACGGCGTAGACTACTACCTCAAGCCCATGAACTGCCCCTTCCACATCCTGATATACAAGACGCGCCCCCGCTCCTACCGCGACCTGCCGCTGCGCTGGGCCGAACTCGGCACGGTCTACCGCTACGAGCGGAGTGGCGTGTTGCACGGCCTCCTGCGCGTGCGCGGGTTCACGCAAGACGACGCTCACATCTTCTGCACGCCGGAGCAGATCGAGGACGAGATCCTGCGCGTGTTGCGCTTCTCGCTCGACCTGCTGCGCGCCTTCGGCTTCTCGGACTTTCACATCTACCTGGCGACGATGCCGGAGAAGCACGTCGGCGAGCCGGAGCGCTGGGAGCAGGCCCAGGAGAGCCTGCACAAGGCTCTGGAGATCGAAGGGCTGGACTACGACGTAGATCAAGGGGGCGGCGCGTTCTACGGTCCCAAGATTGACGTCCACGTCAAGGATGCCCTGGGCCGCACCTGGCAGTTGACGACGATCCAGTTCGACTTCAACCTGCCCGAGCGGTTCGACATGACCTATGTGGGCGAGGATGGCAAGGAACACCGCCCCTACATGGTACACCGGGCGCTGCTGGGCAGCCTGGAACGGTTCTTCGGCGTCCTCGTGGAACACTACGCCGGCGCTTTCCCGGTGTGGCTCAGCCCTGTACAGGTGGTGCTCATCCCTATCGCCGACCGGCACGTGGAGTATGCTCGCTCCGTGGCCGGGCAACTGGAGGCGGCAGGGCTGCGAGTCGAGGTGGACGACTCGGACGAGCGCATGCAGGCCAAGATCCGCGATGCCCAGATGCAGAAAGTCCCCTACATGCTCGTCATCGGCGATCGGGAGATGGGAGCCGGCCAGGTGAACCTGCGAATGCGCGATGGGAAGGTGCCCGGCGCGATGTCCGTGGACGCTTTTCTCGCGCTGGCGCAGGATGCGGTGGCGGGAAAGCGGTTGCTCTGACGTACAATCGCCCAGGGCGATTTGACACCTTCCTGCAATTGTGTTATCATTTCCCTTGCGTACATCCGGTTGGCTCACGTACGGGGAGGTAGGCTGAATTAGGAAAAAGAAGTATAGTGCTAACAAGCGAGCGAAGTATCGCATTAACCATCAAATCCGGGCTTCCCAGGTCCGGCTCATTGATGCAGATGGCACCCACTTGGGTGTAGTGTCGTTATCTGAAGCCTTGACGGTTGCCCATGAGCGTGGGTCGGATCTGGTGGAAGTGTCGCCAGCAGCGGACCCTCCCGTCGTCCGGGTGATGGACTATGGCAAGTTCCTGTACCGGGAGGCAAAGCGGGAACGAGAGGCGCGTAAGGCGCAGAAACAGGTCGAGGTCAAAGAGATTCGTCTGCGTCCGAAGACGACCGATCATCACAGATCTTTCAAGGTTCGTGATGCCCGGCGTTGGCTGGAAGAGGGGATAAAGGTCAAAGTGCGTATCCGCTTCCGGGGCCGTGAGATCACCTATCCCGAGATCGCCCGGGAGCAACTTACGCGGATTGCCGAGGAACTGTCCAATGTGGCGGTGGTCGAGCAGAGGCCGAATCTAGAGGGACGCACGATGCTGATGGTTTTGGCGCCGGCAAAGAAAAAGTAGTGAGACGAGGTAATAGGAGAATGCCGAAGATCAAGACGCACAAGTCCACATCCAAGCGTTTCCGCCGGACGAAAGGCGGCAAGGGCAAATTGATGCGCACCAAGGTGGGCAAATCCCACTTGCGGCGCAAGAAGAGCGCGCGCGCGAAGCGGTTCTACGACAAGATGATTCCGGTGGAGTCGAAGGGTGTGGAACGGCGTGTACGTCGTCTCGCTCCATATCTGAAGGAAAAGGGGAAGTAGGGCTGTGAGAGTCAAGGGAGGAACCAGGACACGCTATCGTCACAAGAAGGTGCTCCGCCAGACCAAGGGGTACTACGGCACGCGCCATCGTCTGTTCCGCCGGGCCAACGAGGCCTGGATGAAGGCGCAGTGGTACGCCTATCGAGACCGGCGGCAGCGGCGGCGGGACCTGCGGCGGTTGTGGATCACGCGCATCAACGCAGCGGCGCGGGAAAACGGTCTCCCCTACAACCGCTTCATCCATGGGCTGAAGGTGGCCGGGGTAGAGTTGGACCGCAAGGTCCTGGCCAACCTCGCCGTGCGGGATGCGGAGACCTTCGCTCAGTTGGTCGAGGTGGCGAAGGGCACGGTGTAGGGCGAAGTATTTGCCGGAAAAGATGGAGAGCGGGGACCTCTTGGCCCCCGCTCTTTTACTCCAAGCCAGTGCACCGCCAGAACGAACAAGCCCTTGCCATTCGTGGCAGGGGCTCGCTGGATTTATAGCCTTGCTGGGTGATAGGCCACACTGATCCCCTGGGCGGTTTGCCTGGCTCGTTCCTGCTGCGCCATGGCGGTCTCCAGGACCTGCAGGGCCATCTGTTCCTGCTCCTGGGCTTGCGCCAGTTGTTCAGCCAACTCCTGGGGACGTTCAGCGTCCTCGGCCTCTTGATGAGCGCTGACCTGCTCAGGCGCCTCGGCCACGGTCCGTTCAGCCTGCCGCGTTTTGCTCGCTAAGGCTCCACCGGTGTCCTTGGGCAGTTCCTGTTGCACATGGAACACATGTGGAGAGTGATGGGCACCCAGGTCTACCTCCACGTGATGCAGCAGGCCCCTGCCTTCATAACTGGTAGACTGCGCGATCTCAATGAAGAAGTCTGCCGCCGCCTTCGCCAGGGAACGGGTCCAGGTCTCAGCCTGCCGGTTGTCAGCGTATTGCTCCAGTTTAGTGAGGCAATCTGGCTTGACAAATCAACAATATAGGTGTACAATAAGAACATAAACGCGCACTCTGTCCGGTTGTGAGGATGTACTGTGCTCAAGGCTGAACGTCATAGGCAAATCATTGAGCTCGTCATGCGAGATGGTAAAGTTATCATTGCAGACCTCTGTCAACACTTTGGCATCTCAGATATGACGGCCCGACGTGATCTGCGCGAGCTGGACCGAGAAGGCTTGTTGCGGCGCGTGCATGGAGGCGCCGTCAGCAGTCTGGGCCGAAGCTACGAGCCACCCTACCGGCTCCGCTCAAGTAGAAACCCCGAAGCCAAAAGGCCCATCGGCCGGAAGGCGGCGGAGATGGTATTCGACGGAGACAGTATCGCTCTCGATGTAGGCACCACCACAGTCGAAATCGTGCGCGCCTGTGGCGATAGGCATAACCTCACAATGATCACCGCAAGTCTCCCCATAGCCAATGAAGTCATCTCCCATCTCTCGCTCGATTCAGACGTCCGGCTCATCGTCACCGGGGGCATTGTACGCTCTGGCGAGTTGTCCATGATAGGCGACATCGCTGAGCAGACGTATCGCAATCTGCATGTGGATAAGGCCTTTCTGGGCATTGGTGGCCTTAGTCTTGAGGATGGACTGACGGAATACAATCTGGAGGATGCGCTGGTCAAGCAATCGCTCCTGAAGAGTGCGCATCAAATTATCGTGGTTGCCGACGGGAGCAAGTTCGGGCGCACAACGTTCGTTTCCGTCGGCCCGCTTTCGTGCGTTGACGTCATCGTCACCGACAGCAGCGCGCCTGCAGACATGGTCCAGGCGCTGCGTCAGATAGGCATCCGTGTGGTGATCGCCGAGTAAAATCCCCTGGAGACTTCTATTAAGCGGAAGTGGACATATGCCTGCGTTGATCAAAGAACTGTTCGGTGTAGAGAAACCTGTCATCGCAATGGCTCACGTCCCTGCGTTGCCGGGGACCCCCCGCTACAACGCGGAGGCTGGCGTTGACTATTTAGTGGAACATGTGCGCTCCGATGTAGAACACCTGGTGCAGGGTGGCGTGAATGCCATCATGTTCTGCAACGAGGACGATCGTCCCTATGTCCTTGAGGCAGGCGTCGAGCAGATTGCAGCACTGACGCGTGTGATCACCGAGGTGTCACCGAGGGGTATTCCGTTCGGGGTGGACTTCCTGTGGGATCCTATGGCCGCGATGGCGATTGCATATGCGACCGATGCCTCCTTCATCCGTGAGGTGTTAACCGGCTTGTACGAGTCAGATATGGGGTTGTGGTCCCCTAGTGCCGGGCGGGTCTTGCGCTTCCGTCGACAAATCGGTGCGGAGGGTATTCGTGTCTTTTACAATGTGGTGCCGGAATTCGCCGCCTCCCTCGGCACTCGCACGGTTGCGCAACGCGCGCGCAGTGCCGTGGTCTCCTGTCTCGCAGATGCAATCCTCGTTTCAGGTCCAATGGCTGGCGCAGGGCCTGACTACTCGCTTGTTACAGAGATCAAGGCGGCGATTGACGAGGTACCAGTGTTCCTGAACACGGGTGCGAAGGCTGAAAACATCGCCAACTATCTCAACATCATAGACGGGGTAATCGTCGGCTCCAGCCTGAAAGTGAATGGCCATACGTGGAACCCGGTAGACCCGTCTCGGGTGGAGAGGTTTATGGAGCAGGTGTGGCAGGCACGCGCAAAGAGTTGATAACAGTGGCTCATGTTACAAGATAGATGTCCAAGCGAGACGCAAGCGAGTAGAACCCAGTCCCCTGCAGTCCGCGAGATTATTGAGAGGTTCGAGGCTGCCGAGTTGCATGCTGCTCGCAGCGGGCGTGAGGTCATGTGCGCACTGGCGCGGGTAGCCGCTGGCAGCATGGCGTCTGATGCACCCGGACTGGCGGACGAGATGGAATCCGCAATCAAGGCGCTCCTTGCGGTGATGCCTGCCTATGCTCCGCCTATCAATGTCATGCACCTTGTGATGTCTCGCGTGGATGAGGCCATGGCAAGCAACGCTACAGCCGCCGAACTGAAAGCAGCATTGATGAGCGACGCTGAAGCCTTTCGTGTATGGTGCGAAGAAGCGCAGGCTAAGGTCGCACGACATGGCGCTGAAATAATCCGCGATGGCATGACCGTTTTCACTTTCACCCTTAGTGAGACGATGCTGTGCACACTGCGAGAGGTCTGGGCGCAAGGGAGGGCCTTCAAAGTACTGGTCACCGAGTCCCGACCGAACAACGACGGACTAGTGACGGCCGCTGAACTTGATAAGGTTAGTGTCCCTGTATCGGTGAGCGTGGATGCCTGCATAGGCGAGCTAGTGCCGCAGGCCGACGTGATGATGGTTGGGGCGGAGGCCATTATGGCTGACGGTAGCGCCGTGTGCAAAGTTGGGACATATCCCTCGGCGCTGGTAGCGTATGCTCATGGCCTGCCGGTCTATGTGGTCGTAGACACGCTCAAATTCTACACCGCCTCGATGCTGGGCCTGTCGCTGAAGATGGACTGTCTGTGCCGCCGCGATGTACTGCCCCCGGATGCGCCGAAACGGGCACAAGTTGTTGGTCATCTCTTCGACGTGACACCTCCTGACCTCATCACGGGCATTGTTACGGAGAGGGGCATACTAAGCCCAACGGCGTGCACAGCAGTAATGCGTGGGGTGCATCTGAGTGAGATCTTGAACCGCAAACTGGCAGCCTGGGCCCACCGTGACACTGAACCTGGCCCGAGGTGACAAGTGAGACTGATTGGTGGGTCGTATTTCACAACTTGAGGAAGGAGCAACCTGTGTCAGAACATCCGGCGGTCAAAACAGTTGTCGAGCGCATCAGGACCGACGTCATCGGCGGGGCTGCAGACACGGCTAAGGAGGTCGTCCAAGCGCTGGCCGAACTGAACCGGGACAGCAAGGCCCAAGACGCATCCTTCCTGGCGGCAGAGATCGAAGATGCGGTTATTGACGTCCTGCGGGTGATGCCATCCCTCGCGCCCCCCATCAACGCGCTGCACCGTGTGATGGGCCAAATGGAGGAAACCTTGGTCACAGGGCCATCCGTGGCGGAACTCAAAGCCACCGTGGACAAGGTGGCTGAGAATTTCTTTGCGTGGACCGAGGATGCCCTCGACAAAGTGGCGCAGTATGGCGCAGAGAAGATTCAGAATGGCGATGTCATCTTCACGTACAGTATGAGTTCGACGGTATCGCGTATCTTCCGGGCGGCAAAATCGCAAGGCAAATCGTTTAGTGTCATTGTCACTGAGTCGCGGCCTGGTAATGAGGGCCTGTGGACTGTGACCGAGATGGACAAGGCCGACATTCCTGTCTCGGTGAGCATAGACGCTTGCATCGGCGAACTTGTGCCCCGGTGTGACGCGGTGTTTGTCGGCGCCGATGCTGTTTCGTCTCACGGCTCCTCGCTGTGCAAAGTGGGCACTTATCCGACAGCGCTGGTGGCGCGGGCTCACGGCGTCCCTTTCTACATCGCCGCTGACACCCTCAAGTTCGACTCAAGCACGCTCCTGGGACTGCCGTTCCGCGTGGATTCGCTTCATCGGCATGAAGTGTTGACCGAAGAGTATCCCGAGCATGTACAGGTGCTTGGCCGGCTGTTCGATGAAACCCCACCGGAACTGGTCACAGCCATTATCACCGAGGTCGGGCTGCTAAATCCCACAGCGTGCGTTACAGTGATGTGGCAAATGAAGCTCAGCCAGAGACTGAGTGCTATGCTACCTGCCTGGGTCCATGGCGAACTATAGCGTGTGCAAAAGGACCCTCTCCATTTAATGAAAGAAAGGAGACTGCCATGAAGCTGAAGTATAGGGACCGCCGCTCGAAGAAGATAGTCTGCGTGTCACACTGCATCATCAACTGCAACAACAAGTTTCCCGGCTATGCCGATGTGCCCGGAGCGTACACGGCCTTCATCATTCCCATTCTACAGGCAGGCATCGGCATTTACCAAATGCCCTGTTGCGAGGTCCTGGGCTGGGGTGGCGTCCATCGCCGCCACATTATTGAGGATTTGGATCGGGACAATCTTGACCAGGAATGGATCAAGAACTATCACAAATTGTGCGCTGAACAGGCGATGCAGACAGCCGATCGAATTGAAGACTATGTAACCAACGGCTTCCAGGTCTTGGGGATTATCCACGTCCAAGACAGCCCTACCTGTGGCCTCGACCATGTAGACTCATTCCCGCAAATTCATTTCGACCTGCTGGACAGCGGTGTGACCTGGGACAATCTTGTGTTTGAGGAGCTGATCGCCAGTCTGGAGACGCCGGAGGAGATGGCTGCTAGAGGAGCCAGTGGCAAGGGTGCTTTTGGCAGTGTGCTGAGGGACGAACTTGTCCGGCGGGGAATTGACATCCAATGGCTGGGTTACGTACCCTCCAAACCTATGAAGGAGCAGGCCGAGCGGATATTTCGCGCACTTGGGCTGGAGGTGTCAGGAAAGTAGTCGGACGCCTGCCCTGGGTGTGCCTTGGAGTTTGCTTGAACCAGGGTCGGTTTTCAGCGATCCTTCTCTCGGCTGTGAAGCAGCTTGTGTAATCTATGTGCGGATGGAAAGGGGGTGAGGCACAGGGAGAGTTCCTATAAGAAACCACTGTGAAAGGCTAGAAGACTTTGGACGAACGATTCCTTTGATTGGGAATCCCTGAGTGTTAAGGAGGAAAGAATATGAAAACCCGGAAAGACCTCTTGTTGGTGGCTCTCCTGGTGGCTTTCGCTCTCGTGTTGAGCGCGTGCGCCCGGCCGACGGAGGTCGTCGAGGAAGCCGCTCCCACAGAAGTGGTCGAAGAGGCAACCCCCGAGGAAGCCGCTCCCACAGAAGTGATCGAAGAGGCGACCCCCGAGGAGGAAGCCATCGAGATTGTTTATATGCGGCAGGCCGAGGGGATTGACTTGGAATTGGAACTCGTCGAAGAGTTCAATGCCACCCATCCCAACATCCATGTGTCAGTTGACTCAGTGCCTGCCGAGGACAACTATTCCAAGTTGGTCCTCACCACCGAGGCTGGTAACCCGCCAGATGTGTACAGTACGTACTTCACGTTGGGCGCAGCCACCAATGGCTTGGCGCTGGACCTGACCGAATTCATCGAGGCAGAGGGCCAAGCGTGGTTCGAAAGTCTCTCGGAGAACGGCTGGATCTTCCACTACTATGCTGGCTCCTACTACGCTGTGCCGTGGCGTGTTGCTCCCAGCATGACCATCCTCAATACTAACCTGCTCGAAAAGGCGGGGCTGGAAGTTCCCACGGAATGGACATGGGACGACTTCGTCGAGTATGCAAAGGCCATGACCAACCCGGATGAGGACGAGTATGGCTTTTGCATCATGGGTTCTGCGGAGGACCCGGGCACTGACTATCAATTCTACCCGTTCCTCTTCGAGGCGGGTGGCGTGATGATCGGTGAGGATGGGTTGGCTGCCTTTGACTCGACCGCGGGAGCAGAAGCACTTCAGTACCTGAGCGACTTGATCCATGTCCACAAGGTGGTTCCGCCGGGGACGACCAGTGCCACTGCTAACACGTGCATTGACTTGCTGGCTGCCGACAAGGTTGGTATGTGGACGAATGCCTCGCTGTGGCGTGGCTTCATCCGCGCCGCCTATCCAGATGCCGACATCACGGTCGCGCCACTGCCGGTTGGCAAGACCGCAGGAGCTCTGATCGGCGGCACGGGCTTCGGCATCTCGCCGCTCTCGGAGCACCCGGAGGCGGCCTGGGAGTTTATCAAGTTCATGGTCGCTGAAGACAACGTACGCAGGTGGTCAACGGCATGGGACTTCACGCCGCCCAATGTGTCCCTCCTGGAGGATCCCGACTATGTGGCTGAAGACCCCGAGCGAGGCAGGGTGGCATATGCCATGCTGAATCAGACCATGTATCCGCTGTCTCACTACCCTGAGAACTTCAATCTTGAAAGCGTGCTCCGCAGCTACATCCAGGCGGTATACTTGGAGGAAATGACGCCCGAGGAGGCGTTGGCTGCCGCGGCTGCGGAGTGGGACCCGGTCCTAGAGCAGTACGTGGCCGATGATTGGTGGGGTGCCTGGCTGAGGTGACAAGTCCCGCGCTAGCAGGCCGTCGTGCACCAGTTCGCTAACCGATGCAGGCACAATCTCAAGTGCGACGCGGATTCTGGGTGTGCCCTGGCGACGGGAACCAAAGCCCATCCCGTGTGATGGTTGAGTAGACCGGAGTTACGCGATTAAGAGAAAAACTCGAGTAACTCCGGCCTGCCTATCTAGGCGTTGAGCATTCCAGGAGTGTCGTCAGGCTCGCGGCGTGGTGGCTGACAGGATGGAGGCACTATGTTCGGTAAGATAGCGCCAGGGGCGAGCGCTAGAGAAGAACTCCCCAAACGAAGGTGGCCAAGAATAAACCCAGGCTATCTCTTCATCGCGCCTGCAGTTCTCCTCATGACCCTGCTGGCAGTATATCCGACCTTCCGCGGCGTCAACCTGAGTCTGTTAAGAACCATCAAAAGAACAAGGGAGACGTCATATGTTGGCTTCGCGAACTACACGGCGATGCTGGCAGACCCCATCTTCAGGAAAGCTTTCAAACAGACGCTGTTATTCTCCGGCTTCAGTTCTCTCGGTCACATTGTGCTTGGTTTCATCCTGGCCCTCGTCATGAACGCTGCACTGAACCGAAGGTTCATGAGCATGTGCCGTGCTGTGATTCTATTGCCCTGGGCACTCAGCCCAATCGTCGTTGCCATCATCACCCAACTCTGGGTATACCCGCTGACTAGCCCGATTACCAGGGTGCTGAGGGCATTGGGGTTGTCGGCCGAGTTTGCGCCGCTGGCGAGGACTGGCTCTGCGCTTTGGACGCTCACAGCCATCAACGTATGGCAGTTCACTCCTTTCTATATGCTCATGATCCTGGCAGGCCTCCAGACGATAGACCCGGGACTGTACGATGCTGCAAAAGTGGACGGTGCGTCGCTGGTGCAGAGGATCCGCTATGTGACCATACCGCACGTCCGGGAAGCGCTACTCACCTCGGCCCTTTTCGATCTTGTGACCACTGCAGCCTATTTCGACCTTATATGGGTGACGACCCAGGGAGGCCCCGTACGCAGCACTGAGGTTCTGGCCACTTACACGTATCGTCTCGCTTTCTGGAACATGGACTGGAATCGAGCTGCTACGGCCGGTATGATACTGCTCGTGCTGTGTATCGCCACATCGGCCGTGGTTGTCGTGCAGATGCAACGGGAGTGAGTGAATGAGGAATAATCGGATGCGCAGCCAAGTCGTCCCTCGGAAATTGATTCTTAGGTCGCTTGCTCACATTGGCATAGGCGCGATTACAATCCTATGGGTGCTACCGATCCTGTGGATGTTGATGTCCGCCTTCCGAGACCCAGGTGAACCATTCTATACGGGCATCCTACCCAGCCATTTCACACTTGTCAACTTCCGAAAAGTCCTTTCGAACCCAATAGCAGTGAGGTCTTTTCGTAACAGTTTTGTCGTCGCTGCTTCTGCGGCTGCCGTGGATCTGGTGATCGCCAGTCTGGCAGCCTATGGCTTCTCACGCTTCCGCTTTCCTGGCCACAAGGGACTCCAGGTCATGTTGTTGGTTGTTCGTCTCTTCCCTGGCGTACTGTTGGCCATCACTCTATTCCAGGTAGCAGGCTTTCTCAATGTGTACGACACCCACATTCCACTTATTCTGGCCAATGCTCTCTTGAACCTTCCTTTCGCCACCTGGAATCTCCGGACAACGTTCGAGATGCTGCCGATTGAGCTCGAGGAGGCAGCCTGGCTGGATGGTGCCACACGCATCGGAGGAATCCGACGGATCCTACTTCCGTTGATGGCGCCCGGCCTGGCAGCGACAGGGGCCTTTGTTTTCCTGCTTAGTTGGAATGAGTATCTCTTTGCGGTATCTTTTATCCGGTCACCAGAGAAGCAGCTGATCACCGCTACCATCGCGGCCAACATCGGTCAGTACAACATTGACTTTACCGCTCTGATTGCCACAGCAATGTTGGCAAGCCTGCCGCTATTGGCAGTGTTCCTGCTTATCCAGCGTTACATCGTCTCCGGACTTGGGGTCGGAGCCATTCGCGGGTAGGTGGGATGTGGGCAGTGTGGGACTATGAGCTATGACAGTTGACCAAGCGAGGGAAATAACAATGCATGGCGCAGAATCGGATCTCAGTCGCCCGGGTTCCTGGGTGCCGGTGGAAGGCAGAGTCTCGTTGTACGGTCACCTGGCCAAGGCATGCGGCCAGATGCTGTACCCCAGCGATCTCTCGTTGCCGGGTATGCTGATCGGCAAGGCGCTGCGCAGCCCTTACCCTCATTGTCGGATCAATCACATCAATACACGCCCCGCGTTAGAAGTGCCGGGGGTACACGCCGTGTTGACCGGACAGGATATCCCTGGAGTGAATAAGGTCGGCAAGACGGTTGAGGACCAGCCGTTCCTAGTGACCAAGCGCGCGCGCACAGTTATGGATGCGTTGGCGATCGTGGCCGCCGAGACGGAAGAAGCCGCCGATGCCGCTTTGGCAGCCATAGAATTGGATTTGACCCCTCTTCCGGCGGTGTTTGATCCCAAAGAAGCGCTCAAGCCCGAGGCGCCGCAAATCTACCCTGGTGGGAATCTGCTGATGCACTTTGAGATTGTGCATGGCGATGCCGAAGCCGGGATGGCCGAGGCCGACGTCATTGTCGAGAACACGTATTATTCCCCCTGGATTGAGCACGCCTTCCTGGAAACCGAAGCGGTCGTGGCTGCGCCTGACAATGATGGAGTCATCACTGTATGGCTAGGCTGTCACTACATCTACGGCGAGCGAGCCGTGCTGGCGCACGCGTTTGGCTGGCCTGAGCAACGCTTCCGCGTTATCCTCGTCCCACCGGGCGGGTCGTTCGGCGGCAAGGATGATAACATCATACCCGTGTGGGCGGCCTTGCTCGCCTACCGGACAGGCTGCCCCATCCGTTTTGCTTTCAACCGCAGGGAGTCAATGCGGGGGCATTCCAAACGTCACAGTCAGCGCATAGAGTATCGGCTGGGTGCGCGCGCCGACGGGAAACTTGTCGCCGCGCAAGTGCGCATCCTGTCCGATACAGGAGCTTATGCCCACTGGGCAGAAGGCATCCTGCACTTTGCCAGCATCCACGTTGTTGGGCCCTACTGCGTGCCTAACGCACACATTGAGACGCGAGCAGTCTACACCAACAATATCGTAGCAGGAGCTATGCGCTGCTGGGGTACGCCGGGCGTTGAGTTTGCGGCAGAGTCGCAGATGGACATCTTGGCGGAGCGACTCGGGATGCATCCGCTTAAGTTGCGCTGGATCAACGCACTGCGCGAAGGTGACACCACGATCACGGGTCGGCTTCCCCGGGGCTGCAACTTCGTGGACACCCTGGAGGCCGCGGCTCGGAGTATTGACCTGGATTTGAGGGAGTGAGCGATGAAGAAACACGGAATTGGTTTCGCCTCTGCTTGGCAGGGGGCAAACTACCACTTTGGAGCCCCTGATAGAGCTACGGTGGACCTGGAACTGACCGACGACCTGCGCTTTCGGGTGGGCGTTGCTGCGCAAGACCTCGGACAGGGCATCTTTGAAACGATCAGAGAGATCGTCTCGCAGGCACTAGGAGGTGTACCCGCTGAGCAGGTTGACGTGGTGGACCCTGACACCGGGGCTACGCCCGACGGCGGCGCGACAGGGGCTTCCCGCCTGACTACCTTAGTGGGCAACGCTACCTTGAGAGCCTGCAGGAAACTAGCCAACGTGCTTAAGGTGGCGGCGGCTGAGGCACTGGAAACCGCGCCAGAAGAAGTGACTTTGGATGAGGGACAACTGTGTGTGCTGGGAGGGGCTTCTGTCAGCCTGGCGGAGGTGGTGGAGGAGTGCGGGCGGATGGGGCTCTCGCTCTCCGTGACGGCCTCCTTCGAGGCGCCACCGACTGAACCGTTGAACGAGAGAGGCCAGGGGTTTGGCGTCAATCAGTTCAGCTATGCGACCTACATTGCCGAGGTCGAGGTGGATACTGACACCGGCGAAGTGCAGGTACTGCGCGTCGCGACATTCATAGATGCGGGGAAGATGGTGCGGCGCGAGGGTGCTGAGATGCAGGTTGAAGGCGGCGTGGCCATGGGGTTGGGCCACGCCTTGACCGAGGATTTCAAGCTGCGGGATGGTTGGCCGAAGACAGAGGGATTCTCGACCTATTTGATCCCGACGGCCTGTGATGTGCCAATGGAGATCACCTCCAACTTTGTGGACAAGCGGGTGCCGATGGGCGAACTTGGCGTAAAAGGCATGGCTGAATTGACCATGGTTCCGATTATCCCGGCCATCACGAATGCCATCTACAACGCGGTTGGGGTGCGCATTACTCACCTTCCTGCCACACCCGAGCGCGTGCTGATGGGCCTGTTGAAACTTCAGGCCAGAGAGGCGGGCGAGGAACACGATGGACAAGCCACTGCTGATCGGTATTGACCTGGGAACGACCAACGGTAAGGTCGCATGCTACGATCTGCAGGGTCACCTACAGGCTGAGGCAGTTCGTGACCACCCTACGCACTTTCCACGTCCCGGTTGGTACGAGCAAGAGCCAGCCGAGTGGATCGCAGTGCTCGGGCAGGGGCTCAAGGACGTCGTTGCCGAACTCGGCCCTCGCGCGGGCGATGTGGCGGGACTGGCTATATCGAATTTTGGCCCGGGGCTAGTTGTCCTTGACCGATCGGGCACCCCTCTTGCGCCCAGTCCCACCTGGCAGGACGAGCGTTGTCGCCCACAAGGCAGGCGGCTGCTTGCAGACGTTGGTCCGGGCTGGATCGGCCTGGGGGCTCCCCTGACAGGCTTCCCCGCCAAGTTGCTGTGGGCCGTCGAAGAGAGGCCCGATCTGATGGCGCGCGCCGATCAGGTTGTGGACGTTAAAGGCTTCCTGCTTCGTTGGCTCACTGGGCAGGCAGTGACCGATCCCTCCAGTGGGCCAGGTGCCATGAGTTGGTTCGCGCCGGTCTTTGAGTATATTGGCTGGCCCGTCGAGCGGCTCCCACGTGTGATGATGCCCACGGACGCACCTTGTGGTCTCCGTGAAGATGTGGCGCGCCAGGTCGGGCTGAGATCTGGCACACCCGTATTCACCGGGATCAACGACGGTGCATCCGCGACCCTTGGCAGTGGGGCGGTCCGCTTGGGCGATAGCGTGATAACGCTGGCAACCAATGGCGTCGCCCGTGTGCTGGTTTCAGAGCGAGTGAACTCTGACGCGATTCTCGCGCGTTATCTGTTCTCGTGGCCTTTTGTTGATGGGCTGTGGATATGCGGTGGCTTTACCCGCAGCGGGGCGCGCAGTCTCCAATGGCTGGCCGATCTGTTTGGCATCCTGCGTGACCCGGCTGCCTACGACGCTCTGCTGACGGAGGCTGCGGCGGTTCCCTTCGGCAGCCGTGGCGTTATCTTTCTCCCCTATCTGGCAGGGCGGGGCACGCCTGAGGCCGACCCAGACCTGCGCGGCGGGTTCGTGTACGTGGGGCTGGAGCACGATCGCGCCGATCTTACGCGTGCAGTGTTGGAGGGTGTTGCCTTTGCGGTGCGCGAGATTTATGAGGAGTTTGCCCGGCTTGAGTTGGAGGTTGGGGCCATTCGCCTGACGGGCGGCGGAGCCCGCAGCAGGCTATGGTGCCAGATCATCGCCGATGTTCTGAACCAGCCCGTGTCGTGCGCGGGTGGGGACTCGACGCTGGGCAATGCGATGGTGGCTGCTGTTGGGCTAGGATTGTATCCGGACTTTGTGGCGGCGGCAGAGGCAATGGTACATCGGTTCGGCCATGAGGAGCCCAATGCTGATGGTGTGTTAATCTACGAGAGGATCTTCTCAACCTATACGAACACACGGGACACCCTACTACGCACATTCCGTGCCCAGGACAATTGATCGGCCCTGGCACCCTTTGTGAACGGAGATGAGACGCAGATGGAGTACTACTTTCCCGCAAGTGTGGCCGAAGCCATTACGCTGATGCAGCGGTATGGCGAGCAAGCGAGGCTCATCGCCGGTGGCACAGACTTGTTGCTGGATATAGAGCGGCAGTGCTACCACGCTCAAGCATTAGTTGACGTGACGCGTATCCCCGTTCTGCAGCGAATGGAACTAGACGGCGGAGGTGTGACAATCGGCGCGGCCGTAACCTACAGCCGGTTGTTGGCTTGGTCGGCCTTCTGTGAGGGAGTGCCCCTCCTAGCAGACGCGATTCGCCGAATTGGTAGTGTGCAGATCCGGAACGTGGCCACTCTGGTGGGTAACATCACCAATGCCTCGCCCGCGGGGGATGCGCTACCGCCCTTGTATGTTCTGGGTGCGCAAGTGCACGTTGATGGCCCGCAAGGACGACGGTTGGTACCCATTGAGAAGTTCGTGCTGGGTGTGCGGCGTATTGCGCTGGAGCCCGGCGAACTTGTGACTCACGTGACCTTTTATCTTCCCGGCTCAGGCTGGTGTGGAGCCTTTGGGAAAGTGGGGCTGCGCCGCGCGATGATCATTACCGTTGCTAACGTGGCGGTGTTGCTCTTGGCAGAAGATGGCCGCATGGCCGAAGCGCGCATTGCTCTTGGCGCGGTTGCGCCAACGGTGCTCCGGGTGCCTGAGGTAGAGGCATTCTTGGCGGGGAGCACTCTTGATGAGGAAACGGTTGTGCAGGCTGGAAGGCTTGCGACCCGGGCGGCACAGCCCATAGATGATGTGCGGGCTTCGGCGTCCTACCGCAGGGAGGTTGCCGGTGGCTTGGTGCGGCGCACGCTGCGGGAGCTACGGAGCCAGGTGGCGAAGGAGGGATAAGCGATGCCGATGCTGGAAATGACTGTCAACGGCCGGGCCGTGAAGTTGGAAGTAGACGGGCTGTGTACCCTGCTGGATGTGCTGCGTGATGACCTTGGGTTGAAGGGCACCAAGGTCGGTTGCCACGAGGGAGAGTGCGGGGCGTGCAGCGTGCTCCTAGACGGGGAGGCTGTGAATTCTTGCCTTCTTCCGGCTATGAAGGCACACGGTCGGTCGGTTGTGACTATTGAAGGACTGGGTACAGTTGATGATCCGCATCCCGTGCAAAAGGCGATCGCGGACGCGGGCGGGGCTCAGTGCGGTTATTGTACGCCGGGCTTTGTAATCAGCGCAGTCGCGCTGCTGCGGCGCAATCCACAGCCGTCCGTCGAGGAAGTTCGAGAGGCAGTTGCAGGCAACTTGTGTCGCTGTACAGGCTACACACGCATTGTGCGCGGCATTTTAGATGCTGCTGAGCTGATGTCAAAGAAATGAAACTGCTGCATGCCGGAGGATAGGAGCGTGATGATCGCGGACAGCAATCTTCCCCGCTACCCTAACCCAGTTGCAGGGACGCGGTGCAACTATTTGGCAGGCGTCCCGGCTCGAGCATCATGAAGCAATTGCACCCAGTGTCGGAAGTGCTCATGGCCACCGAAGGGCAGATGCACGCCCGCCTCTTGGAGATCAAGGCGACCTGCTACGACGTGCCCTACCTGCTGTTCTTCGATGGCTTGAATGTGCTGTACAGCGTAGAGAAAAGTGTGGAGAAAGTGTTGTTGCTGGATCGTGTCTGTCACGGGGTCTTCCATAACGATCCAACGCGCCCGGACGTCGAGACCGAACGAATGCCCGCTGCTTAGTTGCCCTCCAAGGAGGAAAGGACTATGGATTCTCGAGAACGTATACTGATCACCCTCCAGCATCGTGAACCAGACCGAGTGCCTATTGATTTGGGTGGGACGGATGTTACATCCATCTGCCGAGGAGCGTACGAGGATCTGATGGGATATCTAGGACGCGACACTGGCCCGATTGTGATTGAGAATATTGTGGAACAGTTGCCCGTGCTGGATGAGACCTTCCTGAATGAAGTCGTCCGTGCCGATACCCGCCAGATACGGGAGCACGGTTGTTCTACGTGGGAACCTCGTATAGAAGACAACGGCCGCTACTGGCGTCTCGTAAATGAGTGGCAGATCGGGATGCGCATGCCCAAGGAGGGGGGACATTACTTCGATTTGGTGGAATTCCCGCTCAAGGAACCTACGTGCGACGCACTGGATGCTTTCTCTTGGCCCAACCCGGCCGACCCTGCGCGCTGGGAGGGGTTGGCCGAGCACACACAGCGTCTCTACGGGGGCAGCCCCTATGGACTGGTGATAGGGTGTGTGTTTGGCGGTGGCGTTTTCGAGTTTCCACAATACCTGCGCGGAATGGCCGCTTTTCTAACGGATTTGCTCTTGCACCCGAAGTTCGCCGATGAGTTGATGGAGCGTATAGTCGAGGTGCTCATAGATGCGTATAGTCATATGCTGGACGAGGTAGGGGAGTATGTGCAGGTGGTTTGCATATGCGATGACCTAGCAACTCAGATGGGGCCAATGATATCACCTGATCTCTACCGCAAGCGCATTAAACCTCGCCAGAAGCGATTGGTAGAAGCTATCAAGGCAAGGACAGACGCATATGTCATGTACCACGGCTGTGGCGCGACACGAGAGTTCCTGCCAGACTTGATCGATATAGGGGTTGACATCTTCAACCCGGTACAGGTAGGCGCCAGAGGAATGGGAGACACTGCCGAACTTAAGCGAATGTTTGGCGCAGACCTTACCTTCTGGGGCGGCCTGTGCGACACGCAACGGGTGCTGCCGTTTGGGACACCGGAGGATGTACGGGAGGAAACCCGGCGGCGGCTTGACAATCTAATGCCAGGCGGGGGCTTCGTGGCAGCACCGATCCACAACATTCAAGACGGCGTACCGCCAGAGAATATCATGGCTATGCTTGAGACAGTACACGAATATGGCATGTACTAGCGCGCAAGAAAGAGTGAGCAAGTTCGCTGAGGAGGAATTGCTATGAACGACACCCGCTGGGATCGCCTGGCCGAGATACTGGTCAACTACTCGACGAGCACCAGACCAGGCAATAAAGTGCTCATAACAATGATGGAGGTAGAGACGCTACCGCTGGTTCGCGCTGTTTATGCCCAGGCAGTGAAAGCGGGCGCGTTGCCGCACGTCGAGTTCCAATCGGCATATCTCGAACGCGATCTAATGCTGTATGGCAGTGAGGGACAGCTTGACTGGGTGCCTGAGATGCAGGCCTACGGTATGGAATGGGCCGACGTCTATGTGGGCCTGCGTGGGGCACGTAACCCGCATGAATTTGCGGGCATCTCACCGGAACAGATCACCACACATAAGCGGGCCATGGGGAAAGTCTCCGCCATGCGCAATGAACTGACGCGCTGGGTTCTGGTCCGCGTGCCGAACGAGTCGCTGGCGCAGCAAGCCGAGATGAGTCTAGAGGAGATGATGGCTTTCTTTTTCAATGCCACGCTGCGTGATTGGGCTGCTGAGTCCAAGGACTATGCTGAACTTCGAGAGGTGTTCCAGGCCGCTGAGATCGTGCGAATCGTCGGCCGAGACACTGACCTGGTTTTCTCGACCAAGGGTCGCATCTACGTGGTTGCCGATGGGCATCTTAACATGCCTGATGGTGAGATCTTCACCGCGCCAGTGGACGACAGTGCCGAGGGCCACATTTACTTTGAATTCCCGGGCGTGTACGTCGGACAGCGGGTGGAGGGCATCCGGCTGGAGTTTTCAGAGGGACGTGTGGTAAGGGCGACTGCCGAAAGCAACGAAGAATTGCTTCATCAGTTGCTCAAGATGGACAAAGGCACCCAGCGTATTGGGGAGTTTGGCATAGGCACGAACTTCGGGATTAACCGCTTTTGTTATGACATCCTATACGACGAGAAGATTGGCGGCACCATTCACATTGCGCTGGGTAGAGCCTATGCTGAGTGTGGTGGTGTGAACCAGTCGGCCCTCCATTGGGATCTCATCAAAGACCTGCGCCAGGAAGGAGAGATCTATCTGGATGGTCATAAGGTGTTCGAGCACGGTAAGTTTCTGGTGTAACGGATCCTTAACACAGAAACTCCAGAACAAGTCCGCGATGACGTGGAGCGCAGCATTGATGCTCTGGCGTCTGAGGGTGGTTTTGTCTTTGCTACAGCGCATAACACCCAGGCCGATGTCGCACCTGAGAACTTTATGGCTATGTGGGAAACGCCGCAAGCGTATGGCGTTTGTTAAGGATTGAAACATGGGGGTGTTGGTCATCGTTTCGGCCATGGGCTCAAGCGGCTGCCGGGACGAGATGTTTCTTCCGCTGTGGCCGTGAGCGTTTTTGAGCGGGCCGGCCAGGAAGGTCTACGCGGTCAAGCAACCATTCAAAGAGGTTCTTGGGTTTCGCGCCAAAGAATCGCTCTGCTGCGGTGGTGCCATCACTCTGCTTCACGAAGTAATTGTGAGTCGTAGCCAAGGCTGCCAACTTCCGGCTGCTGATCCGATGTAGGCTGTGGTGGCAGAGAGCCAATCTTCGCTCTGACTGTGAGCCAAAAGAAGGCAATGTGACGACCATCGTGCTCACTATGCGCTTCGCCTTCGCGATCCTCTTGAGGCCGCTTTCTGACAACTCTGTTTCAGTGGCGCCTGTCTCAATCTCTGCAAAGTGCTGCTCAAGGATGTAGATACCTCCTCATCGCTCCTTGCCGCGCCGGTCTCCAGGTCTACGGGTGATAGGCCACACTGATCCCCTGGATGGCTTGCCGGGCTCGCTCCTGCTGCGCCATGGCGGTCTCCAGGACCTGCAGGGCCATCTGTTCCTGCTCTTGGGCTTGCGCCAGTTGTTCAGCCAACTCCTGGGGACGTTCAGCGTCCTCGGCCTCGTGGTAATCTGCTTGCGCCTCTTGATGAGCGCTGATCTGCTCAGGCGCCTCGGCCACGGTTCGTTCAGCCTGCCGCGTTTTGCTCGCTAAGGCTCCGCTGGTGCCCTTGGGCAGTTCCTGTTGCACATGGAACACATGTGGAGAGTGATGGGCACCCAGATCTACCTCCACATGATGCAGCAGGCCCCTGCCTTCATCACCGGTAGACTGCACGATCTCAATGAAGAAGTCTGCCGCCGCCTTCGCCAGAGAACGGGTCCATGCCTCAGCCTGCCGGTTGTCAGCGTATTGCTCCAGCAGAATGAAATTGGACACCGGCTCAATGGCGACGAGACAGACCGCCGGATGAAAAGTCTCGTCCTCGCAGACAGTAATCTGTCTGGGCTCCATATTCTCGGCCAGCCGTTGCTGTTCCTCCTGGCCGAATCCCACGACAGTCTCTTCCATGGCCGCGGTGACTTTCCGTTGGACACCATGCGAAGCGGCCACGAATTGGTCAAGGCCGCTTAGTTCAAGAAACAGGCACACCAGACGGATACCACCGGCCCCTACCAGCGTGATTACAAACTGAGCAGCCAGCACCAGCCGGTGGAGAAACGCCACCCCGGCAGGAGGCTCAAGAAATGCCACGACTTCTCGGCAACTTCTTCTCTGCTCCAGCGCCTTTTGTTCGTCCCGTTACTTTCTCGCAGGTTTAACCCCCCTCAGGACGATGTGGAAGGGGCTAGGGGGACTCGGTCGGAGACCGGCCCCGGCGCTAACTGAGGTTGTAGTGCTACGGCGTCGCAGTGAAGGCGGGCGTGGAAGTCGCGGTCGTGGCGGTGGTGATGGGCGGTGTGGCCGTGATCTCGGCGGTCAGCGTGAGGGTGGGTTCGATGGTGGGGGTGAACGTGGGTGTGGGCGTGGAGGTCGGCGCTTCCGTTGGGGTAGGCGTCAGGCCCAGCGACGGTGTGAAGGTCGGCGGAAGGGTGGGCGTCGCCATCGGCGTGGGGGACTGCACCGGCGTCGGTGTCTCGGTCGGGCCGGCGACGTAGACCTGCACTCGCCCCTCGATGCGGTGCTGCTCGTGGTCGAAGGCGGTGATGCGCAGCGTGTAGAGGGCGGGGGCCAGGTGGGTGGTATCCCACTCGGTCAGCAGGCCATCCTGCACCTGCGCCAGGTGCGGCCCGCTGATCCAACCCCAGCCCTGGGGATTACCGCCGATGCCGTACTGCGCCTCGTAGTGGTCGAAATTGGGCAACCGGACGGTGCCGATGACCGGCACGACGCCCTGGACGATACTACCCGGAGCGGGCTGGGTGATGAAGACCTCCGGGTGACTGGTGCCTTCGGTGCAGTGCTCGAAGGGCGCCAGCGGCAGGCCCTCGAAGTACTCCGGGTGAGCCTGGGCCCACTCCCGCCCCCGCTCGTCGGTGATGACGATCATTAACTGCTCGATGACGTGGTCGAGGCAGAACTCGTTCGCCAACAATCCGGTGGGGGCGTCAATCTTCACTTTCTGATACCAGCCGTGGCTTTCGTCCAGCGGCGGTTGATCCTCGGCGAAGACTTCCACTTTGCGCTGGGGGCAATAGTCGGTGGGACGAGCGCCGGAGGCAGCGCAGATTTCGTGCTCGACGATGCCAGGCGGGCGCACGAAATCGCGCGCGGGTAAGTCGGCGTGGGCCACCTCCATGAAGTTGTGCCATATTGGGCCGGCGCCGGCCGCTCCGGGCAGGTTGACCATCGGGGAGTTGTCGGAGTTGCCCACCCAGACGCCGGCTACCAGATCGGGGGTGTAGCCGATGGTCCAGGCGTCGCGGAAGTTATCGGTGGTGCCGGTCTTGGCGGCCGCCGGGCGGGTGAGTTCAAGGACGCTGGGACAGTGAAAAGCGGCGCAGCGGGCCTGGGTATCGGCCAGGATGCTGGTGATGAGATAGGCATGCTGGGGGGAGACGACTCGCTCGCCGGCGGGCGCGGAGTTATCCACCAGCATGTTGCCCCGGCTGTCCTCGATGCGCAGGATTGGGCTGGGCTCCGCGCGTATGCCGCCGTTAGCGAATACGGCGAAGGCGCTGGCTATCTCCAGCAGTTTTACCTCGCCGCCGCCCAGCGTTAGCGCAAGGCCATAGGCCGGGGGCCGGTCGTAGGGGTACTCGGGGCAGTGGAGTTCGGGGTGGGCCAGCGAGACGACGCCCAGCCGCGCGGCCATCTCCAGCAGGCCATCAACCCCCACGAATTGGAGCGCTTCGACGGCGGGGACGTTGTACGAGTTGGCCAGCGCGTCGCGCAGAAGCATCGGGCCGTGGTATTTCCCGTCGTAGTTGACCGGGATGTAGGGCGGGTTGGCCCCGTCGGGGAACTCGGTCCGCAGGTCCCACATCAGTGTGGCCGGCGTCCAGCCGTGCTCGAAGGCGGCAGCGTAGGTGAGCGGCTTGATGGAGGAACCGGGCTGGCGGCAGCGCAGCGCGACGTTGACCTGGCCATCAATCTCCTCGTCGTCGAAATCGGCGGAGCCGACCATCGCCAGGATGTGGCCGGTAGCCGGGTCAAGCGCGACGAGCGCGCCGTTGGTGGCGTTGCGGTCGGCCAACGCGGCCACGCCTTCGCGCACGGCTTCCTCGGCCAGCGCTTGCAGGTGCGGGTCGAGCGTGGTGTAGATGCGCAGCCCGTAGAGCTTCTCGTCTTCCACCTCCACGACGCGATAGAGTATATAGGCCCCGTACTGCTGTTCGATCCACTGCCGCACGTACACGACAAAGTGTGGAGCGGTGATGATGTCAAGTCGAGGGGCCTTGAACTCGTATTTGCGCATCTCGGCGGCAGCCAGCGCGGCCTCGGTGCGGCTGACGTAGTCGTCCTCGACCATCAGCGCCAGCACGTCCTCCTGGCGAGAGAGAGCCAGGTCAAGGCCGCCGCCGAAGGGATCGTAGGTGGCCGGCAACTGGGGTAGGCCAGCGAGGAATGAGGCCTGCGCCAGCGTGATGTCGGCTGCGTCCACGCCGAAGTAGGTTTCGGCGGCAGCCTGGATGCCGTAGGCCAGGTTGCCGTAGTAATTCTCGTTGAGGTATATCTCCAGGATGCGCTCCTTGGAATAGACGCGCGTCAGCTCGGCGGCCAAGACCGCCTCCTTGATCTTACGCCAGGCCGTCTCCTGCACTCGCTCATCGGGATTGAGCAAAACGTTGCGGGCGACCTGCTGGGTGATGGTGCTTGCACCGGAGACAATCCTTCTCTCGGAGAGATTGTAGTAGACGGCGCGGAGGACGGCGATGGGGTCGAAACCAGGGTGGGCGTAGAAGTTGCGATCCTCGGTAGCGATAGTCGCCTGGATGAGGTAGGGAGAGACCTCGCTAAGAGAGACTGTCGTGCGCCGCCCTCCCTGGGGGTCTGTGACTTCGTAGAGCAGGTTGCCATCGCGGTCGTAGATCTTGCTGCTGACGAAGGCAGTCTGGCGGGTCTGCAGTTCCTCGGGCGAGGGGAGTTGGCTGGCGATGGTTACGTAGCCGACGACAGAGGTGGCGGCGGCCAGGAAGAAAAGCGACACGAGGATGACCACCACGGCAAAGGATGATCTCAACAAAATTCTCCCCCATTGGCGTGGTACCCCCCCCTGCCCCCCCTCCAGGGGGGGAGCGGAGCGGGAGGGGACGTAGCCGGCCCGCTGCGGCGGTGGGATGGTGCGGGGCAGGCTGGCGGTCGGGGTAGCGCCAGTGGGCACCCGAGGCATAGCGATGGTGGGTTCGCCCAGTTCGCCCGGCAACTCGGCCGTCTCGACGTCATCGGGCGAGAGAGTCTGCGTGGGTTGTGTGTCATCCACGGGTTGCCGAGAAACCAGGTTTTCTCCTAAAAACCCGGTTTCTGCCTCAATCTCAGGTTGCGGGCCACGAGTTTCGTCTGAGCGGTTATCTCCAGGCATACGTTCGCTCTCTATGAGTATAGACGATGTGCGGGCGCGCCATGTTCCGCGCCCGGGGCAAATTATAGCAGGCGGCAAAGGGGTGTCAAGAGGCGGATTGCAAACGCAGGATGTCAGGGTAGGGCTTGCCAGTGGGCGATGCCATCCCGCTCGACGTGTATCACCCGGCCCTCGACCTCCAGCCACTGGAGATGTCCGATGACCTCAGAAAGGGCAAGGAAGTAGTTGATCAGGTCGAGAGCAGGAAAAAGCGCGCTAGCGATTTTGTGCACGGTGAGAGTGTCGTCACCCAGCGTCCCTAGCACACGGCGGGCACGCTCTTCGTGGAAGGCCAGCCGCTCGCGGACGAGGGCACGGGGGTCGGTGATGGGCAAGCCGTGGCCGGGGAGCGCCAGCGCGACGTCGAGTTCGGCCACGCGGCGTAGTTGCGCCATGTACTCCACCAAGCGGTGCGGCCGCTCGGTCTCGCCCGGCGCGGGCGGCTCGACGAGTGGGTTGGAGGAGATGTCGCGCAGAAGGTGGTCGCTGGAGATGAGCAGCCGGCGCTGGGGTTGGTAGAGGCAGATGAGGCCACCAGCGTGACCCGGGGTGTGGAGCACGTGCCAGTCCTCGCCGCCCAATTGGAGCACATCGCCTTCGGCCAGAGCGCGGTCGGGGATTACCGGCTCAGCGTAGCGGCCCGCGCTCCGCTGCCACCTGGTCAGGCCCGTCAGCATTTCCACCGGGACGCCTGCCCAGCGCATCACCTCTCTGTAGAAGGCCATGCTACGCGCGTCGGCATCGTCGGCCAGCCAGGGGAAGTTTGCAGCGTGGGTCAGCACCTCCGCGCCTGATGCACGTGCCAGTTCTGCCGCTAGCCCGCAGTGGTCGGGGTGGGCGTGGGTGAGGACGATGCGCCGCAGGTCGGCCACGCGGTAGCCACACTCAGCCAGCGCCGCTTCCAGCGCCTCGCGGGCGGGAGCGTAACGCGGGCCGGCGTCCACCAGCGTCAGCGGTTCCCCCTCGGCCAGGTAGACGTTGACCGGGCCAACGGGGAAGGGTGTGGGGAGGGGGATGGTGTGAAGATAGTCAGGGATGGCAGATTCGGTCATTGAGTACAGGATGCAAGGTACTGGATTTGCAAATGGCAGCAGTCAATAGTGGGTCAGGGAGCGCTCTTGATGAGAACGGTCCAGGTGCCCTTCTGCACAGTCTCGTCCCGCTGGTTGAGCAGCCTCACGTCGAAGGTGATAAAACCACCGCCCAGACGGGGCATCTCTTTCTTTTGCCTGACCTTGGCCCGCACGTGGATCGTATCACCGATCTTGATGGTGGCACGGAACTTCCACTCCAATGCGGTGAAAGCCTCGGTGGTGCCCTCGACGAAACCCAACCGCGAGGCCAGACCGCTGGCGATGGAGAGCCCCAGCAGGCCGTGGGCGATGCGCTCGCCGAAGAGTGTCCCTTTGGCGAATTCGGCATCGGTGTGGAGCGGGTTGTAGTCACCCGAGAGGCCGGCGAAGAGCACCACGTCGGTCTCGGTGATGGTGCGCGCAGCGGTCTCGATCCCCTCGCCGATCTCAAACTCCTCGAAGTAGCGCCCGCGAGGGCGGGTTAACTCGGTCACTGGCGACTCCTTGGCGGTGGTTGGTTGGATTGTAACACCTCTGGGCCAAAGGCGCAACTTCTCAGACCGTGCAGGGTGCGGTATAATAAGAAAGCACGGCAGTTCGCCAGAGACAGCGGCGGCACAGATTGAGCTGGGCAGCCGAGAATATGGGTTGATTGAAGTATGAGCGTGGTGCGGTCAGGAGACCGGCCACGGCAGGTGAGGTATGAGGGGGCCGTAGTGAGGAAAGTTGTCAAAGGGCTGGGTATTCTGTGGCATCGGCTCACCCGGCAGGGGCTGCGGGTGACGGCGCTGTGGGTGGCCGACCATGCCGTGCGCATCATCGCCGGCGTGCCTATCCGCGGCCTGAGCCAGATCACGCCGCAACTGCACGTGGGCGGGCAGTACCGGCGGCGCGGGTGGCCGAGGTTGGCATCGCGGGGTGTCACGGCGGTGCTCAATCTGCGCGTCGAGTTCGACGACAACGACGCTGGCATCGCACCGGCACGCTACCTGTACCTGCCGACGGCTGACGACGATGCGCCGACGCTGGAGCAGTTGCGCGCGGGGGTCGTTTTCATCACGGAGGAGATCGCGCAGGGCGGCGGGGTCTACGTCCACTGTGGTTCTGGGGTCGGGCGTGCAGCGGCGATGGTCGCCGCCTACCTGGTCAGCACCGGTCTGACGTCCGACCGGGCCTGGACGCGCATCCGGGAGGTGCGTCCCTTTATCCGCCCCACGGCGGTGCAGGTCGCGCAGATTGAGCGCTTCGCTGCTCAGGTTTGACCCCTCCCCCGCCCCCCCCCGGTGCGGGGAGGGGAGTCTGACCTCTCCCCCGGCCCCTCCCCGGCGCGGGGAGGGGAGTCTGGCCCTTCCCCCCAGCCCCTCCCCGGTGCGGGGAGGGGAGTCTATCCCGCATCATGGTCTCCCTTCCTCCTCATAGGGGGAAGGGATGGGGATGGGGGTCAAGTAAAGTCGGGGCTGTGATTCCCAGGAACGGCGGCACCATCTACATCAAACCCAACGGCATTCACTTCACCCCCCACACGTACACCGACCCCGCCGTCCTCGAAGCGCTCCTGGCCTACCTGCACGATCATGGCTACACTCGCCTGGCGGTGATGGAGAGTTGCACCGGCGGCAATTTCACGCGCCTGGTGTTCAAAGTCACCGGCTACGCGGACATCTGCCGGCGCTACGGGGCCGAGCCGGTCTATCTGGACGAGGGGCCCACGGTCGAGGTAGACCTGCGCGACGGCACCCGCGCCCGCGTCTCCCGCCGCCTGCACGACGAGATTATCCAGCGGGGCGATAATTTCTACCTCAGCCTGCCCAAACTGAAGACCCACTCGATGGCGACGGTGACGCTGGGGGTGAAGAACCAGCAGGCGTTCCCCGTTGACGCCGACCGGATGAAGCAGCACAGTCACGGGACGCTTCACCAGCGGCTGGCGGCGCTCTACGCCCTCACCCAGCCCGATTTCTGCATTGTCGAGGGGGTGACCGGTACCGCTCATGGTCACTTCCCGTGCACTGCACTGTTGGAGGAGTGCCTGGTGCCGATGAACGTCCTCATCGGCGGGCCGGACACGCTGGCGGTGGACGTGGTGGGGGCGCGGGTGTTGGGCTACGGCCTGGAGGAGGTCGAGCACCTGCGGCTGTGCGCCGAGTGGGGGTTGGGCGAGGGGGACATCGCGCGCATTAACGTGCAAGGCGTACCGCTGAGCCGCTTCACCGAACGTCTCCCGCACACGCTGCTGCGCCGCTTTCACCCCGACGTGCGGTGGGTGGTGGGCCGCGCGAAGGCCTGCGTCGAGGGTTGCCGGGGAAACTCCGAGTGCGTCCAGGAGATGCTTTACAATGACTACCACAGCAAGGGGGGCTGGACCCTGGTCTGCGGCTCCGGCTTCGAGGAGGCGGACATGGACGACCTGCCGGGCGACATCCTGATCGTCGGACCGTGTGCCTGCAGGGAGGTGGGGGACGCGCTGGCGCGGCGCTACCCCGACCGGCGTATCTACCGGGTGGAGGCGCACAACGACCTGATGACCAACACGCGCTACCAGGCCCGACTGATGGGCGTGACGCCGGTGATGATGGTGCCGCTGAACCCGCTGGTCTCCGCCTTCACGCTGCTCCAGGCTAAGTTGCGCGGCCTGACGGCGCGGGTGCCGTCGCTGCTGGGGTGAGACAGGAGCGCGGCGTCCGGCACGCGAAAGAGGCAATGCTCCACCGCCAGCAACTTCCCCGATTCTGAGACAGCCACCCCGTGTCAGTGATTCAAATGTTGACAGACTGCCTTAGTGGACGCGCAGAAGTTGCGCGCTTTCGACATAGACTCGATGAACTTGGTCAAGCGCGCTGTCAAAGCCTACGTCCCGATTATCACGCCGTTGATCCTGCTGCTTTTCCGCAAGGCGAACGATTTCCAAATCGCGATGGAGACCAAGGGGTTCGGTGCACCTGTCGAGCCCACCGAGATCGAGACGCTCACCGCCTGCCCTGCGGACTATCTCTGGCTGGCCTTCATCGTAGGCGTTTTCGTGTTGTGCACAGTGTTGAAATTCACATGATGCGTGAAATGTGAGAGGAGGACCGAACTGTGGAAAAACACTCATCCTTTGACGAACTGGTCGCACACCTGGATGACCTGCTGGCCCCCTGCCTGGCGCAGGATTGGCCCAACCTGCCGGCGGACCGCGCCCAGGGAGTCTACGTGTACGGCCACGACGGGCGGCGCTACCTGGACTTCCTGGCCGGCTTCGGCGCCTGCAACGTGGGGCACAATCACCCGCGCGTCGTGGCGGCGGCCCGCGAGCAGATGGAGCGAATGGTCCACGCGCCCGTCGGGGTGATCGCCCACGAGCCGCTGCTGCGGCTGGCATGGGAATTGGGGCAGGTCACGCCCGGCGGCGCCGATATGTTCTTCTTTGGCAACAGCGGAGCCGAGGCGGTCGAAGGGGCGCTCAAACTGGCCCGCTACGTGACGGGGCGGCGCGGGCTAGTCGCCTTCCTGGGCGGGTTCCACGGCCGCACGCTGGGGGCCACGACGGTCACCACCTCCAAGGTGAAGTACCGCACCGGCCACGGCCCATTTGTCCCCGACGTGTACTTCGCCCGTTTTCCTTACCCCTTTCGCTCGCCAGCGCCCGACGCGGAGGCATGCGCGCAGGAGGCGCTGGAGGACATTGAGCGTCTTTTCGAGTACGTCATCGCGCCTGAGGACGTGGCCGCTTTCCTGGTAGAGCCGATCCAGGGCGAGGGGGGCTACGTGGTGCCCCCGTGCAGTTGGCTGGTCGCGCTGCGCCAGATTGCTGACCGGCACGGCATCCTGCTCATCTTCGACGAGGTGCAGAGCGGCTTTGGCCGCACCGGCGAGTGGTTCGCGGCTCAGGCGTTCGGCGTGGAGCCAGACATCATCTGTCTGGCCAAGGCCATCGCCAACGGCTTTCCGCTGGGCGCGACGGCGGCGCGCGGGGAGATTATGAGGGAGTGGGGAGCGGCGTCGCACGGCACCACCTACGGCGGCAGCCCTATCTCCTGCGCCGCGGCCCTGGCGACGATGGACGTGCTCCGCGAGGAGAACCTGCTGGAGAACGCCCGCGCCCAGGGCGGCTATATGCTGGGACCGTTGCGCGAGTTGCAGGCCGAATCGCCCATCGTGGGGGACGTGCGGGGCGTAGGGCTGATGATCGCCGTCGAGTTCGTCAAGCCCGGCACCGATAAGGAGCCCAACACCGCAGCCGTCCGTCGCATCCTTGAGCGGGCGCTCGAGGGCGGGCTGTTGCTCTACCCCTGCGGCCATTGGACCCAGACCATCCGTCTCATCCCGCCGCTGACCGTCACCCGCGAGCAGGTGGACGAGGGGCTGGCGATCTTCCGTCGGGCGGTGCTGGCCGAATCGGCCTGAACGGCGGGCTGCTGTGCACCGCCTGGTACTTGTTTACCACTTATGGCTGTCCACCTGCGCGGACAATCAGGCCCTCTCTTCACCCTCCAGCATCACCACCGCCTCCGCCACCCGCGCCGCCGTCCCCGGCTCCAGGGGTATGGCGGCCTGGATGTTCGCCAGCACGTCGTGGCCGAAGCGGGCTGCTAACGCTCGCGCCTCCATCGGATACAACTCCAGTGCCAGCAGGAACTGGCCCGGATTGACAATAGCCACGTCCCGGTGGCGGCGCATATCCGGCAGGTCCCGATCACTGCTCACCAGGTAGTGGGCACCTCCCTCCACTGCGCAGGCCAGAAACTTGTCATCCTTGGGGTCCCGGCAAGTGCCGGAGATGTCCAGAGCCCCTGGTACATGCTCTGAGAAGCGCTCTAGCCCCCGCATCAACTCGTCCAGCGGAGCCGTAGCCAACTGCCGGATGGCCGGCCGGGCCAGCACGCCCACCAGTTCGGCCCGCGTGACCGGGGAGGAAAGCAGCGTGAAGTCGCCGGCTCGCCAGTGCGCCACGACCCGGCTCATCAACTCGCCCCAGGTCAGCACATAACTGACCAGCGAACTGGTGTCAATGACCACGCGCAGCATGGCTTACCCCGCAGCAGAGGCGACTTCTTCGCGGGCCTGCTTGATGATCGCCAGTACCTCCTCGTCGCTCAGACCCACGTTGCGCTCGGCATTGCGGGCTGCGGTAGTCTCCAACCATTCGAAGAATGCTTCCCGTTCCTGCCGAAAACGCTGGAACTGCCGGTACTCGTCCAGATTGACGATGACCGCCTGGGGCCGACCGAAAGTTTGGACTACATACGTTGCACGTTGCTCCCGCACCACCTGTAGGACGTCGGTCAGGCGTTGTCGCAGATCGGTTGTGCCGATGCTTCGCTCCATAGCGAGTCTCTCCTCAAAGAACTTAAAAGGCTTGCAATCATTATAAACCTTATATACTTCGCCGTCAAGTCGCCGCATGCGGCCTTCTGCCCGCCAGGGGCACCAACAAGTCGGCCCGCCTGATCATGCCGGGCCTTGACGTCCTGCCTCCAACTGTGATACAATGTGACAGAGATGCAGCGACGATGACATAAGGCAGGAGGCACGACGTGGCGAAGGTTACGCACGTGGTCAAGCGAACGGGTGCTGTGGTGCCCTTCAGGAAAGAGCGCATCACCAACGCCATCTATCGAGCGGCGGTGGCCGTGGGCGGGCGCGACCGGTCCATTGCGGAGGGACTGACCGACCAGGTCGTGGCCATGCTGGAGGAGACCACACCGCCCGGTCACATCCCTACTATCGAGGAAATCCAGGACATCGTCGAGAAGGTGCTGGTTGAGAGCGGCCACGCCAGAACGGCCAAAGCCTACATTCTCTACCGCGACGAACGCGCCCGTCAGCGGCGGGAGCGGGCCATGCGCTCGGTTCGTCCCTCCGAAAACATCCCCTGGCGCAAGATTTGGGAGGTTCTTAACTGGACTGTGGATCACGACCTCCATACCGTCGAACGTCTGAACGGGCGCATTGCTCGCGGGGAGTTCCTCCAGATCGTGCGGGAGACCGACCGCGCTTATAACGAGGACATTACAGCCGCCTCCGAGATCATCAGGGAGCGCCGGGACGGTGTGAAGATTGTCATCATCGCCGGGCCCTCCTCCTCCGGCAAGACGACCACAACTGTCAAACTTAGCCATCTGCTGAATAAGATGGGCCTCAGCCTGGTTCCCCTCACCGTGGACAATTACTTCTTCGATCTGGAACTCCATCCTAAAGACGAGTTCGGCGACTATGACTTTGAGACGCCGCAGGCCCTCGACCTGGAACTCATCAACGAGCACCTGATGCATCTGATCGCCGGGGAGGAGGTGCGGATTCCCTTCTACGAGTTCAAGACCGGCAAGCGACACGACGATCATACCCCTATGCGGGTTGGGCCGGATGACGTCATCCTTATTGACAGTCTACACGGCCTGTTTCCTGGCATGACGCAGTCCGTTGACGACGAACAGAAGTTCAAACTGTACATCGAGCCGCTGCTGCAGATGAAAGGCCCTGATGGAAGGTTCGTGCGTTGGACGGACCTGCGCTTGATGCGCCGCATGGTGCGCGACGCCGTTCACCGCTCCTATGATCCCCAGCGGACGCTGGAACACTGGCACTACGTTCGCTCTAGCGAGATGCGCCACATCATCCCCTACGTCAATACGACTGACTACATCGTCAACAGCGGCCTGCCGTACGAACTCCCCATCATGCGGGTCAGCCTGTTCGATCACTTCGAGAAGTGGGTAGAACAGTACAGGGATGACCCGCTGCGTGAGGATGCATTCACGCGCGCCGAGCGTGTGTGCCATCTCCTGCAGTTCGTCACTCCGGTCGAGGACGATTCCGCCATCCCGCCCGACTCGCTCCTACGGGAGTTCATCGGCGGCAGTTGCTATGAGTATTGAGGGCATGGGGGCGCATATAGAAGTTACGTAAGAGGGGGTTTACCCCTCTATCTGGCACAGGGAAGCCTCCACCACCTCGAATCTCTCATCGAGGCTGGCTCCCAAGCTCAACCACTCCTCT
>Ga0114918_10000396_pt1 | contig 37210 bp, 69 predicted proteins | sample LantaG_FD_87015 | JGI IMG/M metagenome (GOLD analysis project Ga0114918, IMG submission 87015) | Deep subsurface microbial communities from Baltic Sea to uncover new lineages of life (NeLLi) - Landsort_02402 metaG | ecosystem: Environmental > Aquatic > Marine > Oceanic > Sediment | place...
AACAACAAGAGCTAGATTCTGGCATTCCAGAAGAAGAGCGAACCGAATTTTTGGAAATAGGAAAAGGAGAACCTATCAGGAAGGTTCATATTGAGCAATTGCGAATTTCTACTGAAAAAATTCTAATTGCATCGGGTTTTATTAAAGAAAAAGAAAACGAAGAAGAACCTAATGAAGCAGATTTAGACGAATATTTTAACTATGATGTAGAAGGTGCTGAAACGAGGACTGAACATCAAACTGAATGGGTAGATATTGATAGAGATAATACAGATAAATTACCTTTACTTCAATCAGTAAAGGTTCCAATAAAAGCTATCCATATAGAAGATTTGAGACATCCTATCCTCATTCCTTGGATTGAAACTTGGACACCTGTAGAAATACCTATAAGCCCATATGAAGAAGACTATTGGACTCAGTCTTTTTATCCTGTCCCTATGGATTTCTATCCATATATAGCCTATAATACTGTAGCTTGTTTTGGCTATAGACAAAACTATATTCCAGCTAAATTAGGAGCTTGGTCTTCAAACTATTCCCTTGCTATTGCTCACATTCACCCAAGTCATTGTCAATATAAAGAACTGAAATATTATAACTATACTTATCCACACGAACATTTGGGAGAATATCTAGGAAGTTCAGGAAAAGCTGATTCACATATAAGTATAATAGAAGATGAAAAAGAAAATAAGAAATTTAGAATTAATGCGTTCTCAGAAGCATCTATTGTGCATTATCAAACCAGAAATGACAGACCTGACGACCCCACTGATAGCCTGTGGGCTTATTCTTTTCCTCCTATAGAGGACACAATTATGCTTCCTGGTTCTACCTTCTCTATTGTCTCCCCCACAGTCTATTATGATAGATTAAGACATATACATAATACAGATAAATTTGTTTTTGATATAAAGTTTAACTCTTTTAAAGATAATAAAGTTGACGACCCAACGGCATCAAATGTAGGGGTGTCTCCATCAATTATTAACTTTAGAGTTTGGTTTGGAACATATATTCAGGGGGTCTGGCATACCACATACTACATATATATTTCTTTTGGAACTGAAGTAAAGGAAAAAATATCAGGACCAGATTATTGCTTTTATTATATATCTCCAAATTCAGGTCATTATGTGTTTCCATTAACAGATATTCACCCAGATTCATATTATTTAGGGCGGCTTCAAATTTTTTGGTCACTAGGAGGAATAAACAACTGGGGGTATGAAGACCAGGAACATTACCCAACGATTATTCAAAGAGCAGAAATAGATGCAGAAATAGATAATATAGGAATTATAAAATAAAGAGGAGGAATAAATGGCAAGCTACAAAATTACGAAAAAGTTATTAGAAAATAGATATAGCGCAAAAAGAAAAAGCATTTGTCAAATTGCTAATAAATTTAATTGTTCTCCTCAAAATATCTTTTATTTTCTTAAAAAATATGGTATTGCTATAAGAAGTGGATCAGAATCTCATAAAGGGAAAAAGTTAACTATAAAGTGGAAAGAAAATATAAGCAAAGGTTGTAAAGGTATTCCTAAGCCTTGGAAATCTGGTAGAAGAGCTATTCGGAAGCATAAGTTAGATGAGTACTATTTTTGTCAAATTGATTCAGAAGGTAAGGCTTACTGGCTTGGTTTTCTATATGCTGATGGAAATGTGTCTGCTAATAGTAAATTTTGGTATCGTTTAAGTGTTGGGCTTCAAAAAAGGGATAGAAATCATTTAGCTAAATTATTAAAATCCTTAAATGCTTCCTATTCTATCGGCGAATACAGTATTAGAAATAAATATTTAGTAAGCAGTATAAATATATACTCAAAACAATTAATTTTGGATTTAATAAAACAAGGTTGTGTTCCCAAAAAATCTTTGATTATCAAGTTTCCGAACCTATCTCCCAAATTGATTAGACATTTTATAAGAGGTTATTTTGATGGAGATGGTTGTATTTCTGGTAATCATATGTCTATATGTTCTGGTTCTCGCAAATTTTTAGCTACTTTGCAAAACCACTTAGTATCTTTTACAAGGATTCCAAAAGGTACCATAAGTAAAGTCAAGAATAGCCCGTGTTATTACTTTCAATATGTTGGTAAACATTTAAGTAAAATTTATAAATATATGTATGCTGGCGGTACTATTTATTTAGAGAGGAAGCACTTAAAATTTATGGAGGTAATATAATGAGTACTTTTAAATTCTCGGTCGGAAAAGTTTTACTGAAACAAGGTGGTGTGTTAAAGAAAGAGATAGTTCCCACAACGGACATCTCCATAGACTATGCCATAACAACTCATAAGGAATATGGCACACAAGGAGAAATAACTGACGAAACTAAAGATACAGAAACACTAACTATAACTATATCCTATTCAACAGATATTTACGATACCGCTTTAGTTAAGGGTGAGGATTACGATATTTTCTTTGAAACTGGACACGATGGTGGTGGAGTTGCAGTTACTTTTGCAGATTGTAGATTAACTGGATATTCTGTAAGGACAGCTCAAAGCGAATTTTCAATTACAACACTAACATTTTCAAAACGTGGTGCTATTGATGCTGTGCCAGGCGAAGAAATCACAAAACAGAAAGTTAAATTTGGAAGCGTTTATATAGGTGATTCTGCTTCTGTATCTCCCTCATATTCGGGGAATGTTCAACCACTTATAATTCCCACAGCTTTGGGAGTATTGATACAGTCTACCAGCGATTTAGGTGGTGGGCATTTAACTATCAGGGTAAATGGCTTCGTGAAAAAAGACACAAGGCTTGAATTGGAGCAATATTTAATTAATCTATATTCTCTGTTGGCTACAGGCAAAGATACACTAACTATTGAACATGGACTAACATCTTATACGATACCTAATTGCTATTGGTCTGGTGGTTCGCCTGGGGCTGGGAACCGACAGTTTACAGATTTTGAGTTGACTTTTGTAAAATCAGCATTTTGATGATTATGAAAACCAAATATTATTGTGAATGCAGAAAAGAAATAAGTTATAGTAGTTGGTATCGTGGAAACGGCAGATGTTATTCTTGTGCTAATAAGGTTAGATGGAATGATCCTGAATATAAAAAGAAAGTTAGCAAAAGTATAAGCAAAGCTTGTAAAGGTAGAAAGCCAAACTTTTATATTGATGGCAGGACAAAAAGAATCTATTATTGTTTAGAGTGCGACAAAAAAATTTCTATTGCTAGTGGTATATATGGAAATCATATATGTAGAAGTTGTGCTCGTAAAAAATTAAAACATTCAGAAGAGTATAAAAGTAGACTTCATATAAAAATGTCTGGAGAAGGTAATCCGATGTTTGGAAGGCCTTCTCCAAAAGGTTCAGGAAATGGTAGAGGAGATTATTACAGAGAAATATGGATGCGATCATCTTATGAAATTGCTTATGCTAAATGGTTAGATAAACAAGATCTTAAATGGCAATACGAACCAAAAAGATTTAATTTAGGAGATACTACTTATTGTCCAGATTTTTATCTTCCTAAGTTAAATAAATATATTGAAATCAAGGGATATTTTTCAGATTTCGCTAAAAAGAAAATAAAACAGTTTAGAAAAAAATATCCTGCTATAAAACTGGAAATACTATTTCAAAAAGAATTGGAAAATTTGGGGGTGCTTTGAAATGAAAAAAAAGCTAAACTGTAGCATTGGCAAAAAATGGAAAAAAAGAGAAAAGTTTGATAAGCAAAAGTTTTGGTCTGGTTTTTCAGGGCTACTAGATCCTGTGGGCTGGGCTAAAGACTTTATGGGGCTATTCAATGTTCGTAAATTGGTTACTTATGCTGTTATACTTGGTTTTGTAGCGAGTTATTTTTATGTCCAAGGAAGAGGAAGCAAACCTGTAAAGATCGATATTGGTTATGGTAAAGAAGCTATTTTGGAAGTTAATAAAGAAGGGGACCATGTTTATATTGCTAAAGATGGTTCTGTTTATTTTAGAGATAAAGATGGAAATATTTTGAGGCAATTAACAGTTAAAGATATTCCAGGATTAAAGAAGAAACTTGCCCCAGTGGGATTTCAGTTAAAGCCGATTGGTATTATGGGAACAGGTTTTGGATTAGAAGGTATTGCTTTTGAAGGTGGGGCGGGCATATCATTTTTGAGGTATTGGAAAATGGAATTTGAGGCATTTTTGACCAATCGAGGCATCTATTTAGGCACATCTTATAAAATAACAGATAATTCAAATATAGGTCTTGGAGCAGGCAAGGGATATAAAGGTGATAATAGGATGATTTTGTATTACAGATGGAAATTTTAATGACACAAGATTTGAAAAAATTAGGAATACTGTAAAGGAGGGATATTATGGATAACAGAACTATTGGTTTAATTTGTCAGGCAAGTGGTTGTGGTTTAGGTTTGATTTCGGTTTTAGCAATCATTCGTCAGAATCCTTTGGTCGTAGGAGGGATTTTGGTGGGGGCTGCTTTATATTTTGTTGGAAGATATATAAAAGACAGATTCTAATTTACAAATTTATTTTTTTTAATAGCCTTATCGATGGCATTCTTGATAACAGGGTGAATGTTGTCGGTGAGGCTTTTTATTTCAGACCAGTTTATCTTTCCTTTATATCCAATCGGCAACTGTACTACTGGCGTGTTAAAATAGCACAATCTCATGCCGAAGGATGTAGTAACTTTACTGGTGCAACAATAACGCCATAAATCATCAGATTTTGGATTAGTGAAATCAACTTTGCCCCAGTTGGTTCTCAAGAGTTTTTTTGAGCAGATAGGGCACAGATCATTACTTCTTTCCTTCGGAATGCCTCTCATTTTTTATTTTCTTCCTCAAAAAATCTTTTTAAGTGTTCCTCATTAAGAAATTTAGTTAATCCATATTTATTTTTACCATAGTGCCAATCGTTATACAGTTCAATATTTGTTATTTCTATCTCAAATTCAAAACTTTTAGGTTCTGTAATCTGATAATTGATACCCAACTTATTTGGTTTGATATTGATATTTCCACACATGCAACTTCTATAGTCTTTCTTTGTTCTTCTAAAAATAACATATCCACACATAGGACAAAAGTAACCTGTTAGATACATTTTGCCTTTTAGATATTCATCTATTAATCTTTTAGCACTTTCAAGGGCTTCTTCTTTGCTATTAAATGGCCCTACTGGACCACTAAATCCAATGTCAGATACTTTCAACTGCTTCTTTTTCATTTTTTATCATCCCCAAATAATTTATCAAGCTCGTTTACTTCGTCTTGGGCATATAATGCTTTTAGAAGTGCAATAAAAACTACCTCCATTGCTACAATATCTTGTGCAGGCATCCCTTGTTTATTACATGCTTGACAATATAGAGCAAACCAACTTAAAAGATAGGGTTGTTTCTCTTGCAGGCCTTTAATCTCTTTTTCAAAAAGGGATATATTCTGAATTTTATAGCTTTGTTCGGACATATTTGCTAATTTCTTGGCAATTTCTGATATTACTTCAATTGAGATTTGTGGTATCATTTTGGCTCCTTATTTTTCATCTTTAGGACAACAATCTTTATATGGGCAATAACCGCACTCCTTACTTTTCGATGAGTAATCACAAGGGGGTAGTTCGTTTTTGCCGATATAATATTTCAACAATTTGAAGCGTTCCAAAATTCCCCGAACAGAAATTCGCTGATCCAATTCTCCATTTACAATAGGATAAATATCATTCTCTATTTTTACAAAATCGATTCTATGTTCGACACCATCAGCCTCTACCCAATCATTCATTTTAGCCCCATATGCCAAGGGTGATTTTCTGTAAAGAATAATCCAGTAGGGCAAGCGTGGCTTATAGCATAATAGATAAAATAGAGCCTGCATAGTATGAGTATCTTTGGGTTTATCTGCCACAACACTAGTTCGTGAAGAGTATGATTTAATCTCCAACCCTACTTCTTTTCCTCGCCTTTTAGTAATAGCATCAATTTCACCAGATATAACAATCCCCTCGATTATCTCTGCCCTGAAATGCCTGTCCTTTTTAGATTTGTCAACTAACTCGCCACTATGGTGCAAGCAATCCTTGGTATCAACCTCGATATATTTACCAATTTTTCTTGCAACACGAGCAAATAAACTGGGCTGATTAGTAATAGGGACTTTCTTCCACCCATAATAGGTTCGTCTTAAACAGTTTCCCACTACCTTGCCATCTATAATGCAGGAAGCCTCGGATGGGTAGAATAGCCACTTGGTTCGTTTAGGTGGCCTGTCTTTAGAATCTGCTTTGAGCAAACTGATTATATGGCTCTGTTTCATTTTGATAGCCTCATTTCCACCGAAATAAAATCTGTTTTAATAATTGGGATGCCTTATTTAACTTTTTCTCATCTGCACGACTTAATAAATGTTTTTTATTTAATATCTTTTCCAAATTGACTATTATGCTCATAGGAATATCCAATGTTGTTTGTAGAAAACCATTTTCCGAAACCCCCTCATTTTTAAATACATTTTTAAACCATCTATGATATGAGAGCCAGTAAAAATTTTTATCATTTGGTTGTTGATACACTATTGAGATTTGTTTGAGGAGTACATCTTTCTTGACCCCTTTTTGGAGATGGGATTTTAGTTCAGCCAAAAATTTGATTAAAATTTTAGTTTCTTCAGATGTTATCTGAGCCACGACACTCTCCTATTTATCTCTTTTCTTTTCATTAATTGTTGGTCTCTAAAAAATGGTTTTCTATAGCATACGAGAATATTTTATTTTATACCTTCTTTATAACACTTTTCAGAAAAAGAATTAAATCCTTTCATATATTTAGCGAGCCTTTCTCTAACACTCTCAAAGGTTTCATTCATTGAGAAACTAATAAGTTTTTTCATTGCAGGAGAATTTAATTCTTGTTTAGTCATTTTCACCGATGCTTCAAAAGGAACTTTTGCAACTGCTCCATAAACGATTTGAAGTCTCTTTCCCTTTTTCTGTCTTCTGACTTCTTTTGGGTGAGTTAATGTGATTTTCATTTTTAACACCTACCTTTCTTTATATTGTTGTTGATAAATTTTATTATCCGTAATTCCCTTACAAAAATAATAAATTTGCTTTGTAGAATACTTATAGTAATATCCCTTAACTATATGCATAGGAATTAATAATATGTGATACCAGTATTGATGGGCAAGCCAACACCAGAAGTTAAATAATCTACTACCATTTTTTATCAAGCCCTTTGTATAGAGATAACCAAAAACCATTTCAAAATTCCCTTATATTTGCCCAAATTTGCGATTTCCTCAGAAGTAGTGGTTTGCTACCATTTGGTTGCTAATAATTCAAACCTGCCTATTTCTGAGTGGTTTTGAGCCACTTTAGTCTGATATACCGATGTCCTATCTCTTTCATTTCCTCATAAGTTAGAATATCATTTTTTACAGTATTGCATTTGTAGCAAGCCAAGGCCAAATTCTCTACTGGATACCCTTTTTCGCTATCTTTTTTATCTATTTCTAATCGTCTTTTATATTTCTTAATACATAAATCTTCAGGCAGCCCACAATATTCACAAATACGCTTTTTATAATTATAGAAATTTTTAAACTCAACAAAAGTGCAGCAAGGTTGTTTTCTTTTCCTTGCTCTTATTCTTAATTGATACCATATTTTTTTGGGGCTCCTATCTGCTGCCAGGAGGCGACATTCCTTTGAGCAATATATTTGCCAACTTATCCCACTTGAAAATTTATTACCACATCGTTTACAATATCCTATATATAGTTTTGTATGTCGTTCTCCCATTATATCCTTTCAGTAAAATAGATATATTTTTACCAGCTATAAAATAACAGTTAATTATTTCTAGCCTATTTCGCCAATCCCTCAACTTTGCCCTGCTTAACTGTGATATTGAGCTTGTTTCTTAATTGCTCGTGCTCTTTCAGGAGTCTATTCGCTTTTTCGACCTGACCATTATATTGAGTTATCTTGGTGTATAGGCTCTTGATAAGTTTAACAGCTTTTTCTAATTGAGCAGTATCAAAAATCAGGGCTAGTGTATTGAACTTTTGCATTCTATTCTCCTATCTTTTCATTTCTATTTTAAATGGTGTGTAAAAGATTTTGGCTTTATTCTTGTTTATTATCTCGATTTTTTTTACAGGAAATTTATGTATATTATAAATATGGCAGGCCACAACATACAAAATATTGTCCTCTTTAGATGTTAGGATTATAGATTTGAGTTTCATTAATAACTCCCCAATAATATTTTGAACATCGGCCAAAACAATATAACCAATAATACTGCATAAAATTGCAATATCATCAGAATAGCAAAGCCATATTTTATGCTTGTCCCCATTATTTCCAATCCTCGTTTTTTACCAAATGGTTTCTCTAATAATAATAGTAGAGGATAGCTCCCATCTAATGCAGGAATGGGTAAAAGATTTGTAATTCCGAGCCAAATGGATAACTGTGCGAACACAAATAGGCATGGAAACCGATTAGTCAAAAATAATGCCGTTATTCCCATAATTATATTAGTAAAACAACCAGCGACTAAAATGCAGAACTTTGCTACATATCGTTTGTTAGTAAAGGCTGTTGGGCTTTCACTATATTTTAGTTCGCCCTCAAGACGACAATAGCCACCTAAAAATGGGAGTAAACTTATTCTATAGTCTGTGCCATGATATTTGAAGCCACACAATCTTTTGCCGAAACCAATACTAAAAACTTCTACTCCCACATTAAATAGTTTGGCTACTACTAAATGAGCAGCCTCGTGGAAAATAATTATGAAGAATATTGGGATGAGAAATTTTAATAATAGTGTCATTTTAACTCCTTTCAGACCATATAGACCGAGGACTCCACAAATTGGCTTGCTGCATAAGTTGCGAGGGCGAGGCTATCCCCATAATCATCCTTCGCAGACCTATCATCTAAGTTTGCATGACAACTCATCAAACCTGATAACTTATACTCTTTTTCCAGTTCCATCATTTGCTGCTTAAATCTCAAATATTCTTTTGCAAACTTTGGTGGTGGAAACTTTGGCCAATGAATTTTGCCTTGTTGAATTAAATTCTGTAAATGTTTATATATCTTATCTTTATGCTGAATATCAAAACTAATACCCACAACTGGCAATCCTGCTTGAGCTAATATATCAAGAGGAGCCAAGCCAATAGGTGAACTATCAATGTATATGGCTTTCATTCTTGGGTGAAATAAATTCTTAATAAATCCAATCTGCTCGGTGAAATCTGTTCCCTGTAACTCCCACCATCCGACAACGTAGAGGTGTTCGGGATTATCTGGGTCTTGCCTTACCTCTGTAATAACAGTTGAATCCCGTAAGCGGGCAACATCAATCCCAAGAAATTCGCCCCGCAATGGTTTTCCTTCCGTATCATCGAAATCATAATGGAAACAGCATTTTTCCCATTCCTCATCAGACAGAAACATTCCTATATTGGATTTTTCCCAACTTAATTCATACTGGGCTGCAAAGGATATTGGGTCGTCTGCTTTTCTTGCCAATACATAATCCCTGTCCAAAATAGGGCACTTATCCCAAGGATATAGATGTTGTCTATACCCAAATGGATTGGTTTCAGGGTCGTATATATTTCTAAATGCTTTATGAAAATGCGTTCCCCTAACTCCAGGGACACCACATTGAATAATTTTAGCCCCACCCTGAACTGCACCACCCATTGGTAGTATCGATTGAGAAACTTTATAGGGAGAAATTGATTGTGAATTACTTACAATGAAATTATTAGCAATATATGTATGGTTGTCTTTTACTTCAATATCATAAACATATTTATTTTTTGAATTAATTATTTCTATACTTTCTATTTTACCATACATTGGTTTATGTCTCCTAATTTTTTGAGTTTCTAATTCTCTTTTATCACCACATTTCTCAGAGCAAGTTTTACATTTAGAGGTTCTGGGATGAAAAGGTTTGTCACAGATAACACATTTGAAGGTTCTGGAATTATGTTTTTTTAACCTTCTTATTTTACCTAATTTTTGTTCTGCTATTCTTTTACATTTTTTGTTACCACAAATTATTTGATGATTTCGATAAATCTCAAATTTTTTATCGCAATATTTACATTTTTTATGCTTAATTGGGCATAGTTTTTGTAGTTTATATTTCATGGAAGATAATAAATGAGGCTTAATTAATTTATAAAATCTTCGTAAATTATTTCCAGTAAAAACCAATATATAATATAATTTTCCGAATTTTGGATATTTTCTTATTTCTGCAATGATACTAAATCGTTGTTTTAAAAAATCACATAGAATTTCTAAGTCTTTCTTAGTAAAACATTGGGTATTTAGTGTATTTCTATACCCATCATCCATATACCATACAGCAAGAGATAGCGAAGTCATTCCTTTGAGCCACTCTTTAGATATTATTTTTTTAGGTTTATATATTTTTCCATAGTATATTTTTAATTCTGGAAAGCACTTAGTTTGAATACGATACATTATCTTACCACAATTATATGCCCCTTTTCCTGTAATATACTTACCAATAGCAGGATTCAAATTTCTCAACTCTTTGAATAACCACTTTATATAAGGATACTGCTTTTTACAGTGGTTTATTGTTAGTCTTGAATTTGCGTTATTGGTTTGGGGCTTCTCTAAATTACCATCGCCCAACATTGTCCCAATAATTATAGCCTTTAATCGTTTATTCATCGATATAATACCCTATCCGATTTGAAGAGATTTTTAGCTTTAATTAATCCCCTCTTTGTCATAACTTTATGTTCACCTGTGCATTTCAATACTCTAATTCCTTTTTCAGTTTTTATCTTTATCTTGTATAATTTACCACTATATAAGGGTTTTTTAAAATAATTAACTATTCTCTTTTTTTCAATTTGACCAGTTTTTTTATTGTAAGACATTATTTTTAAGGGAAGTTTTTTTTCTACGATTTCTTTGATAGTTTTTTGATAATGCTGGTCAATAGAGATTTTTGTTTTACCATCAACACATTCTTCTAATAAAATGATATGAACTGTAAGCCCCTCGATTTCTGCATTTCTCGATGCTGTTACTGCTCTTATTTCTGTTCCATTAGCGAATTTGATTCTATCGGCTTTATCTACTACAATGGCACCAGCATAAATATTATAGGGATTATTATGAATAAAACCAGAAAACCTGTCAAAACTAATTTGTGCCTGTTCTAATTTTGGTGCAAAAATGTAGAAATGAATATTGTCATAAAATATAGGCAATATGGCACAGGCGAGTGCAATCACTTCCGTTTTTCCTGCCTGTCTTGCTGTTGAGAATAAAACTCGCTTAACTTTTGGGTCTAAAAAATCTCTCAAAGCATACCACTGATTGGGATATAGTTTGCGACCAAAGAAATTATAGACAAAAGCTCGCAGATTATAGCAGTCTTTCCTTTTGCTTAATATCTTGGTTAGCCATATTTGTCGCTCAGATTTACTTAGTTTCATTTATTCTTCCTTTTTTCACTATATTTTAATTCTGTGATAACTTTGTCTAATAATTTCCAAGTTTCAGTATGTAATCTAAATTCATTCTTATTTTTCTCTAACCAAACCCAATTATTTACATTTGGATATTTTCCTTCATAAGCCCTGCCTGCACCTAACCAATCTGCCACCATCTCTCTCACAGCCCATTCTGGCATTGGAATAGGCACATTATCTGGATAAGGTGGATTACATTTATTATGCCCTGTTCTCGGTATCCAATATTCCCAATGATGCGGATGTAAGTTTTGGTGGTGAAGCCAACAATTTATAAAACCTTTAGGGTCATCTGCTGAACCAAAAAACTGTTTTTGATAATGAGGCAATTCAGCAGGAGAGAATTTGCTCCAATCGTGAATAATTAATCTCCATATGGGAGCCTTAACTTTCAAACCAGCAAAAAATACAAACCATTTATGCTTAATTATTAACCAAAAATATTTCATTATATTTTTACCACCCCTGGGTATCTCTCATTTTTAATCGCAGTTAAATGTGCCCTTGTATAGCAAATATAATTCTGCTTGTGAAACTCGGTTGGATTATAATTTAATATTCTCTGCACCTGAAATCTGCATTTAATTGCTGGAACATATTTGGCATAGTTTTTATCGGTATAATACCAGAAAGAGTTGCTATTGAAAAAACTTATGTGCGTAGGGTCTTGATACGCCCCACGGCCATCGGTTGAAGGCACTTCTATCAAAAACCACCCACCATCCACTAAGACCCTATATGCCTCGTTCATCGTATTTACTGGGTCTTTTAGGTGCTCGATTATATCATTCGCCCGCAGTAATCCTATTGAGTTATCCCTAAATGGCCACTTTTTATTCAGGTCTGCTGTTATATCTGCCCCATACAAATCAACACCAATAAATCCCACTGGCTTGCCATACTTTGCACCTAAATCAATCATTGGATAATTATTTAATTGGCACCATCTCTTTGCCATATTGAATATGTATTTGTCATATAATTTTAGGGTGCCAGTTTGGATTTCTTTATTAAATCGCCTGAATGACTGCCCAGAATAATTGCGATATAAATATAGGCACTCTGGTATATGTTTCATTTTTGTCGTTAAATAAAATCTGGATACTAAATCTTGGTCATCTAAAACCCTATATTCAGGATTGTGTTTCCCCACTTTTTCGTATGCTTCTACTGTCCATGCTCGCACATGATTCGGGGCAAAATGTATGCTTCCTATGCTATGTGGGGTTGGCTCAAACGCCTTCGTAACCAGAAACCTGTGCCCATAAAAATATTTCTCTTCACATTTCCACCCATATTGAGAGCCATATGTGGCTGGCTTCCAAGATACATCTTCAAACTCTGCAAAATCACTGTAAGCAAAACCTATTTCTGGATTTTTAAATGCTTCCTTGATATGATAGACTGCGATTGGTGTGAGTAAATCATCGTGGTCGAGTTCGGCACAGATGCCTTCCTTTACTTGGCTAAAAGCAAAATTCTTTACTGCCCCCACACTAATTGGGGCATTTGGATAATTTATTTGTTTTACCCTATAATCTTTGATGTTAATATGCTGGGCATCGCCATTTAGCACGATAAGCCACTGCCAATCTTTATCAGTTTGGGCGAGTAGGCTGTTGTATGCCTCTTTGATATATTTGGTATTGTGGGTTGGGGTAACGATTGTGAGTTTCATTCTTTTATTCCTTTTAATATATGGACTATAATATCTACAGTCCAACCATCGCCAATAATTCCTATTCTTTTACCAATACTTTTTATACAATCTGTATAGTTATCTGGCAATGTTTGTAATCTTTCTGCTTCTATGGGGTGACATCTCCTATATTTATTATCACCCAACCAAATATTTAATTTATTTGATGGATTTGCTTTTGGAACGGTACACATTTTATCATCTTTAAAGTATGCTCTATCTTGTTGTGACCAATATCCTTTTCCACTCAAATCCCATTTTATATAATGCTTTGTAAATTTTCTTGTCCTATCAATTCTTATATCTGTGAAAACTTTAAAATCATCATCGTAAATTATATCCTTAATGAAAAGTCCTTTATCTTTTGGTGGAGATGAATATGAGATATTAGTCCAGTATAATCTTTTTCTATTTTGTGCCGAAACAAGATTTGAATTTAATTCAATTGGCTTAACACCCAAGATTGTTGTTACAATCTCTTCCCATTCTTGTTTCATTTTTACATTTTCTAAAAGGAAAAAAGTAGGTTTAATTTCTTTTAAAAGTCTATTAAACTCGTAGAACAGTTTGCTCTTTTCTCCATTCAAACCTTCGCCATTTGGTTTAGCATTACTCAAATCTTGACATGGACTACCACCAGTTAATAAATCAATTTTTGGTAAATTACACCCCTTTATTTTTGTTATATCTCCCAATTGAATAATATCAGGATAATTTTTCATAGCAATTTTAATTGAGTCTTTATTTATTTCAGAGGCATAGTATTTGCAAGGAATACCTAATCTATCCATTGCTATTCTTGCCCCACCCAGACCATCAAATAAACTTAAAACTGTAATCATTTTATTTCTTCCAATTGTTCACCACAACTTGGGCATAATGCTTCTTCCGATTCTACTACTACAAATCCGCAATTAGGACAATATTTCGTCATTTTAATATTTCCTCATATTAGTGTATCAATTTCCGCATTAGCTACACAAACTACTTTATCTGTCCCTCCATAATAAATATAGAGTTTATTTGCCACTAAACAAGCACCACAAGTAAAAACTATTCCTGATTTAGAATTACATATTTCATATTTCTCTTTTGGAAACAAAATAGGTTCTTTACTTCTATATAATACTTTAGATGGGTCTTTTAAATCTAAAATACAATAACCTAAACTATAATTTCTTTCATCTACTCCATGATAAATTATTAACCACCCTTCTTTTAATTTAATTGGTTGAGCACCTACCCCTATTTTTAATCTTTCCCAATTTTCAACTGGTCTTAATATCTTTAAAAAGTATCTCCTCCACATTTTCAAATCTTTTGAAAAAGCTAAATAAATTCCATATGGACAATCTTTATCATTCATATCCTTTCTACACAACATTGCATAATAGCCATCAAATAATTCAGGAAATAATACTCCATCCTTATTATCTGAAATTATGCCCAATCTTTCCCACTGAATAAAATTTTTCGTAACAGCTAATCCTAATTTTGTTCCCCATTTTGAATAGGCTGTATAGGTCATATAAAATTTATCGCCTATTTTTGTTATTCTTGGGTCTTCGCATCCTTGAGATTCTAATTTTACTAGCGGTTTAAATACAGGTTTATCAAATCTTTTAAAATTATAACCATCAATACTCACTGCATAGCCTATTCTAGAAATCTCATCTACCCCTTGTGCCCTATATAGTAAATGAAAAAGACCTTTATCATAAATTGCAGCTGTATTAAATACTCGTTCAGATTCCCAATTATTCGATTTAATTGGTTTTAAAATTGGATTTCCTAAATACCTTTTGAGTTTCATCTTATTTTCCTCTTTTCTATTAAAGAGTTCAATTGTATTCTTAATTTCCGAAGTCTCTTTTGCATACTAATAACAGTTTTATGATACTTATTAGCCTCATCTTCGTGTTCCTGAATAATGTCCCTATAATTTTTTATCCTATTTTGGAGTATCTTGATTTCATCCTTTATCAGGACTATTTTGCTCCGTTTCATCAGCTGGCTCCTGTTCTGTTGTATCTTCACTTTTCTCAATGCTTTTTGGTTCAGTAATAATAATATCTGCTTCCTCTATATCATCGGGCATAGTAAAAACTTTGTCCCTTAATATCTCCGCTTTTTTAACATCTTCCTTAGTTTTGGCATTCAACAGATTAAAGATATTGATACGCAAATCCTGCCTTCCAGCCTCAATTCTGTCAATTAACTCATTTAAGTTGCGTAATTCTGCCCCTAATTCTGTAATCGTCCTTTTAAGAACTTTCTGCCCATCTTCGAGTTCGTGGGCACGAGCATACTTATATCTTACAGAAACATCGTCTCTGAGTTCCTTCAACGCCTCCAATGCGGTTTCTGGGCTAACTAGCAAATCCTTATAAACCTTGCGTTGTTCTTTAGTAAGATATTTCTCTATCGTGAGATACATTGGTTGCATAAGATTTTTATCTTTCGCTTCCTTTTTAGTAGGGAACTGTTTAAGCCGAACCCTTGTATCTTTATCCTTTGCACCCTTGGGACGGCCTGCGCCTGGTCTGTGGCCTCCACGCATTTTTTACCTCCTTTTAATTAAACTTCTATCTCTATATTTTTAATTCCATTGAGATAATGTTTTTTAACTTTATCTAAGCAACCTTTAAGGGTTTTATCATAAATAAATTGGTATAGACTCTTAGAAAATCTGTATGTATCCGAAGTTAGCCATCTATCCACTATAAATCCTTTTCTCTTAGCTTCTCTTAATTTTTGTCTGGGAATAATTAATATTTCTGTCTTAACAATTTTATTTTGTTCTTCCAAGTAAAGATATATAGCTCTCTTCTTTCCAGAAATTATTTTATCACCCACCTCCATTTTATCCTCCTATTTAATTAATTTTCTAACTTTCGTAAAAATCTGTTGTAATTTTCGCTGAACTGCTACTTGATTTATATTCAATTGTTTACTAATTTCACTCTGAGTCCACCCTTCCAGAAAGAGTTTAACTATCTTCCCCTCCAGTAAGGTTAACTTGCTCTTGATAATTTTCAAATCTATTTTTTTTATACTGTTACTGCTCTCACCTAATATCTTGTTTCTCTCTGCGAAGCTTAAATTTTCCAAATAAATAATATTATTGTCAACCTTCCTGAGTAGATTTTTTAGACGGTTTTGCATCGCTATTTGCATTATAGTGCTTAGTGCCCCCCTTTTCTCATCATATTTCTCAAGAACTTGCCATGCAACTATTCTTAGCTCTTGCAGATAGTCTTTATAGTAACACTTGGTTATTTTAAACTTTTGCAAGATTTTGTGCATTAAAGGCTCAAGATTTTTTATTTGTCTATCAGCAGAAGTCATTTTCTGGTTCCCCGCAAAAATAATACTTCCGATAATATAATTAATGCCAGCATTCTCAAAAAGGTTAATGTTGGTAAATTAAATAATGGTGCCAAATAGTTCCAGCATAAACAACCTATGAGTGTTAAAACACTGTATTGAATAACTTTTGCCACAACTATAAGAACCATTTGTACACCCGCTGAATAATCTTGCCCATCCAAAGTTTGTGTGTATTGTTCCTTTCGGAAATCGTTTAAACTCATAATAGTCTCCCTTATGTTTCAAACCCTATTAGTTTATTAGCAATTTTTTGCAGTTCTTCCACTACGACTCCTGGAGTTATCGGTTTCAATTTTTTGGCCTTCCTTTTGCCGATATATCTTACTCTGGCATAAATCTCAATAATTCCCTTACCTATATCAGTTTTAGAATATATCGGTGTTAGGCGTTGACAGCCCTGCTTAACAATATAACCGTCTAACTCCTTCTTTCTGAGGGCTATATTAGCCTGCATTGGAACGAAAACCCCGATTCTCTTTATAGCCTTATTTTTTGGGGTCTTTTTCTTCCATTTTCTTTTCACCATTCTTGATTTCCTCCAACAGTTTCTTTACATCCTTTAGAGAGTTGGAAAGCCCTTGATAAGTATTAATCAGGGTATTGAGTATAGGATTGGTGATGTAGGAGTCTAACGCCTCTTTTAAAAGACCCTTTACCTCGTCTCTATACCTAATATTCTTCAGGACATGAACTGTAACATTTCCAGCTTTCTTGGTCAGCATAATTGCTACATCTGACTCTTTTACTATGTCTTTAGCTTCTCTCGATTTTTCTGGTTGTTTTGTTCTTCTTGGTAATCCTAACATTTTATTTCGCCTCCTTTAATGTTCTACCTTTTTTATATAACTTTTCAGAAAATCTATCAAATCCCCCCATATATTTAGCAAGTCTTTCTTTAACCAATTCAAATGTCTCATTCATTGCGAAATTAGTTAGCTCCTGAAATGTAGGAGAACTTATATCTTGCATAGCTACATTTACTGACGCTTCAAAAGGAACTTTTGCAACTGCTCTATAAATTACTTGAAATTTCTTTCCCCTTTTCTGTCTTCTGACTTCTTTTGGGTGAGTTAATGTGATTTTCATCTTACCTCACCCCTTTATTTCTAATTCTTTAAACTGATTTATTATCGAACTTCCTACTGCCCCACCAGTTTGTTCTTTTGTTTCAACATTTTCAAAAGTAGCAGTGGGATTACTAGGGAAGATACTCCAAATTGGGGAGGTATAAGAAATCATCCTCCACATATCCTTCCCATTTACAGTAAACAATTTCCCCAATTTAGTTTCATTAACCATTTTTCCTCCTTTCTAATAATTCTCTAATATCCAACAAAACTTCCAAACCTAAACTTAATAATCTCTTTAGTCCTTTTATATCATTAGCATATCTGTCAACACCTTTGAGATAACAATCACTTTTGGGTATTAGTTCCCTTTCTATTTCTTGTCGTTTACGCATTTTACTTTCTTCTTACCTTTCTTTTTAAATGCAATTACCAATAAGTTATTTGTCTCCTTTTTCTTTATCGTGTTTAATTTAACATTTTTGGGAATGGTTATTTCTTGTTTCCTTTCATCGTTTCCGATAGTAAGAGTATTATCTTGTAATGAACATTCTTTCGTTCCTTCTACGATTAATTTATACTCTTTTTTCTCATCAAATATATCAGCGAAAAGTTGTTTTTTCGGTTTAATTATCATTGTTGGCACTTTATTTGTTCTGCCCGACCTTTTAAAAACATTGGGTTTCCAGTTATCTTGAAAACTATTTGAGAGTCTTCCTATCCCACCTACTCTACCGATTGATAGTCTAAAATCATTTTTAAATCTTGATATACTATGCTTTTGAAGATGGGCTAAATTTGATTGTGGTAAAATAGTAACTACCCGATTACAGTTAGGGCATGTTTTACCATTAAGATAAAACCGTCTGCCTTCTCGATCATAACATTTTTTACAATAATATCTACCCACTTAAGTCTCCCAGTATGTCATTTATCTTTTTAAGATGTTGTTTAGCTGTTTCAATGGCTTTTCTTTGTTCTTCATTCTTTGGTTGTCTTTTAATTATCGCCACGAGTTTTTCTCGCAACTCTTTTAATCGTTTTACCTCATCAGTCATTTTTTCTCCTCATATACTGGGCTACATTTTGAATAATATTTAATAACCTATAATATTTTTCTCTGACATAATTCTTGAGTTCTTTCCACGACATATTAAATGTTTTCTGTCTCGTCATTACTTTCCTTTCTTTCTCGCCGAACTAAATGAACAGCGGCAACTGAATAATCCCCTAAATATCTATCAAATAAATCTGACCAATATCTCGCTATAAGTTCCACTATCCATTGGTGAAAATATATTTTCATCCTATGCGGCTCCCATTTCTATCCCTAATTACCTCCACGACATTTTCGCAGTTTCCCTGCAACTCGTAATCGTGCGTAATTAAAAATATCTTCCTAAACTGGAACTTATTTTTTACATAACTAATCGCCGACATCACCTTCATTTTATTCTGTGCGTCTAAACTGCTAAATGGCTCATCTAATATCAATGTTTCAATTTGTGCCCCACTTCGTCGTGATAAAATAATAGACAAAGCAATCCTCAATGCAAAATCAATCAAAGTTTTCTCGCCACCAGAATAATTATAATATGGTCTATCACCAGTAGAATCCGATATGATTATATCCAATGTTTCCGCTTCCTTACCGCTTTTTAACTGTTTTTGTGTCTGGATACCCAATCTAAAATCCGATACCTTACTTATTATATCGTTTGTGATATTGTTTAGTTCGGGGATTATATTGTCTATTATATAAGCCTGTATCCCATTCTTGCCGAAAGCATTCATTAATTTGGTATAAATGTTTATTTTATTGAGTAATAGTTTTTTATTTTGAGCGAGGTTTGCTTTCTTATTTTTAATTTCTTTAAACTCTTTAGCAACTTTCTCAATAGATACCAATTTAGCCTTTAAATTTCCCAGTTTCTCTCTCAAATCATTATCTTGTTCCTGTAATTGTTCCACTTTATCTGACATAGATTTTGGTAGTGTGTCCACTTTTTCTTTAATCTGAACATCTAATTTATCTATATATTGCTGCTCTTTTAGTTCTTCTGCACAAATACCTTTTAAGATACCCTTTTTATATTCTGTTTCTACCTGTTGAAAACATGTCGGACACTCGTCTAACTGCTTAAATTTGGTCGCTTTCCTTTTTAACCGCTCGACTTCTTGGGTATGGTGGTATCGTTTGCTCTTTAGTTCATTGACCTGCTTCTTAATCTCTTCTCTTTGTCCTTCTATTACTAAATACTCTGTATATTGCTTTTTTATTTCGGCCACCTGTTTCTGAATTATTGCGATGCGATTTTCGGTATTTATGCGGCTTTCGGTATTTGGCGAAACATCAATATCTTTTAACAGAGATAGTTCCATTTCTATTTCGCTATGCTTTAAACTCAAATCATTACCAATTTCTTTTGCCCCTTTATAATATCCGTCCCATATAGCCAATTGTAATATTCGCATTAAAACTTCTTTTGCTTCCGACGGAGAAAGTTCAGAAAAAGAATTCATCTTCTTCTGCTCAAAATAAACAGAGTGTCTGAAGGTATCGTAATCCATCCCAATAATTTTTTCCAATACAGCCTGTGTTTCTTTTATGCTATTACCACATTTGCCATTGATTGTGAGCTTGGTAGTTTTGCCTCGTGTTCTTTTCCGTAGCACAATACTTCGTTTGTTATTTTTAATGAAAGTAATCTTGACAGACATTTTGTCAGTATTATCGGTAATCAAATTATCTCCAGCTCTTATACAACGAGAACCGTTACCATAAAGAGCAAATGAAATACTATCCCCAATAAGATAGCTTTTCCCACTCCCAATACTAAATCCTGTCAATTTATTTTTGCCAAGGATAAGATATAATCCATCTTTAATTAATTTTATTATAGCATGCTTATATAAAGCAAATTGGTATAATTCAATCTCTGTTATGTTCACTTTATCCACCTAAAATGTTCTTGTGCAGGCAATCCGATTATATCTGGGTAATACTCTTTTGTATAAGTAAAACCTTTTCCTAATATTTCCAATCTTAAATCAATACCTGTAGTATCTTTATAAGGTATATATCCAAAAGATAAGCCAAAATTTAATAGCGATAAACCTGTCCAGCCATCTTCTCCACAATTTGCTGCGATTATCAAACGCCAAGGATTTAACCAAGCTATTGCAAGTAGGATATAATTTGTTGTCCTTAATAGAAGATATTTAGTTGTTATTTTTATAGTAAACGAGCCTATTTTCTTTTTCACTTTACTCTCTTTAGGCTTTAATCTTTCACGATGTATTTTTCGTGCCTGATCAATACTTGTTAATAAATCTTTAAAATCTTTCTTTTTCATTTTATTTCCCTTTTAAAAATTAAATCCCCATTAATATAATAAAAATCTAACTTTAAATCTGTATTTTTGGCTATCACTAATTGAGCCCATCCCTTACTTTTCTTGAAAACTTTCGTTAATTTTTTAACTTCTCCTGATGAAAGCCAATCTGTTAAACTCCAACCTTTATTATTAGAATATATTTTTGCTCTTTCCATTTTATATCACCTCCTTTATCTCTTCTTTCATTATAGTAAAACAAACTACATTTTCTTCTTCATTCAAATATACATCATACCCCTGTCTTACTAATGCTACTATTAAATTATCTACATAATCTTTATTAAGAATTTCTATTCTTATTTCATACTTTTTCATCTTATTGCCTCCGCTAAATTTAATTTTGCTGTTAAACTCCAATTTCTCATAGAACTATAATCTTTTTTATAAGGCCACAAACTAATACCCGAATTTCCCCAAAGTATAAAAGTTTTCATTAAAAAATAAATGTCGGTCTGATTATAGAAATGATAGGTATAACTAAACATTATTTGTTCTCCAGAAAATCAACATATTTTATTTTCGTAATAACCCTTTCACCCGACCGACTTTTCAGTTCCACTTTGGGTCGGATAACTAATCCTTCAGCCATAAAATCCCCAAACATAGATGTAAAGCCTCTTTTAATAAAATTAATAGCCTCATTTATAGTGCCATTACCAACAACAGGAACAAACTTAATTCCGAGTTGGATGGCTATTTTTTCTACATCTTCCCTTTTTAGCCACCAATTACCTATGCGAATATCGAACAATATAAAATCTACCTCTTTCCTACCACCGAAATATTTACATCCAGACTGGATTTTATAGCCATATCCTTCGCCATATAAATATACATCTGGCTTTTCTTCACTTAATTCAAATATAGAAAATACTTTTTCTTTAGTAAATAATTCTTGTAATTTTTCTAACAAATGTTGGGGCATATCTGCTTTATCAGTTTTGCCTTTAAATTCTATTTCTTGGATAAGTGGATTTGTATAAATACAAATTCTGGTATTTGTTCCATTTATCTTCTCTGTCCAAACCCATTGAATATCTTTAAGTAATTCAAATTCAGGTTTGCTATATTGTCCTATGATAAATTTTCCATAGTTCTGGCTTTCTTTGTCCATATCTCTTTTGTATAGACCCTGAATTTTTGGGTATTCCATTTAGACTTTCTCCTCAATTATTTCTAAACCTCTTTTAATAACTTCCTGCCCCAAATCCTTCTCTTTCCCATACTGTATAAATGCCTGTGCTGGTGTAACTCTCTCATTTATTTTCTTATTTCGCAGTCTTGCAGATTTAGTATAATCATAGTGTGTAGAATAGGAATAAGCCCCATCAAATTTCTCTCCCACTAACTTTGGCTCGAATTTGTTTTTATCCTCTTTGGCACAATGAAAAATAACCTTAGTAATAGCACCCTTAACTTTAGCAGTATCAATATCTTGCAACTCTTTTACTGTCCTAATGTCAAACTGTATCATTGGGCGAGTTTTTAGGCGATAAAATTTGTAATGATTGTGAATAATGTTATCCTTATCCTTTGTTATATCTGTATAAAATAAATATTTATGTTCATTTCTTTCGGCAAAATCAATATGGTCAATGCTACCCAAATAACACATAAATGGGTCTTTGTTCAATATTTGGGCTCTATGTATGTGCCCAAGCAAGAAAATGTCGGCAATGTCCCCAGAACTGCCCTTATTCATAGCGAGGATTGTCTGTATTGAAAGATTTTCGGCAGAGTTGGGGCTATACCCCAATGCCCCTAATTTCGCCCCCTGAACCATTGTGTGAAGCATTCTGATCCTCACCCCATCACGGGTTATGAATATATCCCCATTGTCAAGTACCTGCACACCCTGTATATTCAGGTTGTTAAACTCATCAACAACCGATATATTCTTGTCATAATCGTGCTTGCCTTTTAGCCCTGGTATCATTACAACTTTTATCTTATTCTCGACAAACCGCAATACCCAAGTTTCAAAGGCGTGGCGTTCTATATTTTTGGGACGCTTATACTGATAAATGTCACCGAGTATCATTAGGTAATTCGCCTTTTTGTAAATAGCGAAGTCCAAAACCTGCTTCATTACATTTAAGGTGTCTTTGAAGCGCCTGGAAAAATCCAAATGAATATCGGCAACTGCTACAATTTTTGACACAGCATTATCCTCATCTTTCTTTGACTAAATAAGGAGTAAAACCAAAATTGAAAGGGTTATAATAAGACATACCCCCAAAATTACTAGCCCGATTGCAGCTTTAGAAATTTCTGTCATCTTTTCCTCCTCTTCTTTTCCCTGAAATCTTATAAAATTTATGGTATGCCCACCCCGTTTTATAGGTTTGTTTAATTTAGCAAAGTTAGGGTTTATTTTCTTTCCACATCTTGCACAAGTAAGAGATGGGTAATTTTTCCAATTTTTGTCAGTTACTTTTATTTTTCCCTTTTCATCGTGTCCAAAAGAAGCACAAATTATTCTTTCAAATAAATTCATTTTCTTCTCCTAATCTTCTTTATTATATCCATTGCAATTCTTGGCGTTTTCAATAACTCTTTCACCTTAATATCCTCGTAAAACCACCTTCGCAACACTGTTGATAAATTATCCTCTGTTAAATTTAGTCCTGAACCGTATGTTATTTTGAAAATTTTAGTGGGCATCTCTCATTCCTCCTTTTAACCATTTACTGTATCTTTGCAAAATATCTTCAATTGTAACAGGATAAAAATCCCACACATCCACGCCTACATTGATACAATCTGTAAAACTATACCCTCGTCTAATTCTTTGAATTTGCCATTTTTCGTGAATATGTCCCACCAGATTAATTTTGTAATTTATATCGGCAAATTCTGGATTATGGACTAAATTAATTCTTTTACCGCCCAAATTTATTACGACCCTTTGGATTATCGTTTTTAAAGAATTTGTCTTATCATGGTTGCCTTGTATAAATATAATATTCTTGCAATTTAATTGTTGTCTGTGAATTTCTGCTTTGGTAGGTTCTCCCTCACCTCTACCAGTCCCAGACTTGAAGCAAAAATCGCCGATGTGGAAAACCATATCATCTGGCTTAACTCGTTCATTAAACTTTTGTATAATAATCCTATTCATATGTTCTAATGATTTGAAAGGTCTGCCACAGTATTTTATAATATTTTTGTGCGACAAATGAAAATCACTTGTGAAGAAATATCTCATCCCAATCTCCTATATCTAACGATTTCATTATAGATTTACCCTAAATTTTTTAGCCATTGCCCGCATAATTGTATTCATACTTTCAATTAACTTTTGAGTATCGGCCATTTGTATTCCCAGAAGAAAAAGCACATAAACTAATCTAGAAAGCAGGAAGGCAATTACAGCCAAGAGGATATTTCGTATAAAGATATTTATTTTTGTAAATAGCCCATTACTCATTATTTCCTCCGTCTCCTAATATCTCTGATATAATCGTATAAGCAAACAGCAAATACAATCGCCATTAACACAACCAGAAAAATTGCCGCAATCTCTTTCACTATACTTTTCCTCCTTTGAATCTTTTTGGCATTTGTTTAATATTGTCCAATACATTCTGAAGCAGTTTAGGGCTGCCTATGTAACGTTTTTTCGCTTTCCTAATCTTATTTTTGTATCTTCGATTTTCAGCCCTGTATCTTTTTTGAGCTGGCTGATTTTGATGATTTCCTGGCTTTGCCATAATTTACCTCCTATATTTCGTAGTCTTTTTCTATCATTCCAGGGAGATGGCTTTCAAACTCTTTATCTGATGGTTCTAATAAAGAGGATTTTAGTCGCAAACCTTGTTTAGTTTTTAACCATATTGCCATACATTTATTACAATGATACTGTTCTTGTTTGGTAACTTTGTCTAATAAACCTAATGCTGATAACATTGTTTTACAATTTGGGCAATATTCAAAATGTTTCATTTTATCTCCTCAATCCCAAAGCCGAAAATATTCGGTCTGGAAAGTTTCCCAACCCTTTTCGTAGGTTAAACTTTCTCGCTTAGTCATCACTCTATCTTTATTTTTTATTTTCTGACAAGTTCTTTTATACTTCTTATATTTAGCCCAAGTAAATTCTTTGGAGGAGATGTAGATTAAATCTCCTTCTGATATTTTCTTTGCGGTCTCAAATGTTTTCTTTATTTCTTTGAAGGCTTTAGAACTGTGAACTTCGTGATTTCCATATTTAATTAAATTTCCAACTCCTTTAGAAATCACATCTGCTAAGTAATAGTCCAGACACCAACAATCACTATCGCTTATTCCATTTTTACCTCGTTGAATGAAAGTTCTGATTCTCAAAGGAATAGCTTCAATTTTATTTTTAATGCCATAGAGAAGCCACCACCATATTTGTTTAATTTTTGTTAATGTAGGATATCTCTTTTCCCATTTTCTTTCTTCTTCCCACTCTTTAAATACTGTTTCAGCAGGAATCAATTTGCCTTTTTTAATATCTTTCATTCCTATTTTGATGCTTTTCTCTTTCTTAATCATTTTCGATTTTCCTTTAATTCTTCGACTATCGCTTCCAAATCCTCTTTTCTCAAAACACAGTAATTATCCTTACCCATTCTAATCTGTAAATATGGTACTATATCCTCATCTCTTTTGCTGGATTCATATACAGACTCATAAAAAATCTTTTTCATCACATCTCGTCTCAAAGCATAACTGTTCTTATCAGTAAACTTAATCTCAATAAGGTGTAATTTTGTCTTTACATCGCCCTTATGATAACCAGCACCACTCATTGGCTGCCTTCTGCCGCCAGTTTCTTTGGCAATTTGTTTCTCCTGCTTAATAGACTTCCTCCTGACTTTTTGTCGCTTTCTCTTATCATAAAATTGCTGAGTAGTAGATAGTTTTTTCCAAGAAGCACAATAAAAATCATCTCTCACTGCTATCTTAAACATTATACAATAGCCATTCGGAGCATATTTACAACTGGAACAAGATTTAATCATTTTAAATTCCCCATATTCTATTGAAAAATAAAATTACTCCGATAAAACTTAGTAATATAAATATGAACCATTTCCCAAAAAATATAATATTATCTAGCCTTGTTTTCATTTTACTTAAACAATATGCCCCTTATATTATCTTTTAACTGATTAGTTAATTTAGGATTATCGGTTAGATATTTAATTAAAGCCCGCTTGCCCCTAAATTTCTTTTTATCAAAGGCATAGCTCGATCCACCCTTTTTAATAAAGTCATAAAAAATACCATATTGAATAAGGCTTGTATAATTACCTACTGAACCATTCTTGAAATAAATGTTAAATACCCCAACCCTAAATGGTTCATATGTCTTATTTTTCTTAACAGTAAAAGCTACAACTTGACCAATTTTTTTCTTTGTATCATCCTTTTCTTGAAGCCATTCCTTTCTACTTAACCTAACTCTAATATCAGCAGCAAATCCCACACCCTTTCCGCCTGGGGTGGTTTCTGGGCTACCGAACATCACTCCGATTTTCATTCTAATCTGATTTATAAGAACCACAATACATTTATTATATGACTCCTTATTTCCTAAATCTTTCGGTTGTAGTGCCGATTGAACTTTCCGAACCATTTTATTTGTCAAGCGAGCAGCCACCCCCATTTGTTGGTCAATCGCATCTGTTTCAAGTTCAACCATAGGAACCATTGAGGCAATTGAATCGACTACGATAATGCCTAATTCTCTGCTATTGACCAATTTATCTACTGTATCTATCGCTTGTTCTGTCGAGGAGGGTTGTGCAATAATTAAATCATCTATATTTACACCTATCTTTTTATACCACCCTAAGTCAGGGGAACCCTCCAAGATAACCAATGCAGCTTTCCTCTCCAATTTTTGTGCTTCTGCTATCGCCTTCAATGCTAAAAACGTTTTACCTGATGAAAGAGGCCCAAAAATTTCAACTATACTTCCTTCAGGCCATCCTCCACCAATAGACATATCTAATGCAAAAGAGCCAGTAGAAATCCTATTCTTTTTAGTATAAGCACATTTGCCAAGTCGCATTACCGAACCTGGATATTGCTTATTTATATCATTTAAAGCTTGGTCTAATTTACTCAATTTATCTCCTTTTTTTTCTAATTTGCCTAATTATATCCTTTATTGTTATGTAAACCAATTCCCACCAATAATTATGTAAACATGTATAAACTCCCAGTCTACCACATTCTATACAATAATATGCTGGTGACTTAACTTTATTATGACAATAACTACATCTGTAATAAATTTTAGGCATTAGTATCCCCTTTTAATTTCTAATCTTTCTCGCTTTTCTCTTGTGTAAACAGTTCTATCTATATATCTAACTACTTTGCCAACGATTTCTGGTTTGGCATCCTTCGGCAAACATTTTTGGCAATAAATATCCTGCTCTACAATTTCCCATCCAACAGTTTCTTTCACAACTTTTGGGGCGGAAGGAATAAGTTTAGGAATACCAGTAACATCATCTATTTGTCTGCTTAAATATACATTGCGGAAAAGATATTGGACTTTTCTCGCTTTGGTTACTACTGTTCGTTGTTTAGTCCCTTTTTTTACAAGTCCGCAGGATTTACAATAGAAGCTCATAGCTTTTTCTCCTTTAACTGTGCCATTAATGCTTTACCGATAACTATTGCGTCGGCTTCGTGATTCGATAACCCACTTTCTTTTGCGAATTCCTCGCTAAACTTTTTATCAGCTCGGTAGTCAAATTGCCCCTTTGTTATTTTTTTATCACTATACTGCTGATAGAGATTTCCGATTTTGCCGTGATATTTATAAAAAATCTTATCGTCCACCAGTCCATATTCTTTAGCAATTTTGAGTTGGGTCTCTATCTTTTTACAGTTGCCTTTCAGTTCCGAGTATCCACGTGCCTGTCTTGCCATAATAAAATGTGCTTCCTTATTAAACTTGCGATAACAGAGATATTCTACGGCTCCTGCTAATCTTGATAGATGTTTAAATGTAATAGGATTTTTCGCCATAAAAGTATCTTCAATAATTATCTCATCGATTTCGTCCTTAATAGAGTAGATATAAAAAGCCATTTCAATCTCTTTCTGAACTTCGGTCTTGCTAGATAGAGTAAGTAACTTCCGCTTAATCAGGCGTAGATTGTGGTCTAATATAGCGATGCCACAGTAGTTTGTATCTAAATCGAGTGCTAATACTTTCATTTTATTATTTGTTTGCCTCAAAAAATGCTTTTGCAAATCCTCTTGGTGTAATGCTTCTCAACATTGCTCTGTTCTCCGATGGTGGGTATTTATGTATTTTACTGCCTTCGGTTGCCTTGACAGTATTTTTTATAGGAATATTAAAATCGCCCCACAATAAAGTTTTCTTGGTATAAGGGTCTCCATAATCACAGGGATTAAATATCAGTTTCGGCTCACCTAATAAATATCTCATTTTACCTACTGGATTTTCTAATGCCCAAAATTTGGGTTTACTATTATAAATAATTCTCAAACCAGCTATCAATATTCTGGAAGCTTCGAATATTTCATCTGAGGTTCTATTAGCCCACCACCTTGCCCCAGAACCAGCCCAGACAGTGCAAGGAGGGGCGAACAATATTCCATAAGGATCTAGATTTATACAATATTTAATAGTTTTTTCTTCAGTAATATTATAGTTAGGTAAGGTAAAATTTATAACCTTATAGCCAGCTTTTATATAAAATTCACTCCAAGCACTTGTTCCCCCACATAAATCTTCAATTATTAAATCAGACAATTTAGTCATTTTCCACCAGTTTAAGGTGGGGCACTATTAAGCACCCCACCGATTTAACTGTTTTAGAATGGGAGCTCTTCCTCTGTTATTTCTTCTCCCTGTCCTGTATCGTTTTCATCTACAAGCAATGGTTCCTCTTCTACTACAGGTCTGCGACGAGTAGTAGTTTTACCTTGCTTGCTTGGTCTGACTTTGGTAACATTTTGATAAGTGTTGTCCCCTACTTCCTTGTTGTCCAGAGAAATCTCATAAACCTTACCAATAAGGTCGCCAAGTTTAACTTTCTCAGCAACTTCCAAGGGTCTGCCCAAATGCTCACCTATCGCAAGATAAAGGTCAGCCTTCTCTGTTACAGTTTTATGAAGCGGGACAGAGCGATATGCTCTACGAACTTCTCCCTCATACTCTTTAACTGTCTCATAAACGAAGTTAGCTCTTTGACCCTTTTGGGTGCTCTTGGACTTTACAGCAATTAGTGTAGCTGGCAGCCAAGTCCTTTCGGGTAAAAGATAATAATCTCCACCACTACCATCGCTAACAGTAACCTCAAAGTTGGCAAGATCGTTATTGTCTTTTCTTTCAGCCATTCTCACACCTCCTTATCATTTATTTTTGTTCTTGACTTTTATCCTCACGCACAAACTTCAATGTCTCTCTGCACATAATAGATGCCTCACCAAAATCCCTACGCTTATTCGCTAACCAGTCTACCAATATTTCTGCGTTTACCCGCTCCTTTTGCAGAGTCTGCCAATCAGTATCACCTTGAGCTTTTCTCAATTTAGCTGCTTCACTTTTTTCATCGGCTTTGGACATAAGCAGATTTAGCTTATTATCCCGCTGAATTTTGATATGCACTTCATATCGTTTTGCTTTGGTTAGTAAGTCTGTCATTTTCATTTTCGCTTGTAGAAAAAGCACATGCAAAACCATAGCATCGTTTTCTGGGATAGTGCCATCTCTGGGGATTTGCTTCTCGACCTTCATTACTCGTTTGATATCTTCCACTAACTTCAACTTTTTCAAAATCTTGTCTAATGTATCCATTTTATCTCCTTTCTAATAACTCCATCGCTCAATTTTTCCAGTTAAAAAGTTGTCTATAAAACACATCCCACAATCTTCACATTTATAAATATTGCCTGTATGTTGGTCTATTTTTGTTCTTTCTGTATTGATATTTGAATAAGTTGTATCGTGTATATCAAGTTCTTTACCGCATTCCAAACATACGATACTCATATTACCTCCTATTAACAGTATATCACATAAAGTATGCTATCGTCAAGGTTATCCCTGATATTTTTTAATGTCTTCGTCAACCAGTTTGACCACGCCATTTTGAAGCAGTTTGGCGACCCTCTTGACATCCTCGCCATCGTTGACTTCGGCTTCTAATGAGGCGAAAAAACGGGCAGTTTCGTAGTTGCCGAGATTCACATTTTTCCCAAACCCACGAACTACTTTTGTTATCTTCATCTTATCCTCCTTCGTTCTTGTATTTCTTTCAAAACTTTTCTTTCACAAATTTTACAGATTCCTCGTTTACTAACATTATTTCTAAAAATTGAATACCCATTTCCTTTGTGCTTTTTTCTATCCCATATATAAAGTCCATCAAATCTATTCCATCCCATTGACAAAGTGGCCCAGTTGGGGACATAATTAAATAATTCCCACCTTTATCTTTCTCTGCTCTGTATAAATGAGTTTTGCGAAGGTCTCCTAATTCTGACCTGTCTGCTCCTGTTATAAAACCTAATTTATTAAATTCTGTTACATTCACTTTTTTTAATCCTCCTCGAATTTATCGGGCTCGACCATCGAACCCCATCGTTCACCAATTTTAATATCCACATCTAAAGGAACTTTAAATCCCTCTGGTGCTTTTGACATTTCCTCTTTTATTATCCCAGAAACTATGTCAATTTCTGAAACTTCAAGGACTATATCATCGTGAATAGTTAATACAATTTTAGACTTGCTATTTATTTTCTTTAGTCGCTTATATATCTCAATCATTTGTAGCCCAATAATATCTGATGCTGTGCCTTGGACAGAAGTTGCCACCACTTTCCTTTCTTCCTTTTCACGCAATTCTTTATTTTTATCATTGATAAATGGCAAAGGTCTTTTTCTACCAAACCAGTTTTTAACATATCTATGAGTTCTTGCTCCAATTATCACAGCCCTATTCCACCTTGATGCCCTTGGATAAATCTGGTTAAAGTATCTTAACTGTTCCTCTGCTTCTTCTACTGTTAATCCATACTGTTCTGCAATTGCTTTCGCACCACGCCCATAAGGGATGCCAAAAACAAATGGTTTGCTTTTATCACGCTGTTCTTTAGTAACATCTTCTTCTTTTACTCGGTATAATCTTGTGGCAGTAATAGTATGAATATCTTTACCACTTTTAATATCTGCTATCATTCTTTGGTCTGCTGATAAATGTGCAAGAACTCTGAACTCGATTTGACAATTATGATTAATAAAACCATTACTAATGTATGTTAAGGTATTGGGGATTGATAAATCATAAACATGTTTTTTACCAATAAATTCTATTTTAGTAATTTTATCAAATATTTGATTAAATTTAGTTATGTGATATAACCCCAAAGATTTTGCTATTTGCGGATATTTTCTTGAAATTTTATATGCTAACTTCAAACTAATTTGGCGGCCTAATGAAGAAGTATTGTTTAATAATTTTTGTACTTTTCCTTTAAATTTAAAATCTAATGCCTTATTTTTAAGATTGGGCATTCCCCCATAAAATGAGCTATAACCAACTTTTTTACTTAATAAAAAAAGTTTTTGTTTTTTTCTTTTAGAAATAAAATTTACTCCCTTTTGAAATCTTTTTGTAAAAGCAGTTGGGATAGTAATATAATAAATATATTTATGGTTACTATAAAATCCAGCTTGACTATGATTAAACTTGTTTCTTCTTGATGGAATATTTAACAGTAATAATAATTGTTGTACTTCTTTAGCTAAATTTTCAGAGATAGTTGAAAAAGATACTCTCCCACCTTTCAAGTTATTGCTCTGAACACTACCATCAGCTTCAAATAATCCTCTTAAATAGGCAGCAATAATATCAAAAGAAGCTACCCATAAATATTTAGGTACACTCTTTTTAGATGCTCCTATATTACATAGCCATTTTAACAAGGGTTTGCTATGAATTCTTAAATCTATAGCTCCCTTTCTTTCTTTGTCTTTATCTATAATAATCTTGAATAATTTTTCAATTAATAATTCCATTTTTTTAATTAAATCTATATCCTGAGAACACAATGTTAATTTAATATCTTGTGAACCCAAAGATCCATCCCCTGTTAGATAACCCATAAATTGAGCCAAATCTGTATTAACTATTTTTGGAACAGACACAATTTTATTATTAAAATGATTAAAAATTATTTTGGGAAGAGTTAATTTTTTCTTTTGAGCAAAATATTTTCTAGGTTGAATAACTACATAATCTTTATTTCTATCAATCTTATTAATATCTTTCCAAATATATTCGCCTTCTTTATTCAATATCCTAATTCGATGAGTTTTTGTCGCTTCTAATTCATATCCCATATTAGTTGTAATTTTAATCGTATCTTGAAATCCTTGATCTATTATTTTTGATACCAAAGATAATTTATTGTTATTATCAGTATAAACCCTATCTCCCACACAAATATTTTGGATTGGTATTAGTCCTCGTATTGTAGAAATCTTTGAATCTTCGGGTAAACAAGAATCAGCTGACAATAATTTATATCCCTCTTTCGCTATAAAACAATCTCGGAAATCCTTACCATATTCTTTCGGAACATTTTGCAAATTTGGTTTACTTGAGCTTAAACGACCAGTCGCTGTAATATGCTGATTATATTCTGTATGTATTCTATCATTTTCATCTAAGCCCTCAAATGTTGGGCAGATATAGGTATTATACATTTTTGTCAGTCTTTTATATTCAAGTATTAAATTTATAATTGGGTGCTTATCCTTTAATTTTTCCAGCGTCTTTTTATCAGTTGAAAGGGCTGTTCCTTTTTTAGTTTTCTCTGGTTTAGGCATTTTCAAAGCTCGGTAAAATAAATCTGCTAATTGCTGATGTGAATTAAAATTAAACTTGGGTCGTTCCACCTTATCCAAATATTCCTTTAGAGAACATCGTTTTTTTATTATTTTAGAATCCTGATATTTCTTTTTCTGCTTATCTACTGCTATTTTATACTGCTTATTAGTAACAGATTTAATCTCTGCGATAGCATATAATTTAGTTTCAGTTTCTTTCAAATTGTTGCCATACTTGACCTTTAATTGTTCTAATTTTCGCCTGTCAATCTGGACACCATTTAATTCAATACTCGCCAATACAGTAGATTGTGGAAGCATTATCTTATATAAAACAAATTCCATTTTCTCTTTCTTAATCTGTGGCAATAATTTACGATAAATCCTAAATGTGCAATCAGCATCGGCACAGGCATATTGCAATATATCATCATAATGTTCCTTAATATATTTAAGGTTTCCAAATTTGCTCGCATCTATATTTTCGGAGTAGTTACCCATATCTGTATATGTCCAAGCCATTTCTTTTAATTTGTGACTTGACCGTTGACCACTCTGATTTAAGACATAGTGAGCCAACATAGTATCAAAATTAATCCCAACTCCAATGCCTAAATGATACTTGAACCACTGTATATCGTGTTTGCCATTTTGAAATATCTTTTTGACACCTTTACGAGAAGTAAACTCGCCAAACTTTTTCAATATCCAACTATATTGTGCATTGTTCCAGCACCGCTTTAAATTTCTGTCCAATATAGGTAAAACTATTGCTGTGTTACTTTTCCAAGAAAATGATATGCAAAGCAACTTACCATTGTAAGGTCGCAAGCAAGTAGATTCTGTGTCAATCGTTACCTCTTTTACCTGAGCCAATCTCGAAAATAATGCCTTAACTTTATTCATATTATCACAAACCACATATTTAATTGGTGAAACTTTCCGCTTAATTGGATTTTTAGTTTTGCTGGCTTCTTTAACAAACTTGAGGGCATTGATAAATTTTTCCCTAACCTCCATATTATCCTGATTTCTAATGATATAACTGGGATGTATTAGGGGGATACAAGTAACCTGAAATTCATCGCTCCAAAATGGTTGCCCCTGATACTTTAGTGAGCCAGTTTTGCCCAGAACCTGTTTCATCGCTATGTTGCCGAGAAGCCCGATGACATTAGGTTTGATAGAGTTTATCTCGTTTACCAAGAATTCTCGGCAGGCTTTCAGCTCTTTAGTATTCGGGTCACGGTTATCTGGTGGTCGGCAACGACAACTATTGCTCAAAAATATCTCGGCTCGATTTATCCCTGCCTCTTTCAAACATTTGTCCAGCTCTTTGCCCGCCTTGCCCACAAATGGCTCTTTCTTAAATAGCTCATCATTTCCAGGAGCCTCACCAATGAGCATAATTTTGGCAGATTTAGAGCCGCAACCAGAGAGGCAGATTACCTTGTGCTTTTTATCGTTTGTGAAACTCGTTAAATATAAGGGACATTTTGTGCAGTATATGGACATTCTTACCTCACCAGTTTAATAATTTAACTGCTCCATAACCTATTAAAATAATCAGCACTATCACAGCTAACAATATCATTTTTACCTACTCTCTGAATAATATAAATAATCTTTAAGTTTCATTATATTTACCCTTATATATTCTGTAACTCTCTGCTTTTACAAAAATAATCTGAGCCACCCTACTTTCCTTTGCCAAATACATATTCAAAAATGGATAAATCGTCAATGATGGCGTGCCCCTAAATCCACTATCGAACAGTGTCCCACGAATGATAATCCCAGCCCTATTGAAACTACTTCGAGAGAATATTAGCCCCACCATATCTTTGGGAATATACACCGATTCTATCGTTCTTATTTCATAAGGCACGAATTTCTTCAGGAAATAATATAGCTTATGATTATTTAATCGTCTCGGTCGCAGAATACCATATGCTCGCTTTTTTATATTTTTATCATCTGCTATTAGAATAGAGTCTAAATCTGTAGTTATCTCATACACGCCCTTAACTCGTAAGTCATAACCATTTGGCGTAAGATTTTGTGGTCTACCCTTTATGATATAGCCTCGCTTAAATAAGGTATAAGGATTAATCAACGACATTTATATCCTCTGTTAAATATACATCTCTTAATCTTTGTTCTAATTCAGCATCTTCTTTATAATAATTATCCCCAGCAGTAAAGACATTACCCAATAATTGCATCAGTCTCAAATCAGGATTTTTACGCCATATCTTGCCGATTAGTTTGGATATTCTATTTATTCTTTTTATATCTCTCAATTTATTCTCCTATTTTCGACCTGTCGTTTCCTTCTTATTTTTATTGGTTTTCTTATCTTTCTCTGCTTTTTCTTTCGCTAACTTATGTTCTCCTAAAAGGTCTACTTTGCCTAGTGTTGATGCAATCTTTGTTTCATCTTTTTTTCTGAGCTTAAATCTAAAAGGATTAAATTTAGGCAAACCATATACGCTCATTCCTTCTCTCCATTTATCTTCTCTGATAGCTTTAGCAAGCCTCTCATGTCTCTGAAGTACCGACCTCGATTTATTTTTTCTTGGCTTTAAACTATTGTGTATTGACATTATACATCTCCCTTTATTTTATAACTAAAAAACTTGAGCAATATCCTATATGCTAACTGTTCTGCCAATTTAGGGCTCCCAGCGAATACAACTTTTATGTTGTGTTTTATCATAAGGCTAATTAATGTCGCCACTACTAATTTTATACTAACTTTTCCTGGGAGTTTTTTCATCTCTACTAAATCCCTAAATGAACCCTCTATCAAAAGAAATTTATATGGAATTTTTTCCATTCTTTCTACTTCCCGCATAAATCGTTCCCTATCCCCAGCAAAATTTCCAAATAGTTCAGCTATTCTTTTCCTCTCAATAACAATTTCATTCTCATATCCCTCTAAGCTATAATCGCCCACATCCAATTTCTTTATAACTATTTTAGCCTCTGCTTCTTTGCCCTTGAATAAATAACCTGCTTGCTCTCTTGAGTCTGTGATAATTGTTGGGATATGAATATCTTTCTTACGCCTTTTTATTCGCTTGAGCCAGTTTTCACATTTATAACTTGTGGCTTTGGTATGGGCACAGCTATCGGTTCTATTAAGCCCACAGATTTTGCCTTGGTTCCAGTATTCGCACAATAGTTTTTTAGTCTTACTTTTTATCGTCATATCGCTGAATTCCATTCTTAAATTCCTCTATAGCCTCATCCAAATAGCCCTTCAAATAATTAATAACATCCACCCCTAATCTGAATTGGGCGAGTGGTTGCCATTTATCTTTCTCTGGGCTCTCCTCGACTATATACCAGCCATTTTCCTGAACGAGCCTAACTTGTCCTATTGTGATAGTTTGTCTGTCCATTTTATTTACTCCTCATACTCTGCACTTATAGATTTTCTTACAGTAACATTATTTACATTTAATTCAGCATCAATAGCTACTGCTAATCTTTCAGCATGTTTAAAAGCACTTTCATATGGTTGTCCTAGTCCTAATTCTAATTTCATTGTTACAGTATAAATTTCTACAACTTCTAAGTCATATCCTCCAGCATCTCCCAATTTCCATACATTAATTTTTAAACCTTTATACATTTTATCCATTAAATTATCTCCCCAAACTCGTTTACTTTCATCGCCTCTTTTACTGGTTCTTCCACAGGTGCTATCGGGGCTGCCTCCAAGCCGTCTATTTTCTGTTGCAAAATAATCAGTTCCTGCCTAATTTCCTCATATCTTGCATTAGTCGTGCCAACATCATTTGACACCTTTTCAACCTGTTGTTGCATAGAATCATTCAAACGCCTTAACAACTGGTGAACTGGGGTGTTACGCATTTCATCCCGATTCTGGGTTGTGTCGTGTTCGGGGCACAGTTTAGCGATTGCCCGTTCATCTGTTACCTCAACTAATTTACCACAGACAAAGCATGGAATCTGCTTAGCCATTTTATTCCTCCTTTTTATTTACAAATAAATTTTTATCTGGTTTTCCCATAGTGGAATAATTATGATAATTGCCACATCTATTACACCAAATTTCTAGTAGGTATTGTTGCTCATAACCATATTCCAAATCGCAGCCTCTGATATGGCAGATTAATCTTTGAGTTAAGAACCATTTTAGTAGATGAAGCATTTATCTCTCACTCCTCTTTATCACCCACATACTGATTGCACTTTCGTATATGGCATGTAATTTTAATTAAG
>Ga0114918_10000398_pt1 | contig 37186 bp, 34 predicted proteins | sample LantaG_FD_87015 | JGI IMG/M metagenome (GOLD analysis project Ga0114918, IMG submission 87015) | Deep subsurface microbial communities from Baltic Sea to uncover new lineages of life (NeLLi) - Landsort_02402 metaG | ecosystem: Environmental > Aquatic > Marine > Oceanic > Sediment | place...
AGGTAAGCGAGCGAGGGAGAGAGGTAAGAGAGCGAGGGAGAGAGGTAAGCGAGCGAGGGAGAGAGGTAAGAGAACAAGGGAGAGAGTTAAGAGAGCAAGGGAGAGAGGTAAGAGAGCGAGGGAGAGAGGTAAGAGAGCAAGGGAGAGAGGTAAGAGAGCGAGGGAGAGAGGTAAGAGAGCGAGGGAGAGAGAGGGAGGGAGAGGGAGAAAGAGATGAGGGGGGGCGTTTTTCGTTTTTTGGGACAACAAAGTGGGGAGTCTCCGAGAGGAGGAGCGGAAGAAAAAGACCGAAAAAAGATCAAAACCCGTTGCGCGTCCCCCTCTTTCTCTCTCTCTTTCCCTCTCTTCTCTTCTTCTTTGGGCTCAGCGCGGAACGTACGCTGTCGCGGAGCAGAACCTGAAGGTCCATTGCGTGTGTGAAGAGAAAGCGAGAGGCGGAAAAACGGAAGTTTTTTTTGTTTCTCGACGACGAGTCAAGAGCGAGCGGGCGCCCAAAAAGAAAAAGAAAAAGTCTTTAAGAAAAAAAAGTATCTCCTGGCGGGCACTCTTTTTTTTTTCCAATCGATCTTTCCAATCATCATCCAAGCATGTCTTCTCCCTCCTCACCGTCGCCTCACCTCCGCGTCGCCGCGCTCTTCGCCTACCCGGTCAAGTCCTGCGCGCCCATCGAGCTCGACCAGCAGGGCGCCGCGCTCACGCGAGACGGCATCCCTTTCGACAGGAATTGGGCGGTCGTCAGGGCCGACGACGCCGACGGGGGCCGCGGCCGGTTCTTGTCGCAGAGGGACACGCCGGCGCTCGCCCTCGTGCGGCCCTCGCTGCCCGCCGAGGCCTTCCTGGGGCAGGTGTGGGGCGCCGACCTGGGCGCCGGGGCGGCGCTGACGCTGACCATCGTCCCCACGGGGAAGAGCGTCTCGGTCCCGCTCTGGACAGACGAGGAAGAGGAGGCCGAAGAGGAGGTCGAAGGAGAAGAAGGAGGAGCAGCCTCGCCCTCCTCCAGCCCTCGCCGACGACGACGCCTCCCGCGGCGACAGCTCCGCAGGTTCAGCGTCTGGGACTACGACGGCGAGGCCCTCGACGAAGGGGACGAGGCCGCGGAGCTGCTCAGCGACTTCCTGGGCCGGCGAGTCAGGCTCGTCAGGCACGCGCCGAGCCGCGCTCCGAGGGCCGTCGCCCCCGGCTGGGTCCGCGCGTCGTCGCCGAGGGCCGAGGTGGCCTTCGCGGACGCGTTCCCGCTGCTGGTGACGACTCGGGCGTCGACGCTGGCCGTAGAGAGGGTGCTGGGGAGGCCCGTGGAGGCCGTGAGGTTCAGGCCAAACATCCTGCTCGACGCCGAGGGAGGATTCGCAGGGGGAGGCGAGGGGGCAGAAGGTTTCGGGAAGCCCTGGGAAGAAGACGCGTGGGCGTCGCTCTCGTTCTCGAACGGAGGTCCCTCGTCGTCGTCCTCCTCCTCTCTGCCTCTGCCTCCCTCCGCGGTCCTGGTCGACCTCGTCAAGCCCTGCGACAGGTGCAGCATCCCGCACGTCAACCCGCGCACGGGCGAGCGCGACTCCCCCGACCTCACGCGGGCCCTGCGCGACGGCTGCGGCCGCTCCGGGGCGAAGCTCGGCTGGCTCGCGCTCCCGTCGTGGAGGGGCGCCGTCTTCTTCGGGTGGAACGGCGTGGTGAGGGACAAGGGAGGGCTGGAACACGCAAAGAGGGGCGAGGTGCTGTGCGTGGTGCGGGTAGGGGACGGCGTGCGGGTGGCGGAGAGGCGAGGGGAGGGTGAGGGGCCGAGGGGTCCGTTTCTGACGAGCGAGTGGGAAAAGGACTGAGTCTTTTTTTCTTCTTCTTTTTTTCTTTCATTTTTCTTTCTAGATTTTGCAAGTTCGTTCCGTTTCGTGTAGTGTACATAATGTAGATTTTCATTTCTCTTTCTCTTCCTCCCTCGCGACCTGCTGCAGCAGCGCAGCGAACTCGCGGGACCGGGCCACGGTCGCGAGGAGCTGCTGGAGCAGCGGGGTGCCGCTGAAGAGGCTGCCGCTGTTGCCACTGCCGCTCGTCTCGCTCCCGCTCTCGCCGCTGCTCCCGTCGCGCTCGTTGAGCCACGCCGCCGCCGACGCCGGAGCGAGCGCGCTGATCGAGACGGTGCCCAGGCTTGGGAGGGGAGCGCTGCTGGAGCCTCCGTCGACCCCCAGGGGAGGGGCAGGGTCGCCGCCTCCTCCGGGGCCTCCTCCGCTTCCTCCTCCCTCTCCGGCCACCGCAGTCGCCGCCGCCGTCGCTCCCTCCCCGGGCGCCGTCGCCCGGAGCTCGGCGCGCAGCAGTGGGCCGTCCGACGCGGCCCCCTCGATCGCCGACCGCAGCCTCTCGGCCTGGCTCCTCGGGAGGAGCATCGAAGGGATCGGGGGCTCTTCGCCCTCTTCCCTCGGGGGCCCCGCTCCTCGCTCCTCCTCCCTGGCCATCGTCGGGCCGGCCGGGGAGGAGGACGCGGAGAGGGGAGAGGGCGACCTCCTCCTCCCCATCGACAGGGGCGCGTCGTCGCCGCTCAGGACGACGACGGCGGCCGCTCCCGCGGAGGAGGAGGAGGAGTAGGAGTAGGAGCTCGGGCCCGGCGGCAGCGCCCGCGCGACCGCGGAAACCTTGGCCTCGAAGTCGCAGCTCCCCCTCTCGACCACGACGACCAAGGGCAACCCCGCCGCCGTCGACCCCGCCGGGATCGCGGGCTCGAAGGTCAGCGGGGAAGAGCAGGCGTCTGCTGGCCTCGCCGCGACGACGAGGCCCGAGACGGAGCAGGGGCGGCCGCCGACGTTTTCGTCCTCGCCGCCTCTCTCCTCGCACTCGGCCGCCGAGGCCAGGCTGGGCCCGAACTCGGCCGAGGAGCCCGAGAGATGCAGCACCGGGATCGAGGGGCGTTCTCCCTCGGAGGACGAGGAGGGGGAGACGCGGAGGCGGAGCCCCCACTCTCGAGCTCGGGGGGGAGGAGGGGAGTCTTCGCCGTCGGCCTGGTCTCCGCCGTCGACTCGGACGACCTGGAGCACGAGGGTTTCCGCCGGGACCAGCTCGGGCTTGATCGGTCTCTGCTCCCGCGGGACGAGCGAGAGCGAGCCGCAGGCGATTGTTTTTCTTGGCGCTGCTGCCGTCAAGGGAGACGACGGCGGCGACGACGAGGACAAAGGAGTCGCAGCAACAACGACTTCGTGGAGCCGGCAGAGCACCTGCGCGACCGGCGGGCGCTGCTGCTGCTGCTGCTGGAGAAACTGCAGCTGCTGAAGCAGCTGCCTCTGCTCCTGGAGCTGCTGCCGTTGCTGCCGCAGTAATAGGTTCTCGAGAGGAGAGGAGGTCGCTCGCGAGGGGCCGCCGCTCTTTTCCGTCTCCGCCTCCGCCTCCGTCTCCGCCGTCTCCGCCGCCGCCGCCGCCGCGCTCTCGGTCCTCTCCATCGCCAGCGCTGCCGCCTTCTCCGCCTCCCTCATCTCCCGCGCCCAGTGCTTCCTGACGGGAGCCATGGCCGCCTCGACGGCGCGGCAGGCGAGGCAGCGCCTGCGCCTCAGGGTCTCGACGTCGCGCTCCGTCGGCGAGAGCAGCGGCATCGCGGCCGAGAGGGACCGCGAGATCGCGAGAGAAGAAGAAAAAGGAGACGACGACGACGACGACGATGACGACGACGGCGAGGAGGAGAGGGAGGAACAGAGGCGGGAGCACGACGCGGGAGCAGGCGAGGAAGGCGAAGAAGAAGATTCTCCCCCTTCCTCGGCCTCGGGTGAAGAGGGGAGCGGCGGGTACGGAGGCAACGGGTGGCCCTCTGTCGTCAGCACGACGCCGTCGAGCAGCCGGGCGGTCGAGCCTCCCTCTCGCTCGCCTTGGTCTGTCGCTCCGTCGGCGGGGGCGGCGGAGAAGAGCAGCCAGAGGTACTTGACGGTTTCCGAGAGGAAGAAGGACTCCTGTTTCAATAGTTTTTTCGTTTTTGGAGAAAAAGTTCAGTCGAGGTTTCGAAAAGAGTGAATTTTTGTTGTTGTTGAAGGAATCAAAGCCGTTGCCTTCCAGTTGCTCTTCCCTCTCCGTCGCTCTCCTCTCTCTCTCTCTCTCTCTCTCTCTCTAAACCTTTGGAACTCGACGGCTCTCTCACCATCGCGTCTTGCTGCTGAGCAGTTACTGCTGCTGCTGCTGCTGCTGCCGTCGCCGCCGAAGAAGAGGAAGAACTCAAAGACGACGAAGGAGTTTCACCGTCGCCGACGTCGGCGAGCGCCGCGAAGCCGCACCTGGCCTTGCACCTCTCGCGGAGCGTCCGCATCACCGCGGCGCCCGTGGCCAGGTAGGCCTCGTGTCCCGTCTCCCCGAACATCGCGAACGAAGACTCGACGATCTCGGGGCGGAGAGGGTAGCCCGGGAGCGTCGGGTGCCTCGCGGCGCCCGAGACGTCGAGCGCCTCGGGAAGGCCGCCAAACCTCGACCAGGCCGCGGCAAAGTCCGCGTGCGACCGGGAGGCGTCGAGAACCTGACCCGCGAGGGCCTGGAGCCCCGGCCAGAACGCGCCCAGACTGGAGATCCAGGGGCGGGTCATGGCCGCGGTGTCGACGTGGGAGTCGACTCTCCACGCCTTTCGTCGGGGCTTCAGAGTGAACTTTGTTGCCTCGTTGTTGTCGACGTTCTTCTTCTTCTTCTTCTTCTTCTTCTTCTTTCGCTCTTTTTCGACCTCTGCACCAGTTCCGTCTTCTTCTTCTCCTCCTCCTCCTCCTCCTCCTCCTCCTCCTTCTCTTTCGAGCATCAGCACGATCGGAGGGCTGCAGTGCCGCATCGCAGAGGTGTAGGCCTCGACAAAGGCCGCGAGCCACTCCCCCTCGCCCGTCAGCAGGAATGACTTGAGGAGGTACTCGTAGTACGAGTCGATCCCCGCCCCGACGCCGGAGTCCTTGCGGACGAAGGTCCCCGAGTCGACGTCGACGGTGTTGCCGACGAGGCCCGTCAGGGGAGACCTGCCGGAGTGCAAGGCTCGAGCGGCTCTGGAGGCGGCGAGCTCGAACCGCGCGTCGCCGCTCTCACGGGACAGGGCCGCAAACTCGAGCAGGAGCGTGCCGGCGCAGGCGGCGCAGGTGGAGCGGTCTTTCTCCCTCCGCGGCGAGGAGGGCGGCTGCTGCCCCTTTTCCGTCAGGTGGACCCAGGAGAGAGGAATGCCCGTCGGGGTGTCAAAGGCAGGTAAGAGCCTCTCTGCCAGGTCGAGGGCCTTGTTCAGAAGGGAGACGCCGTCGTAGGAGGGGAATCGAAGAGGAGGAGGAGAAGAATTCGAAGAAGAGTTTCCCAGCAGGAGGTTTCCCCTCTTGAGGTAGATGTGCGAGCTGACGAGGGAGCCCACGGCGCGGATCGTCAGCTCGAAGACGTGCACCCTGGCGCCGCGCTTGTTGTCGAAGCGGAGGAGGGGATCGGAGGGAGGAGGGCCGCTGCTTTCCTTGTCCGCCCTTCGCTTCCCGCCGCCGCCGCCGGCGCGCTCGGGGGAAGAGCTGCCTTCCTCGGCGGCGGCTCCTCTGCTCGCCCAGGCCACGGTCCCCTCGAGCCTCTCCGACTCGCCCAGCATCAGTGCCGTCGTCATCGCGTCGATCCTGGTGAGCGCGATCCCCCCCTGGGAGTCGGACCCGGAGCAGGAGAGCGGCCTGAGGTCGTCCCGAGGGAAGGCGTGCTCGAGGTAGAAATCAAAGGTCGATGCGAACCAGTCTCGGGCCTCGTCCCGCAGCGACGCATAGTAGTGGTGGCGGGAACTTTTATTACTCGGTTTTCCCGGAAGAAAAGAGCTCTTGCCGTCCCAGATCGAACGAGGGGGCAGCGTGAGGCCAGTTGCGGGGTCGAAGGTGGGCTCGAAGAGGGAGGCCGGAGAGCTGCTGCTGCCCCTGCTCGCGACGCCGACGACGCCCGGGGAGGCAGACGAAGAAGCAGACGACGGAGACGAGGAAGAAGGAGACAGCAGCGCGGTCGCTGCGAGCGCGGCCTGTTTTTATTTATTTATTTATTTGGAACGCTCTTAGATTGACGAATGATGATAAGGAAAAGGGATATCGACAGAACCCAGCGCTCTCCTGATCTCTCTCTCTCTTACCAGGAGCGCGGCGGCGATGAGGTCGACGACGAGTTTTTTCGTGCCGCGAGAAGCGGCGCCATCGATTGGCGGCGCCGCCGATCTCGTCGCTCGTTCTTCCGGAGGCGGCGCCGGCTTTCCTTCTCTATCTTTTCCTCGTCGCCGCCGGTAGAGGCGCTGAGGAGACCGGTGGGATTCATCTGCGAGCCCGCTCTCATCGCCATCGCTGCTTGAGCCCATCTTTGAAGGGGGCGACGTGATTTGGAGATGGTGAAAAACAAAAATAAACGAAAAGCCTTTTCCTTTTTTTCTTCGAGAGGCTCGTCGTCTTCACTCTTTTCCTTTTTTGTTTTGACCTCCTCGACCCCTCGCCTTCCTCGATCCGCGTGCCCGTCCCCCCCTCTTCTCTCTCCCTGCTGGGATGGACCACCCGCCGCAGAGCACGCCGCCGTTATGGCACGCTTACGGAGGAAGCAGCTACATCAGCAGCTGGAATCCTGCAGCGAAGTCGTCGCCTCTCCCTCTCCCCTCCCCTTCCCCTCCTCACCCCGACCTCGACCCCCCTCCGGCGACGGGGAGCACCGTCGTGGCCGCGCCCTGCGGCACCTCCGATGCCGCCGCTATAGGGCTCGAACACGCCTCCAGGGAGGGCAAGAGCGGCGGCGGCGGCAGCGGCGGCGGAGAAGCAGGAGCAGCAGCAGCAGCCGCTCAGCAACAGCAACAGCGAGAAGAGGAAGAGCAGCAACAGCAGCAGCAAGGCTTCTTCTGCTTTCAGCAGCAGCAGCAGCAGCAGATGCGGCAGCAGCAGGAGGCTTACAACGCTTGGTGCTATCAGCAGTGGTACCTCGAGCAGCAGCAGCAGCAGCTGATGTGGCAACAGCAACAGGAGATTGGGCAGAGAGCGGCGGCGTCGGCGGCGGAGCCTTCTCCTTCCCCTTCTGCTCCCACCGCCGAAAAAACTCCGCCGCCGCCGCCGCCGAAAAAGTCTTCCTCCTCCTCCGCTCCCGCCGCCTCTCTCCAGCTGCTCCGGTACGAGCGCTCCCTCTGCAGCGAGCGCCGCAGGCTCGCCGCCGAGCGCGCCCTGGCGGACGCCGCGGCCTGCAGGATGGCGCGCGCGGCGGAGGCCCTGGCCGCCGCGGCGGCGAGGTGCGAGAGGGCGGTCGTCGTCGCCGCGTCTTCTTCTTCTTTGGCGGGGAGAGAGAGAGGGAGAGGGGGAGTGAGGGCGTCGTCGTCGTCGTCGCTGCGTCGCTGGTCCACTGCCAATGCCGCTGCTCCTGCGGCAGAGAGCAGCGCTGCAGGTGAAGAAGTAGAAGAAGGAGAAGGAGAGTCTGATTCGTTCGCAGCCGCTCCTGCTCTCCGCGGGGCGGAGCAGGCGCTGCGCAGGTTTGCGAGCTGGGGAGGAGGCCGAGGAGGGAGCGAGTTTTTGCCTCGGACGTTTGCTTCCCTGGCGGGAGGAGGAGGAGGATGGGCACCAGGAGACTTGATCGGGGATTCTTTCTTGAGCGAAGATGCTGCCGCTGCTGTTTTCGAAGGGGGGCGCAATAGGAGGGGAAGAAGGACGGCGACGAGGCCGGGAGAGAGGGAGCGACAGCGGCAGCACCGGGAAACGACGGCGGCGACGGCGACGACCGCGGAGAGTTTGAACGTCGCTGAAGCTCTGAAAACAACGACAACGCCAGCCAGGACAACAGAAGCAACCCCAGATCTCCCTCCGGAGCAATTCAAGGAAAGAAAGAGGGGCCGCATCGCGAGGGCGCTGCGGAAGTGGCTGCTGTAAGAAAAGAAGAAGGAGAAGAACTGGACTTTTTTTTGTTTCTTTCATTTCATTTTTTCAAAGCAAAGCATAAAGCAGATAGAATCGAAGTAAAAGCAAAACAGCGCGCGCGTAAAAAGCAGAAACTCGCAAGGAAGCGGAGAAAGGAGCAAACAAGCAAATCGAAACGGCGAATGGAAAAAAAGTGTGCGGAGAAGAAAAGCAAAAGAAAGGCAAAAACCTCCACTTCCCTCCCCTCCCGCTCCCTCCCTCAGTCATAGTATCGAGAAGAATGCGATTTCTTCTTCGCGAACTCCATCTCGTCCACGAAGTCGTCCCATTTACCCCACGCGTCGCAACCGAAGCAGACGCCCTTGAAGGAGCCCTCGAGGGGCAGCTCCGGCGGCGAGTCTCCTCCTCCTTTCTTTTGGAAGGTGCGCTTTTTGCCACAGCCACCGCCGCCGCGCGCACCGCCGCCGCCGCCGCCGTCGGGAAGAGAAGAAGAAGAAGAAGAAGAAGAAGAAGAAGAAGAAGCCGAGGAAGCAAGAGCATGGACAAACGCTGCGGCTCGCGCGGCATCCGCAGTAAGGACCGCCCCCGGAGGCACTGCCTCGGCGGAAGCCGCGACGAAAGATCCGTCGGTGCACTTGAAGCGGCAGCCGTGAAGGTGGACCCTCACGATCTTCTTCGACCCAGCGAGAAACCTCGAGAGGAGCTCCCCGGCTCCCGCGCCACCGCCCGACGCCGCCGCCGCCGACGACGACGTCGTAGCACCAGCACCAGCACCAGCACCAGCAGCAGCAGCCCTCCTGAAAGCCGCGAGCGATGTCACCGGCGTCAGCTCGAGGTCGCAGTTCTCCAGGAGAAGGAGCTTCAGGTGCGGGTAGCGCGACTTTGTCGCAAAGAGGCCCTCGAGATCGAGGAAACCTAAAAAGACAGAAGTTTTTTTTTAATTATTTTTTTCCCGTTTTTTGGGCGTGTGTGAGAGAAGGAAAACTTGAAATTTGAAATAGAGCGGAAAAAAAAAAACTGACCCTGCGACTGGCGGCTCTGCAGCTCGCAGAAGCGCGCAAACCACTCGCAGTCCGAAAACTGGGCGCGACCAGGCCCATAGCCCTGGAAACCCGCTGCCAGAAACTCGAGCTCTGCAAAGCCGCCGCCGCGCTGCGACGGCAGGTAAAACGGTTGGGTTTGCCCGCGGGCGTTGCGAATGCCCCTCATCACAAGGCGGCGCAGCGCCGGGAACTGCGTTGCTGCCGTGAGTTTGCGGCGGACAAAGCCGCTAACGTCGAGCGAGGTCAACCTGCCGTGGGCCTGCGAAAAGGCCGAGAGGTCCAGCAGAGGAGGGATCGCCGCGGAGGTGCCGGGGCTGGCGAGACGAACGGCGAGCCGGCGAAGGCCGCGCAGCGCGCTGAAGCCGTAGGGGAAGGTCTGCGCGGAGGTTTCGGCAACGTCGATCAGGAGCTCGGTCACGCAGTCCGCGAGCGGCGCGAGCGCCGCGTCGAGACGGGCCGGCGACGCCGTGCCGAGGCGCGCCGCCAAGTCCCCCCTGCGATAGTAACCGGCGGCGAGGCGCACAACGGAAGCGCCGTCGTCCTCGGCAACGACCGCGAAGGGGAGGCCGGGGAAGTTCCCGACGCTACACTGCATGAAATGCAGCGTCGAGGGGCTCACGATGCCCTCAAAGGAGGCGCGGGAGAGCAGAAAGGCGACGGGGCCTCTATCGGCGGGGCCCACGAGGCGAAGAACGCGCACAGATGGGAGCGGCCCGAGCCCCGGCGGCGGCCTCGAATTCGCTGCAGCCGCCTCCGACGACGGCGCGGGAGGCGCCGAAGCTCCCTCGCGCGCGAAGCCTCCCCTTGTTGCTCGGCGCCATTGCTCGCTATCGACAGAGAGGTCGACGAGCTGGTTGCCGAGGGGCTGCAGCAAGGCTCCGAGAGTGCGAGGCGCGGCGCGGCGGGCGACGGCCTCCGCGGCCGGCTGCCTCTGCTGCGGCGACGCCGGCCCCTCCTCGGGCTGCCAGAACCTGATGTCGAGGGCGAGCTTCTCGATCGGAGAGTTCTTGGCGAGCAGCGCGAGAGCCGAGGAGGCGAGACCGACGTCCGTCCCTTCCTCGTAAGGCCGCGAGGTCGAGGTGGACCCCGAGGTTGAAGCGCCGCCCGCGGCCGAGGTCGAAGCGCCGCCCGCAGTGGCGGCGGCGGCAACGGCGGAGGAGGAAGAGATGCCGAGCCCTTCCGCCCATCCTTGCGGCAACTCGAGAACCTGCCGCAGAACCTGCCTAGTCTCCAGCCAGCCTCGCAGCGCCAGGACGCGGACGTTGCCGCCGCCGCCGCGCGCCGAGTCCGGCGAAGAGGCCGCGACGCCCTCGGCGACGGCGCGAAGCAGGCACGGAAGGAGGCCGGGGGACAAGTCGCGGACTATCCACGACGCCGAGACGTCGATCATGGAGATCAGCGGCAGGTCGCTGACGAGCGAGGCGACGGCCTCGAGCTCGGACTTTGAGAATTGCATACGATCCTTTGGGTAAGAAACTTGCAGGCGGCGGGCACTGCCGGAGTTTGCGCGGCAGCGCTCGGCCAAACCCGGTTTCACGCCGCAGTTGTTCTCCTCCCTGATCCAGATGTCCCTAGACTCCAGAGACCTGATTTTCCTCTGCAGCTCCAGCGACTCGGGGTGCGGCTGCGGCTGCTGCTGCTGCTGCTGCGGCTGCTGCTGCTGCTGCTGAGGCGGCTGCTGCTGCTGCTGCTGAGGCGGCTGCGGTGGCGGCAGCGGCGGCGGCACGAGCTTCGTCTGCTGCTGAAATAAGGTCCTCACCTTCCGCCAGGTCTCGCTGCCTGGGCCCGCAATCCGGCGCGCCTGCTCCGGAGCCAGGAGATTGCCTTGGCCGATGACGATCTCGCCGCGGCCCTTGATGCCGCTCGCGACATCCTTTTCCCAGGAGCGGGAGACCGCGGCGGCGTTGATCGTGTCAAGGGCCGAGAGCTGAGGGAAAATCTCTCCGCGCCAGATGTCATTCGGTAAGATTTCGGCAGGCGGCTCCATGAGCTCGCCCCGCTCGTCGATGAGACCGACGCGGGCGTAGGCCCTCAGCTCCTCGAGATGCCGCGAGGCTGCCTCTGAGGCCTGCCGCGCGGCTTCGAGCGCGGCCGCGGCCTCCTCGGCCTCCCTCGCCGCGTGCGCGATCGCTGCGTCGCGTGGGTCGACGGGCGGCGCGCCCTGTTTCTTTTTTTTTGTGTTTGTGTGGGGGGGTGGGGCGGGGAAAGGAGAAAGAGCGAGAACAAGAAGCCTCCAGGAGATAAAGAGAGGGAGAGAAAAAGAGAGAGAAAAAGAGAGAAAAAGAAAGAGGGAGCATCGGCGCGGGTTTGAAGGAGTGGCGGCGAGGGAGTGAAGAAAGGAGAAAGAAGGTCGACTACTGCAGCCGCTGCCTCGCCGCCGCCGCCGCCGTCGTCGTCGTCGTCGTCGTCGTCGCTCATTCGTCGTCGTTGACCACCAAAAGCGAAAAAAGAACGCTCTTGTTTTCCACCTCAAACCCGCGCGTTCCACTCTCTTTTTTCTGCACCAGAGCACTGATACGAGCGTCATGCGGTCGGAGCACGGCGAAGAGAGAGCAAATGTGCGTCGCAAGAGGAGAGAAAACGAAAGAGGAGGAAGAGCGAGCAAAGAGTCAAAAGAGAGCAAAGAGCAAAAACGACGGAAACAAAACAGAGTCGAGATACTCATAGGCGCTGGCTTGGCGCGGCTGGCCGCGGCGCGACGCTGGTGGGGCATGGTGAAGGAAGCGGTGACGCGAGGAACAAGAAGGCGAGAAGGAAGGAAAGAACAGAAGAAAAAAAGGAAGAAGAGAGGGAACAAAAAAGGAAAAGTGAGAGGAGAGCAAGCAAGGGTTGTCCAAAAAAAATTCTTTCATCTCTCCCTCTCTCTTTCTCTTTCTCCCCATTCAATTGTCAAAATCGCAGCACTCTCTTCCTTGTGCTGTTTTTATGCGATGTTACACTTCAAAAAAGCTTGGAAACAAAAAGAGACAAAGAGCAAAGACCAGCATCTTCTTCCTCCTCCTTCTCCTCCTCCTGCTCCTCCACCGAACTAGGCCGCTGGCGGGCCCGTCGTCACGACGCGGGGGTTGGACGACGCCTGGATGGTCATCGCGAGCCTGAACATGGCCTCCTCGTCGTGTTCCTCCCGGCGGATCGAAGAAGAAGAAGAAGAAGAAGAAGAAGAAGAAGAAGAAGAAGAAGAAGCAGGAGCGCAGGGCAGAACGGCCTCTCGAGGCATGCCGGGAAGCGCCGCTGCGATCTCGGAGGCGCCACCGAGGAAGGAGCGCGGCGCTGTCCGAGAAGCCGCTGCGGAGCGCGCCCGGGTCGTTCTTGGCGGCGGCGGCGGGCAAGAAAAAGGAAAAGGCGGTGGCGGCGGGCTCGGCAGCTTCGTTGCTGCTGCTGCTGCTGCTGTCGTGTCGTCGAAGCATTTCGCTGCCTTGGCCGGGGGAGGGATAGAGAGAGGCAGCGGGAGAGGCAGTGGCGCCGTGCATTTCCGAGGGGCGGCAGCGGCAGCAGCAGCAGCAGCAGCGGCGGCGGCGTAGGCGGCGACGTCGGCGGCGGTGGCGACAAAGCCGAGCCCGGCCGCGACGGCTGTCAGGTCCACCGAGGGAAACCTCCCCAGCCCGAGGGACCGCGCCCTCTTGATGGAGGCGATGGTCGCGGCCATCACCGTCTTCTCGTTACTGATGATTGGGAGAGAGAGCGGGATCGAGACCGTTGGAGCGGGAGCGGAAGGAGAAGGCAGCTGGTGCTGGTGTTGCGACGCGCGAGCGCCGCCACCGCCACCGCCACTGTCGTCGTCGTCATTGTCGTTTCCTTCGGCATCAACGTCCACGTCCGCGGCCCCCAAGAGAAAGCGGCAGTAGCCAGAGACTATTCTCTCTGGTGGAATCACGCTCTCAGGTCTGTCGATTGGCGGCGGAGGCGCGGCGGCGAGCAGAGCTGCTTCGCCGCCCCCGCTGCCGGAGGAGGTTGAGGTCGACGAGTGCAAGGGGAGAAAGGCGGCGGAGCGCGTGGCGGGCAGCGACCACGAGACGTTGCGGCAGCCGAGGAGCTCGAGATTGATCGCTGCTGCTGCTGCTGCGAACACGGACTCCGGGTGGTGCGGCGCCGTTGGCGAGGCCATTTTTGATTCCCGCTGCGTTTACTTTGGGAAGAGAAGAAAGAGAAGAAAGAGAAAAAGGGGGTGAGACAGAACAATGTGGGCCCGCTCCGATCCCCCGCTCGCTCGACCTCCGTCCCCCCATCGACTGAATATCATTTGCCCGACGCTACTCTTTCTGCGGCATTTTTTCCTCTTGCAACCGCTTGAACCGATCGCAAAATGTCAAAAGTTGATCATCAAGAGAAAATCAAAGGCAAATCGACCGACCAGCGTGGCGCGATGGGGGAAAAATGATGGCAAAAGACAGTCGACGTTGAGCTTGTCGATGCCATCGAAGCGAAACTGAAGCTTTATTGGTTTCAGAGCTCCGCAGCGCCCGCGATGCTGGATTTCCAGGCGCATTCAGTGCGGCATTCGATTAAAATTATTAAGAACCAACCTTCCGAGCAAAAGAGAGAGAAAGAAGCAACGAATAGAACAGAAAAGAGAAGCGCGCCCGACGTCTCTCTCGAAGAAAAGCTAGCCAGGGCGGTTTTCGACGAGGAGAGTGACGGCCGACTTCATCTTCTAAATAACTTCCCCTTCCTCCTCGCACGCCGCTTGCTTCGGTAGTTTTTTCCAAGTGCGTTCAGTGGCTCGGATTGTTTTTTTCTACAAGAGAAGAGAGCGCTCCTAGGAGAAGAGAGCTCCTAACGCCATCATCATCATCAGTACCCTTTCTCGACGTCCACCACGACAACGGGCCCGTCGCTGTCGTCGCTATCGTCACTCCCGTCGCTGCCTTGCTCGCCGCCGCCTCGAGACGCACCTCCTCCTTCCCTTCTTCTTCCACCCTCCCCCCCGAGCCTCAGCTCTTTCATCCTCGGCTTGCCCAACCCTGCCCACCCGAGCCCCTCTTCGAGGACCTTCGACAGCCTTGCGCAGGATACCTTGAGCTCCGGCGAAGGCGGAGGCAAGCGGACTCTTTTGGTTTGAGTTTCGCCGCTGCCGCCGCCGCCATCACCTTCGATCATGAAATCGACTCCTTCCTCCGAGGCCTCCCTGACGTTTTCGAGAAAGCGCCGCGCAATCTTTTTCAAAAAAGAATCTTCCAGCAGGTCGTCGACGAGGCTGTTTGTCGCTGCTGCTGCTGCTGCTGCTGAAGAAGAAGAAGAAGAAGCAGCGGAAGCGGAGGAAGAGGAACCAGGGTTCGTCGTCGCCGCCGTCGTCGTCGCGGCCGCGAGCTGCGCCGAGAGCGCATCTACAAACTCGCGGAAGAACCCGCCGTCGACCTTCATCGCTGTCGCCGTCGTCGCCGTCGCCGGCTCCTCTTTTTGGGCCCCACTTTTTCCTCCTTCGCTCCCTCGGCGGCCGTCGCCGTCGCCGTCGCCGCCCCGTCCCTCCGGGAGGCAGGCCCCGGCCTCGCAGCTCAGCACCAGCCCGAGGCACCCCCTCCACGCCGCAAACCCCAGCAGGGAGTGCCCCGCCCAGAAGGAGACGAAGGCGTGCTGAAACTCCCCGAGGAGCTCCCCGGCGTCGCCGCTGAACGGAGGCGAAGAAACGACAGCTTGCAGCGTGGAGGTCTTGTCGAGATTCGCCGCGGTGAGCAGGGAAGAAGCAGGAGGAGGAGGACGTGGAGAAGAAAGGGGAGGGGGAGGAGAACGAGGAGGAGGAGGAGAACGAGGAGGAGGAGAGGCGTCGCTCTGTTGGCCTTGCTTCTTGCGATCGACGACCGCGTGCCGGGGGAGCTCCACGTAGCGAGGCGCACCGACGACGTCCGAGACGACGGCGGCGGCGGCGGCGACGGCGTCGGAGGGAGGAGGAGCCGAGGAGGAGCCGCCAGCGCTTCTTCTCGCTCTGCGCCCGCTCTCGAGCTGCTCGTCGAGCTTCCGCTCGGCCTCTGTCGGGACTTGCGCCTTCCCCCCTCCCCTCTTCTCCACCTCCTCCGTCTCGGCGACCACGCTCATCGCGACCGCTTTGGACGATGGGGCCGGAGCGATCCGTGCGGTCGTTCGCGGAGAGATGAAGCGCGTCAGGGACTGCCACAGCCCCCACGAGCCCAGGTCGTACGGAGCGAGGTGCGCGTCAAAGTCAAACCTCCTGACTCCCGCCGTGTACCTCTCGACCTCGTCCTCGTCCTCCAGCGGCACGAGCACCTCGTGCTCGGGGCTCCACCGGCGGATCGTCACGGATCCAGGTGCAGAGGCATGGAAGAAGAAAAAAGTGGTCGGGCCGACAGCAGAGCCCGCGCCGCGTCCGTCCCCTTGTCTCCCGCGGCCGCTCGCGTTGGTCGCGACAAAGTGAGCTCCCCCTCCTCCTCCGCCTCCGCCTCCCCCTTCCCCTCCCCCTCCGCCTCCGCCTCCGCCTCCTCCTCCGCCGCCTCCCCGAACCACCGGAATCATCTTGACGCCCTTGAAGTTGGGCCCGGCGATGAAGGAGCGGTGGTCTATCCCCACAATCGTGCCGGGCGGCACGTCGAGGAGCAGGAGCGAGGCGCCCGAGGTCGCCAGGGCGCGGGCGTCGTCCGGTGCGAGCGAGACCGAGTAGGGGAGCGGCGTCGATGGCGTTTTTGAATACGACGGTGGCGGCACCATCTTGCCTCGACTATGCTTCTTTTGTCGCTTCTTTGCTTCGCGTTCTCTCTTTAAGATCCAGTGCTTCGGGACGATTGAGAGCTTGCCAGCCTCAGAGGGAAAAGAGAAGCGGCAAGCGCGCTTGCCAAAAAGAGGCGGAAAACGTTCAAGCCATCGAGCGAGTTCCCCCCACCCCCTTTTTCTTCTTCTTCGGCCTCGAGAGGATCTGTGGCGCGGAGCTGGAGCATTTTTTCGCTAGGAGAGAGAAGGAAGTCGCCATCGCGTTACTAATCGACAAGAAGAAACGGTCGCCCTCGCACGCGCCTCGCTCTCTTGCCTGTCCCTTCCCCAGCTCTGCGCGACGAGAAAGACGCACCCGAAATGTCCCCTCCCGCTCCCGCGGAGGGAGGCTCCGCGTTCTCCAACAGCGCCGCTCAGGCGCCGAGGTCGACCAAGTTCGACGATGGCGGCGACAGAGACGACAACAGACGGGACTCGCTGAATGCCTTCTCCGCCGCGGCAGCGGCCGCCACGCTCACCCCCTACACCGCTGCCCGCGCCAGCTTCGACACGGGCGGGGCGAGGAGGAACGGCTCCTCTCCGCACAGGAACTACACGGTCGACGGCCTCGCCGAGATAGACGAGCGAGAAAGCCGCAGCGGAGCCGGCGATCGAGCCACGACGTCCACGACCAATGACGTTGAGAATCCGGCGTCGCGGCCCGTCGCCGCCCGCCTTATGGAAGACGTGCCGCCCGAGAGCCGCATAGTGCTCGAGTTCCGCGACCTGAGCTGCTTCGTGCCGAGGCTGTTCCCGGCTGCTGGCGGCGGCGGAGGTTCAGGCGGTGCCGGCGCCGGCGGCGCGCTGATGCGCTCGGCGACCGTGCTCGGTCGCAGCGTCACGCGACGGAGGCGGCAGCAGCAGCCCGCTGGGAGCGGTGGCAACGAGTCCGTCGTCGCCGGCTCGACCAGCGAGGCGGGAGGCGGCGGCAGCATCGCCACACCGTCTTCTTCGTCCAAGCCGATGCGCCAGGTGAGCATTGGTAGAGAAGGGCAGGGGGAGAGGGAGAGGGGGAGAAGAAAAAAGAAAGAAAAACTCAACCCTTCCCTTTCGACCTCGGGGAAAACATACACACACACACACGCTCTCCTTTTCACAGGTTCTCTTCAATATCACCGGGTGCTGCCTCCCCGGCGAGGTCCTCGCCCTGATGGGCCCCTCGGGCTCCGGCAAGACCTCCCTCCTGTCGATCCTGGGCGGCCGAACGCCCAAGGGCGCGACCATCGCCTCGGGCGAGGGCGGCGGCGTGCTTTTCAACGGCGAGCCCCTCACAAAGGGCGCCAAGAGGCAGCTGGGCTTTGTGCTCCAGGACGACCTGCTCTACGAGTCGCTGACGGTCCACGAGACGCTGTACTTCGCGGCCATGCTGCGCTTGCCCAAGACGATGACGCCGGCGCAGAAGAGGGACAGGGTCGACGGCGTCATCTCCGCGCTGGGGCTGAGCAAGTGCCGCGACACCATCATCGGCGGGTTCTTCCGCCGCGGCGTCTCGGGAGGCGAGCGCAAGCGCGTCTCCGTGGGGCACGAGCTGCTCATCAACCCCTCGGTGCTGCTACTCGACGAGCCCACGTCGGGCCTCGACTCGACGACCGCGATGCGGCTGGTGACGACGCTGCGGTCGCTGGCCGCCGGCGAGCGTGCCGTCGCGACGACGATCCACCAGCCGAGCTCGCGGCTGTTCCAGCTGCTGGACAAGCTGCTGCTCCTGTCCGAGGGCCACGCGATCTACTACGGCAGGGCTCCGCTGGCCACGGACTGGTTTGCGCGGCTCGGGTACAGGATGCCCTACGGGGTCAACGCCGCGGACTTTCTGCTGGACGTGGCCTCGGGCGACGTCGTCGCCTCGAGCGGCGGCGGCGACGGCGAAGGCGGCGACGAAGGCGGCGTGGCCAAAAAGGGGACCCCTTCTCCTTCGGCCTCCCCTCCTCCCCTCTCGGGCGAGGCCTCCCGCCTCTTTCTCATCGACGCCTACGAGCGCTTCGCCGCCCTGCACGGCCACCGCCACGACGGCTTCGCCGCGTCCGTTGACATTGGCGGCCCCGAGAGCGACGGGAGCCAAGGGTACGAGGCGATGATGAAGGCCGCGGCCGACGCGAGGAGGAGGAGCCTCTCGGCCTCCCTTTCCGGCAACGACGCCGGAGGAGGAGGAGGAGGCCCGCTCGCCGTGGGAACGATGGAGGCCGTCGATCTCGACGGGAGCAGCCGCTCGCTCCGGCCGGGAGGCTCGGCTGCTGCTGCTGCTGCTGCTGCTGCTGCAAACGGCGTCGGCGGCGGCGCCGGCGGCGCGGCCAACGGTGCGACGGCCCTCTCGTCGATCGCCAAGGTGAAAGCCGCGCGCACCTCCGCGGCCTCCCTCCCCGGAGGAGGCGCTGCGGGAGGAGCAGGAGCCGGCAAAGAGCGCAGGTCGGATCGCTGGGGCGCCTCCTACTGGACGCAGATCTCGGTGCTCTTCTCCCGCGCGGTCAAGACCAGGAGGTTCGAGGCGCTCTCGCTGCAGGACTTTTTGCAGTTCATCATCGTCGGCGTCCTGTCGGGCCTGTTTTGGTGGCAGATCGGCCGCAACAAGACCGTCGCCGCGGCCGCCAACGTCAACGGCCTCCTCTTCTTCGAGATGCTGTTCCTGTCGTTCCGGTCCATGTTCGCGGCGCTGTTCACCTTCCCGAGCGAGTACAAGATGATGCTCAAGGAGCGCGCCAGCGGGATGTACCGCCTGTCGGCCTTTTATTTCGCGAGGTCGGCGTCGGATATCCCGATGGAGGTGACTGTCCCCTCGGTGTTTATCGTCATTGTTTACTTTATGGCGGGTTTGAGGCTCGAGGCGTGGGCGTTCTTTGCCAACTGGGCGTCGGTGACGCTGGTGCTGCTGGTGGCGCAGTCGTTTGGGCTGCTGATCGGTGAGTTGGTAGTTTTCCTTCTTTTTTTACGGGGGGGGGGGGCGAGAAGAGGAGAAGGCCGAGAGAGGGACGTTCTCCGTCTCTTTTCTCTCTCTCTTTTCTCTCTCTCCTCTCTTTTCTCTCTCTCTTTTCTCTCTCTCTCCCCTCTCTCTCCTCTCTTTTCTCTCTCTCTCTCTTTTCTCTCTCTCTCTCTCTCTCTCTTTTCTCTCTCTCTCTTCTCCGTTCCGACCCACTCACTCCTCTCTCCCCCTCCAAAACTCACCCCCGCTCTCGCCTCTCTCTCATCTCTCTCTCGTCTCTCCCTCTCAAAAAAAAGGCGCCACCGTCATGGTCCCCAAGACCGCGCAGACCATCACCTCGGTCATCATGCTGACGATAATGCTCGTCGGCGGCTTCTACGTGACCAACATCCCGGCCTGGATCGCGTGGATGAAGTACTTGAGCTTCGTCTATTACGGGTACAACCTGCTGCTCAAGGTCGAGTACTCGGGCGTCACGCTCTTCAGCTGCAGGGGGCCCGCGGCGAGCGACGGGTCCCCCGCGGGCGGCGCCGCGGGCGTCGTCGTGCGCAACCCCGAGGCCGACCCCAGCTGCTCTCCCGTGCCCCCGGGGGGGCTGCAGGCGATCCTGCATCTGCAGGAGAACACCGAGACGTGGCCCTGGGAGGCCATCGCCCTGCTGGGGTGGCTGGTCGTGTTCAGGTACGCGATCTACTGGGCGCTGCGGAGGAAGACGAGCTCGACGGCGAGGAAGTGATCGACTGGCGAGCGAGGAGGTTGTGCTTTTTTTGTTTTTGTTTCTGTCTTTTCGTTGCAGAAAAATAAAGAAATGGACCCCGCCGTCCTCCTACCTCGATCCCCTTGTCACCTTCCCTCCCACACACCGCTGCTGCTTCTGCTGCCGCTTCTGCTGCAGGGAGCAGTAGAAGCAGAAGACGAAGACGAAGTCGAACAGAACATCAACAAAGAACCGATGTGTGTTACTAAACAAAATTACAAACGAAAAGAGTGCATTTTTCTTCTTCTTCAACGATTCAGAAGCAGCAACTCCCTGGCCTCGCTCAGCACGTCGCTCCAGAGGGCGGCGCCGTCTGCGGCTGCCGGCAGCTCCTTCTTGCGCCACGGAGCGAGGGGGGCGCCGCCGTCGTCCGTGTCGTCGCCGTCGCTCCTGCTGGCCGTGGCGCTTTCACCGCTTTCGCCGCGCTTGGTCACCCCGCTCCTCCTCCCTCGTCTCCCACCTCCGCCCCCGCCCCCGCCCCTGCCCCCGCTTCCCGCTCTTCCTCCCCTTTTCCTCCTCCCGTTGTCAAAGTCCCCAGCGACAAAGGTACGCACGCCCTTGTGCGAAGCGTACCTCAGAAACTCCGTAAAATAGTTGTCCGCCGAGCAAAAGACCAGGCCAGAGAGGCCCCCGCCGCCGCCGCCGCCTCCCCCTCCCCCTCCTCCGTCCCCGTCGATCGAGGCGAGCGCCCCCGCGGCGCAGGAGACCACCATGGCGTCCGCCGCGTTTCTGGTGGACGGTACCGTGACGAGCGAGACGCCCGCCGAGGACAGGGACCCGGAGAGCCCGGGCCGGCTCCGTACCGTGGCCTCGTTGGCAAAGGCGGCGGCGCGGACGGGAAAGGACGGAGGAGAGGCGCCGCCGCCGCCGCCGCCAACGCCGCCTCCTCTCAGGAGAAGCTCCTCCATCTTCTGCGCGAGCACGCTGACGACGGCGGAGGCGATCTCCGGGGTCTGGGAGGGGATCGGAGCGTTGTCCAGGTCGAAGAGGATGAGGATCGGTTTTTTCAGAGCCGCAGCAGCAGCGGGTGCAGCGGCAGCGGCAGCGGCCAAGGGGCTCGCGGTCTCTGTCTCCTCCGAGGTCGCCGAGGTGGTCGCCGAGGTCGGAATCGCTGCCGCCGACGCCCGAGCGACAGATCGTGTTCGCGTCTGCTGCTTCTGCTGCTGCCGCCTCCTCGACAGCGCCGCGGGAGACGCGCCAGTGCTCGCGCTCGAAACAGGGCGCAGCGCCTGTGCAGGCGCCATCGCAATTCGCGCGCGCTCCGAGGGAGCAGGGCAGGCGTTGGAGCTTTTTTCAAGCTTTTTTCTCTCTGAAAAGTGGTGAGGTTCTCGTCATTTTTCCTCGACCACGCCGACTGATTGCCTCCTCCCTCCGACGCAATGCCCACGCTCGCCTCTGCCGCGCGAGCTGCGGGCGCGCCAATCCGCTGCACCCAGCGACGGGCCGCGTTCTCTCCTCGGCCCTCTCGAGCGCACGAGCTGAGCCAGGGGCGGAGCGAGGCCCCGATGCAGTCCTTTTCTTCTCCTTTGTCGTCGAACGCCGAGCGCCGCTGCGGCCGCGGCGCCGCCGCCGTCTCTGCTTCTTCTCCGACCTCTTCTTCCACTTCTTCTTCTTCTTCTTCCACGACTGCCGCGGCCTCTGCCGGCGGCGACTCCGACTACCTCGCCCTCAAGGGGGTCCAGGTCTTCCCCGCGGCCTTCCCCGGGGGAGGCAAATCGCCGTCCCCCGTCGACCTCCTGTCCCTCTTCCGCGCCTCCCCGGAAGACAGGACGGCCCTGATCTTCCTGACGCACGGCGCGGACCTGGCCCCGCAGGAGCTGATGCCGCGCCTGGCCAAGAGGCTCCCGGCCCTGAGGGCGCAGGGCGTCAGGGTACTCGTGTTCTTGATGGGCACCCCGGAGAACGCGGTGGCCTTCGCGAAGACTGTCGGGCTCGCGGAGGAGGTGGAAGGAAAGGAGCCTTCCTCGTCCTCCGGCGGCGGCGGCGGTCCCCTGTTCTTCGCGGACCCGACCGCCTCTGCCTACGACGCCCTGAAATTTTCGAAAGGGTTTGACCCGGAGCTGCCCATCGTCGGCAAGGGGGTGCTCTCGGGCTGGGTCAGGTGAGAGAAGAGAGAGAGAGATAGAAAACGCGTGGCCTTTTTTTTTCCCCTTGGTTTCCCCCGTGCCTCTTTTTTCTTTCTGCTCTTCGTTTCTCGTCCAACAAAATCTCATTCCTTCCCTTCTTCGTCCCGCCTCTCCTTTTCTTCTTATTCCTTGGATAATAAAAAAACCAAAACGAAAACTAACCACCAGGACGGGCCTCATGCTCGCCGGGCTGGGCTCCCCGGGCACGATGCGAGAGGTCGCCCGAGGCTACCTCGGGGACCGCTCGGCCCCGCCCGTCTTCGAAAAGGCCGGGCCGTTCGACATCCTGGGGAAGGACTATCAGAGGCCTATGGAGCTGGCCACGCTCAGGCTCAACTCGATGGTGACCGTGCTGAGCAGGTGGAGCGAGCTGGCCCCGCCCGACGCGGCGCTGCTCCCCAGGCTCGGCGGCGCGGTCGTGTTGAGGGGAAGGAGGACCGTGTTCAGGCACGACGACGCCGGAATTTTGAAATACTGCGACCTGGACGCGCTGGTGAAGGCCGCCTCGGACGAGAGGGCACTCCCTGAGGGGAGGAGGGAGGGGTAGAGAGTAGAGGGAGAGAGAGGAGATAGAGACGAGTGGGAGAGAGAAAAGAGAGAAGAGTGGGAGAGAGAAAAGAGAGAGAGAGAGAGAGAGAAAGGTTTGCAAACGAGGAAACAGAAATAAACAAATTTACATATCCACTCCACCCCAATCTCCCTGGTTCTACTACCCGCGCCTCTGCCTCAGCCCCGAGGGAGAGGAAGAAGAAGGCCTCCCTCCCGCCGGAAGCTGCCTCTGCTGCTGTTGAGGAGGAGACGCAGACGAAGGATCAGCAGCAGCGTTGTTCCCGTTCGCGCCTCCCGCTCCTCCTCCTGCTCCTCCTCCACCGAGGAGCTCCTCGTACTCCTCGGGGTCGATCTTCATCCGCGGCAGCGCGAACACCGCGAAGGCGACGAAGCCGATCAGCATGCCGTAGGGCGTCTTGAGGAAGGCGACGACGTTGAAGGGCTGCGGGGTCTCGAAGTAGGTCGCCCGCGCCGTCGGGCGGAGGACGAGCAGGGAGGGAGCGGCGGCGGCCGTCTCGCCGCCATTGTCGGATTCCTTTCTCGTCGCCCGCTCGAGCGGCAGGAGCACCGCCGTCGAGGTCGCTGTGGAGTCCCTGGGGGCGGTGACGACCCCGTTGTTGCCCGGGCTTCCCCCAACGGCAGCTGCGACGTCAGCCAGCGGAGCCACCAGCCAGGCCCGGAACGGATCGCTGTTGTCTCCTCCGCTTCCTCCTCCTCCTCCTCCTCCCCCTTCTCCTCCTCCTCCTCCTCCTTCTTCTTCTTCTTCCTCCTTCACCTCGACGAGCACGCGCGGAAACACCAGCGAGGGCGACGAGACGTCGAGCGAGTAGACCCTTCCCCTGGGGACCCCGTGGAACGCGAAGAGGCCCCCGTCAGAGGCCCGCGGCCAGGTCGAGAGGGACGAGGTGTCGTCGTCTTCGGCGTCCAGCGGGGTGAGGCGGAGCTCGAGCGAGGCCGGGTCGGCGAGGGCGGGGTCTGGAGCGTTTTTTGTTTTGAGAGAGACAGAGAGAAAAAACCAATGAGCGATCGGCGGTCGATAGTTCTTCTTCGAGCTGAAACTTTTTTCATACGACTTTCTCACGCAATCTTACCTGGCCAGGCGATCGCGCCCGTCACACAGGCCGTTCCCGCCGCAGCGAGAGCGGGCCGGCAAAAGGCCGTCGCGGCGGCGACGAAGGCGACGAAAAAGGCAACGAGCGAGAGGTCGATCGCCATTCGTCGCCGTCGCTGCGGCTTGCCGCCTGTTGTCCGCCATGCTTGCGGTGTCATTTTTCAGCGCGCCGCCGTGCTTCGAGGAGAAGGGTGCACGCACGAGGGAGAGGCGATGACGACGTCCACTGAAAAGTGAAGGCGCGGAGAGAGAACTTGACGGAACGCGAAGAGAGAGCCGATCGGGAGAGGGAGAGAGAGAGCGAGTGAAACACAAAAAACTCCTCTTCAACTTTGACGCTCACTCTCCAACAAAGCAGGCACGCCTCCGACGCTTTTTGCTGCTCTCTCGCCTCTTTCGCCTCTCCCACGAAATGATCCGCTTCTTTCACTTGTTCGCCGCTGCGGCCGTGCTGCTGCTATCTCTGCAGGTAGGAATGAAAATAAAGCAGTAGAAAGACCCTTGGCGAGGCGGGCCTTCAATTGCTCTCCTTTGCTCTCTCGTTTTTGTTTTACTAGGCATTGCCGGGCGCGCCTCCCCCCCCCCCCCCACGCATGGGCCTCGCGTCGAGCCACTGGAGCCCTCCAGACACACTCGAGCTTCGACGCTCAAGCTCACCTGTCGACGCAAAAACACGAAACACGAAACGAAACGAAACAAAACAACAGCTCGCTAGCGGCGCCCCTTCTCCTTCTTCGGTTACGGCCAGCAGCAGCATCGGGGGAGGAAAGGAACACGCGCCCTCGCTCCTGGCGAAAGGGAGCGAGCTCTCTCTCCCTTCTCTCTGCGACGGCACCGCAGAGGACTGCTTGAAGGCGCCGCAGCTCAAGGTAAATGGAAGAGTGCCGATATACAGGAGGTGGAGAACAGGGGTTAATTGGTGGGGGCGCATCGAGAGGGGCAAACCGCCGCCGCCGCCCGCGTCTCCTGCTCCCCCGTTTGTGCCCACTGCTGCTGCTCGCAGGACGGACGGGCACGCGCGCCGGCTGGCGCGCGTGCCCTGTCAAAACTCCAGGAGTCTTTTCTCTCCGTCTCCTCATTATTACACGACATGAATTCAATGATGCAAAAAAACTGAAAACAAACAGGCCCGGCGGAGCCTCTCTCAGGCCTCTGCGGTTGCGGCGGCGGCGACGACGCCGACGACCGCAGAAGCGTCGGCGGCACCCGTCGCCGCAGTCGCTCCTGCTGCTCCCGCTGCTCCTGCAGTCGCCCCCCTGACCGCCGCAGAGATCAGCGCCCTCGAAAAGGACGCGGCGGCGACCGCAGCTGCTTCCGCAGCCGCTTCTGCTTCTTCCCCTTCCTCCTCCGCCGTCGTCCCTCAGGCAGCCCCGCTCGCTACGACCTCGGCCGAGGCGGCGTCTGCGGCGTCCGCAGCAGCGACCGCGACCCCTGCTGCCGTCGCCGCCGCCGCTCCTGCGGCTGCTGCTTCTGCAGCTGCAGCTGCTGCCTCCGCCGCAAAGACAGCAGCACCGTCTCCTTCTTCCTACCCCGTCGGGACGGGGACCGCGGCCCCTCCGGCCCCGGCGCTCTTCTCCACGGCCGAGCCCAACAGGGGCTTTGCCGCGGGCATGCGGGCGGGCCTGTCGGAGCTGCTCCAGGGAAGGGCCGGGGAGCACGCCGCCGAGGACGCGGCCGCGGCTGCGAGCAGGATCGCCGCGGCGCTGCCGCTGCCGAGGCTGCCGTTTTGACGAGGGTTGGGAGAGAGAGGGAGAGAGCAGTGTTTTTCTCCTCGTTCCTCTCTTCTTTCCTGTGTATTTTTTCCTCTCCTTTTCTCGAAGTCTTTCTTTTTCATTTTCCTTCCGACCGACGATGGGGCTCCAAGAGTCTCAAAAGAAACTCACGCTCGAAATCGAGGACGGATCGATCACGTTTCAGCTCTCTCGTGCCTCCTGCACGCGCTCTTGCTGAATGGATTCCGGAGCGATGGGCGTGGACGATGGTGAATAGAAAGAGAGAAAGTGAAAAGGAAACACGCTGAAGATTTAACTGCATCGGCGGGCGAATGTTCTCTCCCCTCGAGAATTTCACTAAACCCCGACCTCGACCTTATGGGGGCAAAAAAAAACGACAGGACGAAACCTCCACCTCCGCCAGGCAGCAGCTGCGGCATCAGCAGCATCTCAGGCTGCTCAGGCTGCTCAGGCACACGCGACAACCCACGGGCCGACCACTTTCTCCGCCCGCTCCTCCGCTGCCGGGCCGGAAGAGCAGCTCCTCGGCGGTGGCGGCGGCGGCGGCGGCGGCGACGGAGGAGGAGGGGACGAAGCACTAGCCTCGACCTCCTCCACCTTCACTGCCGCCGCGTTCGCTTCCGCCATCTCCCGAAACAGGCTCTTCGCTTTCATCGCGGCCAAGCTCTCCCTCGAGCCGTCCCCGGACCTCTTCGCCATCGCCCTCGCCTACTTCGTCCAGGGAGTGAAGATGCAGGTGATGCTCGCCGAGTCATTCTTCCTCAAGGACGTTCTGGGGGTATCGCCGGCCTCGGCCGCGGCAGCGCTGTCGATAGCCCATATCCCCTGGGTCTGCAAGCCTCTATACGGCTTCGTCTCGGACTCGTTCCCGCTGTTCGGCGGCGAGAAGCGCAGGCCCTACCTGGTGGGCTGCGGGCTCGCGGGCGCTCTGGCCTTTGCGGCGCTCTCGGCGACCCCGGCGACGAGCTACGCGCTCGCCGTGCTCTGGATGACTCTGTCCGAACTGGCCATCGCGTTCTCAGACGTCGTCGTCGACGCGCTCGTCGTCGAGCGGGCCCGCGGGGAGTCCCAGGCCACGGCGGGATCCCTGCAGAGCCTGTGCTGGGGCGCGCAGAGCGTGGGCTCGATGTCGACGGCGTGGGTCGCCGGCGCTCTCGTGGGGCTCGTGGGCCCCAGGCCCGTCTTCGCGCTGATGGCGTGCTTCCCGCTGCTGATCGGCGTGGCGGCTCTGTTTATCGACGAGAAGAGGCTGACGACGATGGATTCCACCACTGGCGGCACCACGACGAGTTCCACCGCTGTCACGACCACCACCGCCTCATCAACGTCGTCAACCTCGAAGCTCTCCGTCGTCCTCGCCCAAGCAAAGACCCTGGTCACGGCCCTCCTCCACCCCGCCGTCTTCGGTCCCGCGGCCTTCATCTTCTGCTACGGCGCGCCGCCGCGCGCCGGGTCGGCGATGTTCTACTTCTACACGAACGAACTGAAATTCACCCCGGAGTTTATCGGCCGGATCAACCTGCTCGACGGCGCGGCGCAGCTGGCGGGAGTCGCGCTCTTCAACGCCAAGCTGAAAGGAGTGCCTCTCCGAAAGGTCTTTTTTTGGGTCATCGTGGTCGGCGCCGCGGCGTCCTGCACGCAGCTGCTGCTGGTGACGCGCGTCAACTTGAACCTCGGATTACCGGACAAGCTCTTTGTCGCGTTCGACTCGGTGCTGCTCACGGGCCTGGGGAGGGTTGCGCTGATGCCCGTGCTGGTGCTGGCGGCGAGGCTGTGCCCTCCCGGGGTGGAGGCGACGCTGTACGCGGCGCTGATGAGCTTGAGCAACGCTGGGGGGGGAGTCGGTGAGGAGGAAAAAAACTACGAGGAGTTTTTTTGGCTTTGACTTTCTTTCTTCTTCTTTCTTTTCTTTGACAAGGGGAAAAAAACTCACGCCTCTTTCTCTCCTTTCTCTCTCGATCGGATCCCCGCCTCCCCACCCCCCCGCAAACATCAAAACAGGCGAAACAGCGGGGGCAGCCCTGACGGCCTTCCTGGGCGTCACCGCGACCGACTTTACGAGGCTTCCGCTGTTGGTCTTGATCTGCGCCGCGGCCTCGGTCGGGCCCGCCCTGTTGCTGCCTCTCGTCAGAGGAAGTGGAAGCAGCGGAGGAGGAGAAGGGGAAGGAGGAGCACGAGGAGGAGGAGCGGAGAAGAGGAAGAACAGCGCCAACGGAGGCCTCTCTTCGTCGGAGCTGATTCCGCTCAAGAGCAGCGAGACGGGGGACAGCGCCGTTTAGTTTATGTAAACGGCCTGTAAAAGAAAGAAAAAAGCACTGCAAACTTGTTTCAAGTTGAATCCTTTTTTCAAGGTCGAGATTGGGAGTTTTTTTGTGACGTCGATTCCGAAGTTCACTCTTTCTCCTTCTCCCTCCGCTGGTCTGTTCTTTTCGCCGACGGCCAGAACGGCGACACAGTTCGCGGCTGTCAGCTGCTCTCCCTCTCGCCCTCTCCTCGTGTCCAGTAGACGACGCGACAAGAGAGAAGCAGAGACAGCAGGCTGCTGGGAGAAGCGCAAGAGCAATCTCGGCTCGACGAACATCCAAATCGCCGCTCCTTTTTTTTTAAGACTCTCTTTCCCTCGTCGTTTCGCCGCGCGCTCGTCGCTCGCTTGCTCAAGTGAAGGCGTAAGATGGACCTCATCGCGCAGTACGGGTGAGTGAGAATGAATACGAGTCGGGGAAGGAGAAAAAAAGAAGGAAACACCGACGGCGGCGATGGCGACGGCTAGAACTTGCTTTTTTGCTCACCCCTCTGCTGTCTCTCTTTCTCCCCCCCTCTCTCTCTCTCAAAACCTCAACCTCAAACCAAAAACAACAACAGCGCCGACGCCGGCAGTGACGACGACAGCCGAGGAGGAGAAGCACCAAAAACAACAACAGCAGGAGGAGCAGGAAAATACCGCCCCCTCGCGGTCCCCTCTGCGGCCCCCGAGGTCGACACCCGGGGCCTCAAGCTCGTCGCCGGCGGCGAGCTCGGGAACCAGCAGCAGCAGCAGCGGCACCAGCGCCAGCAGCTCTCCGTCGTCGCCCCGGCCGCGGCAGCCGCCTCGGGCAGGCTCCTGCAGCCCGGGGCCAGGACCGCCTACGTCAACCTCCCGCTCGCGCAGATGCACGCCCCGCTCGTCGGGCCCACCCGCAACGGAGGGAACCTCGCGTCGGCGTCCGCGGCAAATCCGCACCAGGCCTTCAACTCGAGGTCGGGCCACGTCGAGGACGTCGGCGTCGCCGACTTCCACTTCGACGACCAGCTGGCGACGTTCGACAAGGAGGGCTGGGCCGCCGACGCCGCCGGGCGAGGAGGGATCGTTGGGAACGCCAGGGCGTTCGAGGAGAGCAGGGGGGCGACGACGATGGTGGGCGGCGGGAGCGGTGGCGGAGGCGGAAAGTCGGCGAAGAAGCGCAAGGGGGGCACGCGGAAGGATGCCGCCGCTGCCGCCGAAGAGGAAGAGGAAGACCCGGACGCTGCCTGGGCCCCCAAACCCCGCAAGCCCTGGGTGGGCAAGGAGGTGAAACCCGCGAAGCCGAGCGCCGAGCAGGTCGCCTGGCTGAAAAAGAGCGGGTTCATCAAGGAGGAGGAGGAAGAAGAGGAAGAAGAAGGAGCAGCAGCAGCAGCAGCAGCAGGAGGAGGCGAGGGAGAGGAAGCACAAGGGACGACGACGGCCGCGCCGTCGACGCCGCTCGTCACCACCTCGACCGCCGCGCCCGTCCCCGCCTCGGCCATCGGCTCCTCGCAGTTCCATCCGAAGGCTTCGCTCCGAGCGGACCCCCTGGGGCGCTCCTGGGCCTGTGCCCCCCCTCGAGCCGCTCGGCGCGGCCCGCCGGAAAAGTGCCAGGCGCCGCGGAGGCTCGCCAAGGCGATCCCGGGCGCCCACTCGGGCAAGGGGGTCGCCGCCGTGCGCTACTTCCCCAGGACGGGACACCTGCTCCTCTCCGCGGGCTTGGACGGCAAGGCCAAGATTTGGGACACGGGCATGAGCGACGCGGCGGACAGGTTCGCGGGGGAGGGAGGCGGCGGCGGCGACTTTGCCTACCGCTGCTGGCGCACCTACGCCCCCGGGACGAGCTCGACGGCGGCGGCGAGCTCGAGGTCGTCGTCCTCCTCCTCGGCGCCTGCCAAGGGCCTCCGCGACGCCAACTTCGACTCAGTCGACGGGTCCACGTTCGCGACCGCCTCCTACGACAAGCACGTGAAAGTATGGGACACGGAGACGGGCCGGGTCTCGGCCGTGCTGGGCAACGGCAAGGGGATGTTTTACTGCGTCACGTTCCATCCCGGCGGCGGAGGCGGCGACGGGGACGCGTCCTCGGCGATGGGAAAGCACGTCATCCTGGCGGGCTGCTCCGACAGGAAGATCTACCAGTTCGACACCCGCTCGGGCGACGTCGTCCAGGAGTACGACTACCACCTGGGCGCCGTCAACACGGTCACGTTCTTCGACGGCGGCAAGCGCTTTGCGTCGACCTCGGACGACAAGACGATCCGCGTCTGGGAGTTCGGCATCCCGGTCCAGACCCGCGTGCTCGCCGATCCCGAAATGCACGCGGTGCCGGCAGCTGCGTCCCACCCTCTCGAGCCCTACATCGCGATGCAGTCGATGGACAACCGCGTGCTGACCTACTCGACGCGGGACAAGTTCAGGGCCAACAACCGCAAGACGTTCTCGGGGCACACCGTCGCGGGCTACGCCTGCCGGCCATGCTTCAGCCCCGACGGGCGGTTTATCGCGTCCGGGGACGGGCAGGGCAAGTGCTTCGTCTGGGACTGGGGCTCGACGCGCGTGGCGAGGAGCTTCCAGGCGCACGACCCGGGCTCGGTCTGCATCGACGTGGCGTGGCACCCGCTCGAGGAGAGCTGCGTCGCGACGGCCGGGTGGGACGGCAGCGTGCGGTTTTGGGAATGAGTTTTTGTTGTCCTTGTTTTCGTTTGGCGTTTTTTGCTTTTTCGTTTCGTTTTTGCTTTCTCCTTCTTCTCTTTGATTTAGAGCGCAGAAAAGCGACTCTCTTGTAAAAACTCTCCTGGATCGCGTTTCGGATTTGATAAGGAGGGGAGCAGAAATAAAAGAGAGCGCGTGTTGCGAGGTTGAAAAAAAAAAAACCGACCTCGAAAACGTTTTTTTCCTATCGTTTTCTCTCTCTTCTTCTTCTTCAATGAATTACAAGTACAAACTCTCCCCAACTTCCCTACACCGTTTAGAAAACAATCGCGCTATTAATGATGATGATGATGATGGTAGTGTACACGCGTCTCTATCAGGATTCGACGAAATGCAACAGGAGGAAACAAGTAAGGAAGAAAAAAACTCACTCTTCTTCTTCTTCTTCTAGAAAAAAAAAGACTTTTTCTACGGCAGGATCATCGCGAGTAGCTCCGAGACGTGAGCCACCACGCTCGAAGAAAGAAGCTTCTCCCCGGCGTCGCTGCCTGCCAGAAACCCTTCGAACGCCGTCGAGATCGCCGAAGAAGAAATCGCGAACGACGACGGCAAGGAAGAAGACGCAGCAGCTGCTCCTGCTGCTGCTCCTGCTGCTGCCGCAGCCCCCTCGCTCGCCTTTCTCCACCCGTCGAGGTCGTCGGCGAGCCTCCCGACTTCGACGACAACCGACGCCGTGGTGAGGGCGGTCAGCGCGGCCCTCCCGCCGGGGAGGAGAGGAGGGAACGAGGGGGAGCCGGGAGGAGCGACCCTTTGATGCTGCTGCTGCTGCTGCTGTCGCTTCGGAGCCTTTGTCGCCGCGGTTTCGACGCAGCCGACCTCCTTGTCCCTCTCCTCCTCCTGCTGCTGCTGTTGCTCCCGGAGCTTCCAGGCCATCACGGGAGGGAGCACGCCGTACAGCGCGGTCATGCCGTAGCCTCCGACGGCGTTCAAGACCCCGAAGAAGGAACCGGGGTTGGCGAGAGAGGCCGCGAGTGGCGGACCCAAGACGAGGGCAAACGCCGCGGCGCGGATCGCCGTCGTCGTCGCCGCTGTCGAGAGGAGTGCTCGTTCTTCTCCCTCCTCTTCCTCCTCCGAGGAGGACGAGTCGTCTTCGGAGAAGGACGCCAGCGTCGTCGAAAGGGCGCGGAGGAGCGGGTTCGACGCCAAGCTCGAAGAAGACCTTGCCGCCGCGGCAGCCCTTGCTGCCGCGGCAGCGGCCTCCTCGACCTTGCCCCGCGCGCCCGCGGCGGCGACGAGGCCCTTGATCTCGGCCGTCAGCGTCGACGACAGGCCCAGCGCGGTGCCCAGACACGAGGTGACGATCGCGAGCAGCGAGAAGGCCCCGACGGCGGCCCCGACAGCGCCCCCCCCGGAGGAGATGAGCGTCGCGAGAGGGTCGACGAACGTCGAGGTCGAGGAGGGGAGCGCTGCGCCGCCGAGAACGCTGTTGTTGTCTCCTCCGCCGACGAGCGCCAGTGCGACGGCGTCCCACTGTTTTTTTTTTTTTTTTTGCGAGTTTCGGTTTCGCGCGTTTTCAGAGGATGAGCTTTGGCGAGAGGACGAGTGAAGAGAAAGAAAGAGAGAGCAAACTTCCTCAACTCCTCCTCACCAGGACGAACATCGCGAGCGGCGCCGCCGACCCGACGAAAAGCGCCGTCCTGACTTTTGCTGCGTCCCCTCGCAGCTGCGCGCACACGACGGGGACCAGGTCGTGGTACACCAGCGACAGCAGGATGACCGGGATCGCCGCCGGGGCCGCGCCCCAGTCGGGCGCCCTCTCGGCCAGTGCGCCCCAGTCCGCCTGCGCCCCTCCCACGGCGACGATGACGGCGTAGGCGACGAGCAGCGAGAGCGTCATCGCCTTGTTGGCGCCGTCGACCGCCGCCGTGCCGCCAAACAAGGTCAGTCCCATCGCCGCGGTGAAGAGGGCGGCGCCCGCGCCGGGGGAGACGGAGAGGACAGAGGCAGCAGAAGAAGCGGTAGCAGAGGCGGCAGTAGAAGCAGAAGCGGTAGCAGCAGCAGCAGAGGCGACAGCAGCAGCGTCGCTGCCACCGCCGACCGCAAAGAGCGGGTCGAGCGCCGAGGAGACCAGCTCGCCGGCCTTGGAGACGTACGCGACCATCAGCGAGTAGCTCAGGGCCAGGTAGGCCGCCGCGACGAAGCGCCCGCCCTGCTCGCCTAGGGTCTCGCGGGCCATCTCCCGGAGTGTGACGATGGCGTCCTCGTCGTCGGAAGAGTCCTGCTCGGGTCCTGCGCCCGCCCCGCTCCCTCCCCTGCTCCCCTGCCCCCTCCGCAGGCCCAGCTTCCGCCTCCTCTCGCGCTTCTTCGCGCCCAGCAGCGACAGGTTGACCTCTGCGATCAGCAGCGCCTCGGCCGTCAGCAGGGCCCAGACCCCGACGAGCGCCGTCGCGGAGGGCGCGAGGCCCGCGGGGGCGCTGACCGCCGGGAGGGCGAGTATGCCGGCGCCGACCGACGAGCCGACGATGAGCGCGACGGCAGAGAGGACGTTGTTGGTCGACGACGACGACGACGACGAAGAGGAGGTCGGGGGGGTGGAGGGGGAAGCAGCAGCAGTGGCAGCAGTAGCAGCGGAAAGAAGAGCAGCAGCCGAGTCGCCTTCTCCTTCTCCGCGCTGCTGGGGCCTCAGGTCCTCGAGCGAAGGGAGCAGGCGCTTCCTGGAGCGGGAGCGCGAGCGCCGCCCCTTCGTCTTCGCCTTTTCGGTTTCGCCTGCCGCCGACGCCGAAGAAGAAGAAGATGAGGCTGCAGCGCCGCCGCCGCGGCGGCGATGCAAAGACCGCGACCGTTTAGAGCTCTCTCTCGTATCTCGTCCTCCGAAAGTCCGAGGCACATAATCTATCCTCGTTGCCTTCTCGACGCTGGGGCGGGCTAGGACAGGACGCGCGGAGCGAGGCGGCAGAGGCGATACCCCAACAACGGGAGGAGCAGCAGCAGCGAGGGCGCAGCGGAAGCACTTTCTCGGCGCCATTGTTCGCGCCGTAGGCGTCGCCATGGCGCGCGTCTCCAGAGCTTTTCCGCACGCTCGGCGCCTAGAGACTCTTCGCAGAAAGCCTCTGCGGGCGGCAGACTGGGCGCAAGAGCCCGAGAAAGGGTCCAAGTTCGACGCCAAAGCGAAAGCAAGGGCTTTTTTCTTTCCTTTTTTCCCCCCCTCGGCGAGCAAACCTCGGCCTCTGTTTTTTTTCTTGCGTCTTTTGGCCTCGGGTCATTTTTTCTCCGAGAAGAGCACAGCAAAAAAAAAAATCAAGAGCGAGAAAACAGAAGAAAAAAACAGGTGCGCCCCTCTTTCTGTCTCTAGTCTCTTCCGTTCGGTTTGCTTTGCGTCTCTTCCGAGCGCCTCCGAGGGCGGTCTGCGCGCTGCGCTGCTGTTTGCCGAGCGAAAAAGAGAGAAAGAGAAAAGAGCAAGCAAAAGAGAGAGCAAGGAAAAGAGAGAGAGAGAGAGCGATTGAACAGCAAACCAACGCCGCCGCCACGGCTGCTCTCTTCTCGCTCTCTCTCTTTCTCTCTGCCTTCTTCTCGCGCGCTCTCTCTCTCCCCGCGCGGGGCCTCGAGCGGGCAAGCTTACTCTCGGTGCCGCGAGGGATTGGGCGTTCACGCGCGATAAATTGGAAAAAGAAGAAAGAGAGAAAGAAAGGAAACCGCCGATCGATCGCATCGACTTTTTCTCTCTTCGACCTCTTCTCTTCTCCCTCTCTTCCAGAAACTCACCCCGGGTCTCTCTCGCGACTCCCTCTTGCATCGAAACACACCCAACCAATTTGGAAGCAGAAGACAGACAGCAGCAACACATCGAAAAGCAAAGCCAGAAAAAAAACAGCAAATACAATGCAGGGCCAGGACTGGAACCCGATCATCCTCAGCAAAAAGCGCCCGACGACCAAGGACGCCACGAGCTCCAAGGCCGTCAACGCGGCCCTGCGCTCGGGCGCTGCCGTGGAGACGGTAAAGAAGTTCACCGCCGGGACTAACAGATCCGGTGCCGGGCCCCTGAAGGACGCGGCCAAGCTCGACCGGGAGACGGAGGAGCTGGCTCACGAGCGGTGAGTCTTGGTTTTTGATATTTTTCTCTTTCGCACACGAGAGCGTTCGCACTCTTTCTCGTTCTCTCGCCTCTCACGCAAAGCAACATCGAACCCGACATGAACAACGGACGCAAAACAACAACAAAATAACGCGACAGCGTCCCCTCGGAGCTCAAGAAGCGCATCATGACCGCCAGGCTGGCCAAGGGCATGACGCAGGCTGCGCTCGCGCAGGCCATCAACGAGAAGCCGCAGATCGTGCAGGAGTACGAGTCCGGCAAGGCGATCCCGAGCCCGGCCATCCTGTCGAAGCTGTCGCGCATCCTGGGTGTGCCGCTGTCCGCGAAGAAGAAGTAAAGGGAATGGAAGGTGGAGGAGGAAGTGGCGTGACGTTGTTGGAAGCGAGCGAAAGGAAGCGAGAAATGGTCTCAGGCCCTTTCTGTGCTCTGCCCTCTTTTCCCCGCTCTCTCTCTTTCTCTTCTCTCGATCCATTTCTTTTTTCTTTCGAGCGCACTTGTAAATAGAAAATACAAAGAGAAATCGGGCAAAAAATGGCAATGATGTGCGGTTGTGGAGAGAGAGAGAGAGCCCTTCTTCTTCGAGAGAGGGAAAAGCCAAAACCTCGGTGCTCTTTTCACTTTCCCACTTTTTTTTTTCAATGCCGCCCGCGTTGGCGATGTCGCCAGAAGCTTCTGCGTAGACCTTCTCTCTCGCGCGCTCTCTAGCCATGGGCGTCATGGGTCTGTGGCCGCTGCTGGAGCCCGTGGGAAGGAGGGTCAACATAGAGACGCTGGCCGGGAAGAAAGTGGCCATCGGTGAGGAGGGAGTTTCTTGTTTGACGCCTAGATTGGAATGACGCCTAGATTGGAATGACGCCTAGAGGCACACCGGGCGCGCTCTCTCGGTGTGCCTCGTCCGTGCTTCTCTCTCGTGTTCTACGCGGCGCCTGCCATGGCCCAGGAGGAGCACAACGGCAGAGATCAAGAAAAACGCGAGAAGCGCAACAGGAAAAGAGAGCCTTTTGCTCGAAAGGAAGGCACCCAGCTCTCGACATCTCGCCTGGATTCTTCTCGTCCCTCGACCCTCTCCCTTCTCTCGCTCTTCTCTCGCTCTTCTCTCTCGCTCTCTCACCTCTCCCTCTCGCTCTTCTCTCTCGCTCTCTCACCTCTCTCCCTCGCTCTTCTCACCCCCCAAATAAAACGATGCAGACGCCTCCATCTGGGTCCACCAGTTCGTCAAGGCGATGCGGGACTCGCGAGGGGAGCCCCTGCCCAACGCACACCTGCTGGGATTCTTCAGGAGGGCGTGCCGGTGAGAGGGCTTTGGATTTTCTGTTTTTCAAACCTTTTTTCGCTCTTCTTTCGCCCCTTCTCTCCTCTTCACGTCCTCGCCCCTTCCTCCTCCCTTTCATTTTTCAAACGATGGATCGACCGACCTACCAACCAACCAACCCACCAACCCACCAACCCACCAACCAAAACCGAAAAACCAAAAACCAAAAGCCTGCTCTTTCACCGCATCAAGCCCGTCTTTGTGTTCGACGGCGCGACGCCGCTACTCAAGCAGAGCACGCTCGCGAGGAGGCGCGCGAGGCGCGAGCGCGCCGACGTGCAGGTGCGGCAGGCCGCGGAGAGGATCCTGCTGGCGCAGCTGCGGAGGAGGGCGCTGGTGCAGGTGGCCGCGGAGGGGAGCGGCGGCGGCGGAGGCGGCGGCGGAGGAGGCGGAGGTGACGGCGCGGGTCCCGGCCCGGGGACGCAGGCTGCCGCTGCTGCCGCCGCTGCTGCTCCTGCCGCTGCTGCTCCTGCCGCTGCTGCTGCTGCCGCTGCTGCTCCTGCCGCTGCTGCCGCCGCCGCTGCTCCCGCTGCTGCCGTTCTTGCTGCCGCGCCTGCTGCCCTTCCCCCCGAGGCGATCACCATCGATGACGACGAGGACGCGCAGCTCGCCGCGGCGATCGAGCTGAGCCTGAGGCCTTCCGGCGGCGGCGGCGGCGGCGGCGGCGGAGGCACTGGCAAGGAAACGGCGACGGCGACGACGACGACGACCGCGTCCGCGGCGGCGCGACGTCCTCCCTCCTCTCTTTCTTCTTCGTCCTCCTCCTCCTCAGACTCTTCGGATTCCGACGACGGGCTCGATATCCTCGTCCCAGCGGACGGCGCGGTTGACCCGGAGGCCCTCTCGGCCCTCCCGCCCTCGGTCCAGCTCGAGGTGCTCCAGCGCGCGCGCGACGCCGCGGCGCTCGACAACCGGGAGCGCTTCGCCTCGGCCTCGGCGGCCGCCCCCGGGACCTTCTCGGACCTGCAGATGCGGGAGTATCTCAGGGCTAGCGCGCTGAGGGCCAGGCTGGAGACAGCGAGGGACGCGCTCAACGCCGCCGCGGCGGGGAACGCGGCGACGGGAGGGGGCCACGGCGGCGGCGGCCGAGCCGAGGGAGGAGGAGGACGGGGCGGCGGCGCCGCCGGGGGCGGCCTCTTCCACGTTGGAGGTGCCCCCTCGAGGCGCATCGCCGCCGAGGCGGGGAGGGAGTACGTGCTCGCCCGCGTCGACGACGGCGACGGCGGCGGCGGCGGCGGCGGAGGAGGAGGAGGAGGAGGAGGAGGAGGAGCCCCCGGGGGGGGAAACTCCTCTCGCCCCTTTGGAGGCCAGTTCCCGCAGCAGGGCCAGGGCCGCAACATGCGGCGGCGGCAGCGCAAGGCCACCAACTCCGAGGACGTCTTTTCTGGCCTTGGGCCGCCGCCGCTGGGCGGGGGAGCGACGGGGGACGACGCAGCGACGACTGCCGCGGCGATGAAGCTCGGGGCGCCGCCTCCCGTGGCTCTTGGAGGGAAGGGAGGAGGAGGAGGGGGGGGTGGAAACGCTGCCGCCGCTGCTGCCGCGGCCACCGCTGCATCCGCCGCTGCTGCCGCCGCGGCTGAAGCTGAAGAAGAAGAGCGACAGAAGAGCAAGGCCGCAGGAGGCCTCTCCGCTCCCCTCGACGTGGACATCAAGCTCCCTGACGGCGTCACTGCCGCCGAGTTGTTCGCTGCGGGAGGAGGAGCAGGAGGAGCGGGCTCTTCTTCGGGTGACGACGACAACGGCAAAAAGGAAGAGGAAGAGTGGGAAGACGTCGGAGGCGACGGCACTGCCGGCATCTCCGCGGAACAAAACCAGCAGCAGCAGCACTGGCGCGAGCGAGCCCGCCAGCACCAGAAGTACTGGTCCCTGTCGCACGGCTTCCGCTTTGGGCGCAAGCTCGGGGACTGGAAGGAGGGAGACGACGACGAAGGCGGTGGTGATGGCCAAGGCGGCGGCCGCGTGAAGCCAGCTGCTGCTGCTCTTGCTGCCTCTGCCGCCGCCAACAGTGACGACTCCGACGACCTCTTCGATGATCTGGGGGACCGGGGCGGAGCAGCGGCAGGCGGCGTCGGCGGCGAGAGAGAGGGCGAGGGCGAGCAGCAACAACAGCTTCAGGCCGCGATCGCGGC
>Ga0114918_10000399_pt1 | contig 37183 bp, 35 predicted proteins | sample LantaG_FD_87015 | JGI IMG/M metagenome (GOLD analysis project Ga0114918, IMG submission 87015) | Deep subsurface microbial communities from Baltic Sea to uncover new lineages of life (NeLLi) - Landsort_02402 metaG | ecosystem: Environmental > Aquatic > Marine > Oceanic > Sediment | place...
GTCATTCTGAGCCCTTCTCATCCGTCATTCTGAGTCCGCCGAAGGCGGGCGAAGAATCTCTTTTTAAGCGGGATTCTTCACTCGGCTTTGCCTCGTTCAGAATGACGAAGAAGTAGCCGTGCAGAGGTCTTCATTATGCTGTTTAATCCGCCTCTCCAAACAATTCGTATACCCCGCATAATATGACCCGTCACGACACTCGGCAATATACACATAAAACGTAAGTCCACTGCGTTTACAAGTTCTTTTCATAACTCTGGCATTTTAACATATCTAAATAGTCGGCGCAATGAAAGCGTACGGTTTCTAAGCGTACGGTTTTGGTGGGACGGTTTTGGAAGCGGACGGTTTAATCGAATGGTTGGTTTGCCGCTGAACCTCCGAGGTTCGGCTTGACCGATCCTCGGAGGTTCATTTTATCCGCCATCTTTGGGCCCTCGAAATTAGAAATAAGAAACCTTTTACTTTCTGACTTTTCTAATTTCGAGGGCTGGCCCCCTTGTTCCGACCCCCTTGTTCCTAACCCCTGAAAAGCTTCTTTCTGGCCTAAGATATCAATAAAAGCCACAAGATAGTAATAGTAATTAATATTGTCTTCTGTCATAGCGACTGGATTAAATGATTTAGTTAACGATAGCGTCTTTACCTTAACAGCATAGGCGCCTTGCAATGGCGCTCTCTTTTTTTAAATAATTTCATCCGAGAGCTATCACTTACAAAAGCTTTTAAATGTTTAGGATTTAACAGTATCTTGCTGAATACTTTTCTACTGACTTCCTCTGCAATTCTAAATAATTTCAGATTCTGTTTCGCAGAACTATAGCTATACCTCCCATGAACTAATTCGGAACGTATATTATAAATTTTCTCCAGCTTGTCTTTATCATAGCCAATAAAATTATGAATTCTTTCTTTAAATTTTTGCGTAATCTTGCCTTCCCTATTTGATGCCGACGTTAAAGTTTCCAACGCACATACATGAAATATTAAGCATTCTAACCAGCCTCTTGATCTGTATGCCATGCCCAGAAAATAAGCTGCGTTTCCAGTCCTTTTGTTGAGAGCTTTAAATTCATTTAATCCTAAATATAATTTAGCAATTTTTTTGAATTCTTGCCCTTTAATTTCTGTTGTAACATTTCTAGAGGTAACAAAAGGATAATCATCTCTAATTTTCCTTACTTCATTTGAGGAATCTACTCTATAGCGTATGAAAACTTTCGTGCGTTTCAGCAGACGGCAAGAAACAATAAAAGCAATGGACGCTTCCTCAGGAGGAATAACATTTTCATTAACCTGAAGACATAATTTGGGATCGGCAAGATGCCGTGCGTCTTCTTTTGAAACATTCGTCTTATTTATTTTTTGAAGATCAATATTATTTGAGATAACGCCAACCCCATTTGCTATTTCTGCTGGCGGAGTTACGGTTGAATCAAGCTCGTAAAGAGGATATATTGATAAAGCTTCTTGTTTCTGCATATTAATGCTCTAGTCAAATATCTTAAATGTACCTTTGTATTGAGACTTAAAAGCGTCTATGGTTTGACCCAAAGCGCCGTAACTACTCAGCCCAGAAAGAATATTTGATATGACAATGGCCTGATAAAGGTCTTTGGTCTGGTTTTTGAATTCTTCTTCTTTCTTATGCTAACTTTCCGTTGCCTTTTTGATCTCCTCAGACAAACAGAAACTTCGCCAAGAAAATAACGCTATGACGCTGGTGGCAATCGTTGTAACAATACTGCTGATTATGACCATTACATCGCTCATTTAATTCCTCCTCTGATATTTGACTAATCGATAGCAGAAAGATTCTGTAACGCTCCACTAAACTCACCAAATGAGTTAGCGATCCGTTCTACGTTACTGGTTTTAAAGACTTCTCCATATATTTGAATCAATTCGTCACTATCTGGATTAACAATTTTGACAGACAAATTTTTCTTAAAACTAATCCTACCAAACTCTTCTTTTACATGAGGGTCATTTTGATTAAACGAAAAACCTATAGCGATAATTTCATCGGCATTTTTTAAGATTTCTCTTATTTTCTGCCAAACAACAGAAAAATGCCTTCTCTTTTTCCCTGGTGGTATAACATGAGTAAAAACATGAGCATCGCCAATGGATTCGCAGGACTTTAATTGACCAAAGGTTCCGCCCCGTAGTTTCAACCACACAGGTACAATAAGATATAACTTCTCTTTATTTGTATCAGAATACCAATTAATAGAACCGTGTGGTTTTAATATATTATTGTTCGTTTTAAAAACGGAAACTGTTTCTCTGTCATTTTTTGTCTTATAAATAACCTTCTCAAATTCAAGCCCATAGCCGGTTTCATAACTCCAGCGTTTTGTATTAAACATTGCTTCGTCTAACAATGTATCCCAATTAAACGAAATAACATCCCCTCCAGTATTTACTACATGTTCCGCGAAAGTACGATGAAATTTTGAAATGCAATAATATCCAATGAATGAAAGGGTATTAAAAATATAACTTTTTAGATCGTTACAGAGCATGAATAAATCAATAAACTCTTGATCTTGTAGTAAAGATAAATCATGGGGATTTCCACCGCGTTCAGATTCAATTTTATCAATAGCTGATTCAATATTGATATATAACGTCTCGATATTGACTTTTTTGCTTATGTCTTTTACATCTAACAAACCGGCCTTGTTTATATTGTGTTTGTTGCATATATAACCAAGCAGTTTTTCATTAGCCTTCACGTCAGGGCAAATTGATACACTCGATTTAACTGTCTTTAATATCTGATTGAAATAATAGAAATATCCGCTGCTCAAAGGACCTTCGACAGAAAAATCGTTATGGGTATATGTTCCATATCCGGCATCTAAATTGCTAATCCGAAAATTTAAGTCGTGTGAAGCGCCTGCGCCTAAAATATAAACTGTATTCACAAATCCATTCTCCTTGCAAGCAATTTCATTTTTCACCTCAAGCCTTTACGATTCCATCTTTTATTCCTTGCTATCTCATCTCAATCAAGATAATACCTTCACAAACTCTGCCACAACGTGGAAGTCGCCCTCTTGAACATCCTCCAAAACGATATCTTGAAAATCTTTATTATCTGGGCGTAAGATGATTTTTACATGCCGAAACGTATCTTCTGTTGTCACCTTCTCGCTAAAATATCGCTTAATCGTATAACTTTTCATCGTCTCAGGATCCGTAATATGGCGAGATTCCACTAATACAATCTTACCGTTACGGCTTCCGCCTTGATCCGGACGAAATAGACACCAACTGCCGTCTTTAATGGTCGGCTCCATTGATTTGCCAACGACTTTAGCGATAAACATATCCTTATTGAGTTTAAAGATACCATCCAAACGTTTCCAACCAATTACTTCAGGCGTTCGCTGTTCAGTAAATGAAGTTGCTACCGCTTGAAGGCTGCAGACTCGGACATGCGTCTTTTTCTGATCCTGTGTTATCTCATCATCGGGAACTAGTTCACTTAAAAACGATTCGGCTTCTTTTACAACATCCTGTTCAATATTCAACCGCTTATAGACCTTATTCAACAAATAATCCTTCACAACCGCCGCAAAGGCCTTATCATCCATAATCTTGTTAAAAATATCCTGATTTTGATCCATCCGGTCAACAAGTTTCGCAATAAACACATCCTCAAAGCCATATTTGAAATTATCTATCGTGTTGGTCTTAGCTTGAACACCAAGTTTTTCATCCATAACCATCTCTTCTTCAATCTGATCAAAGAATAGTTTATCGGCTTCGGTAAAATCAGTTCCAAACCGTTCATTGAGGAGTTTGATTATTTCAGATAGGTAAGCATATTCTTCCTTGTCTTTTCTCGTTCCGGCTTCTGAAATCGGCTCAATAGCCGCACCCGAACCCTTTTGCAATTGAATCTTGCCATCAGCTATTTTCTGCAAACGGTAATATTCAAGCGCGACTTCATCGCCAAGGTGATATCTTTCACCACGGTCAGGCCCCGGAAGTTTCTTTAGTAAAAAACGTGAATAAGCATAGAATTTCTCAAGCTCAATATCTTGAAACGGCATAATCTGCGCCAAAAATGCATACAGCCGGACAAAAACACCCAGTGTATTGGTAAAATCCTCTCTATGTTCTTCCTTTTCAATCGTCTCGAATCGTTCAACCGCCACATCAACAATAGAATTCAATTGAGCATGTTCGCGCTTTGTTTGTAATTCCTTATTCCTGAAGAATACGGCGCAAAAAGCGTCAACATCCGACTGATATATGACCTTAAACGAATTCAGCTTAACCTTAAGATCATAAAGTTTGTTTGGATCGGTTACATCGCTTAATTGCGTTTGTTCATAATACGGCTGAAAAGCCGCTAAAATATCCTCTCGTTTGTTAATAAAATCCAAGATGAAGGTGTCTTCCTTACCTGGGCAGATCCTGTTTAAGCGACTCATGGTCTGCACAGCCTTAACGCCGTCAAGCCGCTTGTCCACATACATAGTATGCAAAAGAGGTTCATCGTACCCGGTTTGATACTTTTCCGCGACAAGAAGTATTTGATACTCTGATGTTGAGAATTTCTCCGGTAATTCTTTTTCTTTTATGTGCCGCTCCTTACCATTCTTATCGATATATTTATTCATGCTTTCCTCGGAATATTCCGGAGGAATGCCATCCAAAAGAACAACTCCTGAGAAGGCAACAAGAGCCTTAATATCTTTATAACCTTTCTCTTTCAGATATCGATCGAACTCATGCTTATATCGCACCATATGCTCACGCGAAGCTGTAACCACCATCGCCTTAGCCTTACCGCCTATCTTTTTCATAGTAACTTGGCGAAAATGCTCAATCATAACCTCGGTTTTCTGAGCCAAATTAAAAGGGTGGAGTGTCAAAAAGCGCGCAATCGCACGGGCAGCTTTCTTCTTGTTTACGTTAGGGTCTTCTTCAATCTTCTTGGACAGTTGAAAAAACGTTTTATAGGTAGTGTAATTCTCAAGGACATCATGAATAAACCTCTCCTCAATGGCTTGGCGCATGGAATAAAGATGAAACGGTTGAGGTTTACCATCTATGCCTTTTTGGCCGAAAAATTCCATTGTTTTTGCCTTGGGTGTTGCTGTAAAACCAAAAAAACTCAAATTCGGCCGGGGGCCACGCTTAAGCATCGATTCACGGATAGCATCTTCCGCGTCATTTTCTTCATCAGTTTTGTCAGCCGAAATCTCATCCTTATCAACCGAAGAAAGAACATCCTTCATCTTCTTAGCGGACTCTCCCCCTTGGGAGCTATGCGCCTCATCAACAATAACGGCATAATTCCGCTTAGGGAGATCGCTAACCTTATCCAAAACAAAAGGAAACTTCTGTAGCGTAGTAATGATGATGTTCGTCCCGCTGGTAAGCGCTTGGGCTAATTGCGCGGAATCTTTATCAATCTTATCAACGACTCCTGATTTATGCTCAAATTGATAAATCGTATCTTGTAACTGCTTATCAAGAACAATACGGTCGGTAATAACAATTACTGAATCAAATATACGCCTGTCGCTTTTGTCATGAAGGCCTGCCAAATGGTAAGCAAGCCATGCGATTGAATTACTCTTGCCGCTTCCTGCGCTATGCTGAATCAAATAATTCTTTCCGGCACCGTTTGCGAAAACATCGATAGAAAGCTGACGAACGCTATCAAGCTGGTGATAGCGGGGGAAAATCATCGTTTCAATCTTGAATTTCCTACCCTCAAAAGTCTTTTCTTCTACTTCCAAATGCAAAAACCTGCTTAAAATATCCATCCAACTATCTTTGATTAAAACCTCTTCCCATAAATACGCTGTCTTATGCCCATTAGGGTTAGGTGGATTTCCAGCACCTTTGTTATAGCCCTTGTTAAAAGGCAGATATTTTGTCTTGCCTCCCTGCAAGCGTGTAGTCATATAAATAACATCTGTATCCACGGCAAAGTGGACAAGTGCGCGCTTCTTAAACTGAAATAATAGCTCCCGCTCATCGCGGTCATATTTGTATTGCCGCTTGGCATCATCAACATCCTGGCCGGTAAATGGGTTTTTTAACTCAATAGTAGCCACCGGAAGGCCATTTACAGATAAAACCATATCAATAGAGCTTTCATCTTTTGTGCTGTAATGAACCTGACGCGTAACAGTGAGGATATTCTGGTTATAAAGCCTTTGTGTTTCAGGATTTAATTTGCTTACAGGTTTAAAATAGGCGAGGGCAAACTTTTTGCCATAATCGGTGATACCGTGACGCAAACAGTCCAGCATCCCACGCGTATCTAATTCCTGATTAAGCCGATACAAAAACTTCTTTTCAACATCTGCCCCGTGAATCGCCACCAAACTATCCCATGTTTTCTTCTGGGTATCTTTAATGAATTGAAACAAAACCGTTGAATCAAGCGCTAAGTCCCGATTGAAATTATTTGGGTTACCTTTTACATAACCACCCCGATCGGTCAAGGCTTGCTCAATAGATGTCTCGAATGCTTTTTCGTTAGTTAAATTAGTCATTATTTTGCAGATACCTCACTCGCATCTTCAATATGTTGCAGAATATTTCCAGCACTGTTATTATTTAACGAAGTTAAATTATCAACTCCGATATAGCCTCTTGCTGTATTAACAAATTCCACATATAGCTTGTTTGCTTCCTTAATTATTTTCTTTAATTCAGCTGTGTCTGGATAAACTTTATCCTCGGGCATTAAATGCTTACTCTCTTCTCTTGCTTCATTCAGCTTATTGATTAATTTTTGCATTATTGCATAAAGTCTATTTGGTAAAAGAAATTTTTGCCTATTTTGAATAATCGAAAACTCTTCCGATATCGATTTTATTTCTCGCCAGTATCTGTCATAAGCAGTTTCAATGAAATTTCCTTTGGGGACGCTTCCATAGAAAACTTTATTGGAAATACTCTCTAGTAATTTTAATGGTCTTTTAATATTTCGGCTACTATCAATAATACAATCGACCATATAATTATGTACATTTGAAACTCTATTTTCTCTCGCTGTTTTTCTAATAACAACTATGGCTATAATAGCAGGAATGCCAACGGCTACTAATGATATTAATGTTTGAACAATCCATTGCACCCAATTTATATTTTCCATCAAACCCTCCCCCTCACATCAATTTTTCCCGTCACCACTTCGGAGATTAATGTGACGCGGTATTCTTTGAGTAGTTTAAGAGATCTCTGTTCTCTCAAAATAATTCCATCAATCCTCTTGCACTTGACGATGATAAAATTCACAATTCTTCCTTGTTCTGCCGCTGACGGCAATGGTAAAGACAAAACTGAATACTTATCAGCTCCAATATTTTGAATCGTCGCTTGATTAAAAATAGAATTCTTCCAGTTTTCATAGGCATTCGACCTAGTGTAGAAGTATAAGAAATCCGACAGTAAAATTTCTTTATTCGGGCGCGCTTTAATAAGATAACCAGCAAAACATGCCTTACCCGTGTAATTCTTAAACTGAAACGTCTTCCCTACGGTAGCACCGCTCCTTGCAAAAAGAATATCTCCTTCATTTAATAAATATTCTCTCGCCTTATCTTCTGATAAAGACTTGAATGTATCCTCGCGCAAATTACCATCATCATCAAAGTCGGTTATCCGAATGTAGCGAGGGAGATCTTGATAGTCTAACTCCGCAACCTCATTAGCACCATATTCTAATTTCTCATGAACGAGATATTTCAACTTTTTTATCTCCCAATGCTTCGGAATCTTGCCAAGCCATTCGATACCAGTATTTTTTAACTCCGCATTAGGATTAAGCCCTTTTGTCACTGCCCGATTAATAATCGCTGTTCGCTCTTCTTTTAAAAGTTCTATCATGCGTTCTTTTTTAGCGACCAGACTATCAATCTGCGTGATTTTAAAATCAAGGTATTTTGCAATAGAGTTCTGAACATCGGTTTCCGGAATTGGCACTCTTTTATTGTGAGCATCTTCACGATTAAGTCCCGGCACACCTGTATCCTTAGAAAACTTATCTAATTCTAAAAGCGGTAAAACATAATTAAGCCACTTCAAATCGCATTTAGCTGAATGGTTGTCGACAAAATAAGTCGTATCAATCGGGAAGCATTCGGTCCGAGAAAAATTTACTTTGCCATAAGAACCTTTACGCCCAATAATAATACATGGTTTGTGCGTAATCGCTTTGTTATGATAACCGACAACTCCATTTGAGCCATAGACAGGGATATTGCCTTCAACCCGATCTTCATTAGCCAAAGAATCTCCATAGGTAAAAAAACAGAATGTTTTCAAGCGATTAACTTGCCAATCGCTTGGAACATTACCAATCCACTCAATCCCTGAATCTTTATATGCTGGGTATCTTTTCAAGATCTTTGTCACCATTATCCTATGTAATTCAAATTGCTTTTTATTTGCATCAATCGTTTCGCCAGATCGTTTATATTTGCCAAATCCGCGAAACCTTTAATGAACTGGAAGAATTTTTCATCGTCGCAATATGCGTTAAAAATAACCTCGTTGGTGATAACTAAATTGGCCTCGCGATTATTTCTCTGGCTACGCATTTTGTGCTGTGACGTTTCCTTTTGTATACTCATTTGTAGATTGCTCTGAAGGTATTTAAAATCCGTGTCGTCTTTTAAAGAACCATAAACTTTTGGGAAATATTCACAGAGAAGTAGTAAAAAAATCAACATAGAAATATCGTCAGGTGTTTCTTCTGCTTGAAATAACCCCATAGCTTCTAACATCATCAACTTATTCACGATACGCTCTGCACGTCGCGGATTCCCTAAAAGGTCTCCTCCAAATACGCCATCGATGCCAACTAATTTTTTAAATAATTTATCCCTGGAATCTCCGGATTCTAAAACGGCTTCGTATTTCTTCCCCCACTCATATCTTTTTAGGAAATGATATGTCCCATAATTGGAGTCGTGATTTTCTCTCTTATGTGGCATAGGCATTCTTAACGCAACATGCACGATTTTTTCTAGATAGTGCGCGCCGTCAAAATCCGGATAGCGATGATTTATAGCCTTTATAACATTTTCTTTATCCATTGCTAACACGTAAATGCATGGAATTCCCTCAATAGAAAGAAAACTGGAAATGTCTTCCAATAGGTTTACAGTAATATCCGGAAGACAACGATCGAGATTATCAATGAAAACTATTAACTTTTTCTTTCCTGTTTTATCTAAAAGGAGTTCGATGAAATCCTTATATTCTTTCTCAATTGAAGCTACATTATCATCATATTTTTTGTAGTGTTTATATCCTTCCTCATAGGTCTGAAGAGCCATCTTTACTTCCCCGATATCAACGCCTACTTTATTTTTAAGAAATTGATTGGCCATAACTAGCGCGGCACTTGTTACAATCTTCTTAGCGCTATCTTTTACGTCTTCAATTTTGGATAAGCATTCCCGTTGAAGGGCACAAATAAGGGGTAAAATCAAATTGCATTCATACCTATATTTCCACGCATCAAAAATCAAAGTTAAACAGTCTTCGTTCTCTAAATCCTCTTCCAATGCCTTTATCATTTCGGTCTTTCCGCTCCCCCATGAACCATATAGTCCAATTGTTAAAGCAGGCACCGCAGATCTTATAACTTTTATAAAAAGTTCCCGGGCAGAGTCAAAGCCTAACGTATCAAAATCAGCGTATTTTTTACCTTTATCGCGAATATGCCCACCAATTCTAAGATTATCCTTATCACTCATGCTACCCTCCCAAAATCTCACCCATTAAGCCTTCGGTCTCTTTCTCTAAAGCCAGAATATCTTTACGAATATCTTCAAGCGACCTTAATGGTTTGTATTTATAAAACTCTTTAGTAAAATTAATCTCGTAGCCAATTTTGTCCTTGCCCTTGTCCATCCAAGCATCAGGTACATGCGGCAAGACTTCACGCTTGAAATACTCATCGATATTATCAAGTAGGGGAACATTTTCGCAATCGCGTAATTCCGTATCAGACTCTGGCTTTCCTTCTTTATCTAAACAAACGTCGGCAGTTTCATCACTCTCACAAAGGGCATCTATGATAACCTTCATAACAGGAGCTTTAATCCTAAGTCCTTTTTTATCCGTAGCCTCTTCAATCGCTTCTATAAATTTCTGCCTATTCTTGTAAACCTTGGATGCGTTCATCTGTAAAAGCACAGCTTTAATCTCTTTTTGCAGTTTTTCGCCTTCTTCAGCTTCCTTTAAACCAGCCTTACCCTTTTTCTTAGACTTAGCGAGGTTAATAAAAACACTCTGTTCGCCAAGCCTATCTATCCGCTCCTTGGATATCTGAAAGTTAAGACGTAAAGGCCTTTCAACTGTTACGCGCGTATAGCCAAAATATTTATTTGAAAATATTTTACAGTATTCTCCCTGTTTGAACTCTCCGTAAATCTTGGTAATTTTAGCGATATGCTCATCGCTAATCTCATTTCGTTTGTTGCCGAGACTACGCGCCATCTTCTGGAAAAATCCGGTGGCATTGATAAGCTGGATTTTGCCTCTGCGTTCTTTCTCTTTGCGATTGGTAACTATCCATATGTAGGTCGATATACCTGTGTTATAAAAAAGTTGATCCGGTAAAGCCACAATAGCTTCAAGCATATCATGCTCAATAATCCATTTGCGAATTTCGCTTTCACCGCTTCCGGCCCCGCCTGAAAACAAAGGAGATCCGTTAAAAACAATCCCGAGTCGTGCTCCGCCGTCTTCCGGACGCATCTTTGAAATCATGTGCTGAAGAAAAAGAAATGAGCCGTCGCTGATACGCGGGAGCCCTGCACCAAAACGCCCGGAAAAACCCAATTGCTCATATTCTTTAGTGATCTCATCTTTTATTTTCTTCCACTCCACACCAAAAGGAGGATTACTCAACATATAGTCAAATTTCTCGTCTTTAAGCCCATCTTGGGTGAAGGAATTGCCAAACTTGATATGCTCAGTATTCTGTCCCTTAATGAGCATATCTGAATTACAGATTGCGTAAGACTCCGGATTAAGCTCCTGGCCAAATACGCGTAAATCTGCATCTGGATTAAGCTCACGCAGATACTCTTCTGCCACAGAAAGCATGCCGCCGGTTCCGCAGGCAGGATCAAAAAGCGTCTTAACAATGCCTTTCTTTGTAAGAATCTCTTTATCGTTTAAGAAAAGGATATTAACCATAAGACGTATAACCTCTCGAGGCGTGAAATGCTCCCCCGCGGTTTCATTGGAAAGGTCAGCAAATTTCCGGATAAGCTCCTCAAAAATATAGCCCATTTCAATATTGAGAACTGCTTCGGGATGTAAATCAACCTCGGCAAAGCGCTTAACAACCATATACAAAAGGTTAGATTTATCAAGCCGTTCAATATGGTCATCAAAATTGAAGTGTTCCAGAATACTGCGGGCATTTTTGGAAAACCCATTGATATAGTTTCTGAGATTGGCGGCAATATCATTCGGGTCAGCGACTAACTTTTGGAAATCAAATTTGCTTTTATTATAGAAAGATAGTTTTGCTTTCTTTTTAAGAACGGTTTCAGCAGCCCCCGGGGATAAACTTTTAACCTGTGGAAGATACGACAGAACCTTCTCTTTTGTTGGTTCAAGCACGCAATCCAAGCGACGCAGGACCGTAAGCGGCAAAATCACCCGGCCGTATTCTGACTGCTTATAATCACCTCGCAGAAGATCAGCAATACTCCAGATAAAATTCGCTCTTTCTTTAAAATTTATGGTCATATATTCCCTTTTCTCTATTCTTCTCTTTAACGATATTATACCTTTCGCGGTTTTAGTATATTATTGGTTATTACCGTATTTATCTCCCCAAAAACATCAAAAGTTTTTACAAGCATCGAGGTCGATACCAAAAGGCTTGCTATATGTTTCATGCCCAGCGCTACCGTTAGGCCATTTACTTTTATCAGATGGCAAGTCAGCTTTAATTCCCTCATCCGTAATAATCTTCCACAACGTATCATCTTTTTCTGCAACAACTTTAACAGCAAGAGACGGATAAATAATAAAGGCAAACCATTTATCAAGCGGCAATAAATATTTTGGATATTTTGATTTTTGCACGCTATATTTATCTAAATAAGCACGAAAATTCCCATCGATTTTATCTTCAATTTTATCTATACCAGAAACCACTCCAAGTTTAGCTTCTATCTCTGGTGAATAAATAATCCGCCATTCTGACTCGTCAAAATTCTTATATTGCATATAACCGCTATTGGTTTTACCTTCATTCATAGACTTAAGATAATAAGACCACCAAGCGTCAACAGGTATTCCAATCTCGCCTTGAGCATTAGGTAGAAACGGCTCGAAGAACCAATTGCCGAATTCTTCTCGATAATACACAATTGGCGATCCGCGTCTTCCTAAGACAAATGGGCGCTTAAGTCCTATCCCTAATCTGCCGAATCTCTTTGCATGAACACGAGCTTCTGACAATTTCAATTCAGTAAAACAAGTACGCCAGAAAGATGCGCGTTTGATTGGTTTCCCCTTATAGAAAGTTTGCTGGTCATTCTCGCTGCTTGTCATCCATAAGCCATATCTCAAAATGCTCTTTAATCTATCAATGTAAGGATCAATAATATTTTTATCCAGTTTAGGTTCGTTTTTTTGTTCCCAAAGAGAGTCATATTTATCATCGATGTCTTTCCCTGTCCAATACACTAAGAAATCTGAATGAATGGCATGCTGAAGATCAAAAAATGGATCACATTTACCACCGGCATATAAACAATTTAAACTATCGCATGAAGTATCTTTGTTTAAACACCGTGATGCCAATACCTGCAACGAACTTCCGTCTTTGGTAATATTTTCCAAGCTATGCTCGAATACTATCCCTGTATGCTTAAAACAACAAAGTCTTTTATATTTTGTATTAGCCATTATTAATATAAAACTAACTCAACGTTTTATCCTGTTAATTTCTTTTTCAGCCGTCTTCAATTTCTCCAAAACGCTCTCAAATGACGGAGGATCCTCAAAAAACATTTCCTGCATTTGACGATAGTCATCATTTAGCTGAAAAAGATGCTCATCCAGAGGCACTAATCGAAGACTGCCGGGCTTTGCTAAATCATAATGCGCCTTACTATCTTTAAAAAATAAGGCCTTATGCTCAGCGACTTTTATCAATAGGTCAATATTCTGAATGGCTTTGCCATAAATAGGAGAATCTACCATCTCGCCAACGTCGTAGTAATGGCGCGACATTCTTGTTCGTAATTTTGAGCCATGGCTTATTGCATGCAATATTGTCGCTTTCTCCCAAAAGGTTCTTTCGGCTCCCAAAACACGTACCTGAGCGCCTTCAATGGTCACCTTACCGGCCGCATTAGAAACATAAGGTTTAACGGACATAACCTCAACAGGCCAATGATCCGATCTTGCCCCGAGTTCAATCTTCACAACAGGCTGAACATACCCTCCGCTAACGTCATTGTCTACGACACTGGGATATGTGAATAAAACAGTTTGTTTGTCTGGATCGTCAGGATCTATTTTTATCTCCCATGTTCCTATGCCAGACAATGCGGTTTTAATTTTATCTTCCAATTCAGGAATGATTACATCGGTAATCTTATCTTGGCATGCTTGCTTCAATCGAGCTATCCTTCGCTGGTTTTCTTTGCCGCTCTGTTTCCTATCAGGCTCTATTGGTTCATGGATTGTCAAAAATGACCTCTCGATCGAAACATCAACATCTTCAGAAAAGCGCTTGATAACGTTGTAACACTTTGAAAGCGACGTGCCTCCTTTAAATGTCAAGTGATTGTCGGATGCAGGCAATGAAAAAAGGATTTTAAGTATCCAGCATACCCAGAAATCTTTTTCGATGAGTTGGGGCGTGACATCTAATTCATGCGCGACGACATCAAAATATACTTTTTTATCCGCATTCTTTAATAACAAAAAGTTATCCATTAATCTCTCACTCCTGTATTTTTCTGAAGATATTTCCTATCCATGCTGACGCATAACGAATATCATTCATAAGCGTGCTTTTATCGTCATCGGACAAGCGTCTTTTAAGTTTCATAACGACGGCTGAATCTATGTTTCCCCGCTTTAAATAACGCAGAGCCTGAATGACTAATCCGCTTATCCGTCCAGCCGTTGCCATGTTCCTCGGCGTTGTTCTCTTTAAAATAATTGTCCGTTTACCTACTTGCACTTTTCGATTAGGACCGTCAGTGAGAAAAACGATTTTTGCCGGAACCTGCTCTGTTAGGCCTAAGAGATTTGCGGCATACGCGCCGGAAGGTTGAATTTTCAAATTATCTCGCCCCACTAATGCTTGTGCAATACGATCATAATTAGGCGGAAGGTCTCCAAAATCCGGATGTTTTACCGGATAATCGTATAATCCTCGAGACAAACGACGTATAGTCCCTGATTTAGTCAAACGCCCTAAAGCTTGATCTACAGCCATACGGCTCCCAAGGTCAAGAAAGTTAATTGGAGTAAACACCCAACCCCTCTTCTTCCCATATATCCTGCTAACTACCTTATTATCAATGGTTTGTGTCATTTATCGCTCCTTTTCTTGTCAGAAAAAGTATATAGTTTTTCTGACAAGATGTCAAGCTATTTTTATCTGCGGGCTCTGGTAAACGTAAATGTCCACTGGCGAGTGGACATCTTAAATGACCGGACATTTGGAACCGCCCTCAGACGTGCTTAATCTCATATTTTAACTATATGAGATTATAAGAGATTGTTTATCCAGAGATCATTCCCCCACCAGCGCCTCTGCCATCTGCGCCATGGTCTTACTATACCGAGGCCATCGGCCATCCGAAGGTACGCAAAAATATACGCTTTCCCCTGTGCTCTTTTTTCTCTTCTTTTGACATCTTTCTCCCTTATTGTCTGAATATTATCGTAGGAGCACATTGCAATGTGCCCCTACGATATTTATTATTCCATGAATATGGTTTGGCATCACAATAAATTTCATCCAAATCAATTTTTTTACGCATTTCTCTCGTTTTATACCATTCATTTTGAACAATTTTTCCGTATTCATTTAACATCATTTTACCATCACACACATCGCCAAACACGCATTTTCGCACGTTAACACAAACCGTCACGTAATACGCGCCTTCTTGCGTGCAATCGTAATTTTTTAATCGTATTGATCTGCGGTTTCCGGGCATATCTTACTCCACCAACACCTCGGCAAGGGTCATCATCGTTTTTGTAGGGGCTTCTTCAGTTTCTTTTTTGCAGGGGTAGTGTTTTTTTTGTTTTTCTTTTTTTAGATGATGATTTTTTGGCTGATTGCACTTTTTTTGTTATTTTTTTCAGAGCTTTATTAACAGTTTTTTTCTTTGGTTGTTTATTAGAAATGGTGTCGATATCTATATCAATTCCAAAGATTTCAGATATATCCGCATCATCAATGACTTTTGAAGTCTTTTTCTTTGCTCTTTTAAGAAGATCGCCCGCCTTCTCCTTAATAGCTCCTGTTATTAAATCCTTCATATTGACATTTCTTAATGTGAAAAATAATTCAGGCTCTACATCTAATCGCGATCCAATACCGTATAAAGTGGCGGCAACATGCTTGCACATACCTGCCCAGTCAGGACAGCTACAGTCAAAAGATATCTCTTTAGGAGAAGGAAATAACCCTGTTTTTTTATTAGTAAAAATTTCTGATAGAGATTCGGGCAATTTCCCTTCAAAAAGTTCCTGCAGTGATCCGAACTCTCCCTGACTGGCCTTTTTCAGGTCATTCCAGATACTTTTTTTGATTGCCTTTATTTCGACTTTGACTTTGTAGGGAATCGATCTGGTTCCCTGAACCAATGATTCGATAAGTCCTGATTTAATTTGTAAATCCAGCACAGCATTGTGTCGCACATAGCTTCTGCCACGCCCGATCCTGTTAGAATAATCCGCATAGCTTTCCAGATTTTTGTTCCAGGATTTACCCCACCATGTTCGAGCAATCGTTCTTCCATTGATAGTGACAGGTTTGATGTTTGGATTATTTTTTCTCAGTCTCTTTAGTTTTTTTTCTGCCTTTGATTTTTTTTGCGCAACTGATACATATGATCCATAAACTTGCCAGTAAGACATAACGATGATTCCTTTCTATAAATGAAGTTTAAATAAATCCAATATTTCTTTATTATCCTTTTCTGTTATCCAGCTTTCATTTGTGCTTTGGATAATATTCTGCGAGAGGGCAGACTTTTTTTCTAACATATCGTCAATCTTTTCTTCAACCGTTCCTTTTGTGATAAATTTATGTACAATAACCTTTTTTTTCTGCCCGATTCTGAATGCCCTGTCTGTTGCCTGATTCTCAACCGCAGGATTCCACCATCTGTCAAAATGAATCACATGATTGGCTTCTGTTAAATTAAGACCAACACCGCCAGCTTTTACAGATAGGATAAAAAATGGAACATATTCCCTGCTTTGAAAACGTTCTATGAGTTTCATTCGTTTTGATACAGGGATGCTACCATGCAAGATTAGACCCTCTCTATTAAAGACAATTTTCAAAAAATCATGGAGAGGCTCTGTGATTTCTTTGAATTGTGTAAATATTAAAACTTTTTCTCTTTTTGCGAAAATCGTCTCGCAAATCTCTCGCAGGCGTTTGAACTTTCCGCTTTCTTCTTCGGGATAATCTTTGTTACCCAAATACTGACCTGGGTGATTACAAATTTGTTTAAATTTAATCAGCGAAGATAATATCAGACCTTTACGTTGAATGTCTTCCAATTCTTCTATCGCATATCGCATATCATCAATCAGTTTCTGGTACAAAAGGATTTGTTTTTTGCTTAATTCAGAATAGGTTTTCATTTCGATCTTATCAGGCAAATCAGAGATAACCGATTTATCCGTCTTAAGCCGCCGCAAGATATATGGGCTAATAACCTTTTTTAGGCGGCTATATCTATCTGTATTATCGTTTAATGTCTTCGCGTAATCAGTAAACTCCCTCTCATTGCCTAACAATCCCGGGTTAATGAAGTCATACAGCGACCATAAATCAGAGAGCCTGTTTTCAATAGGCGTACCCGTAAGAATTATTCTATTGAAGGATGTTAACTTTTTTACAGCCTTTGTCTGTTTTGTTCCCGGATTTTTTATGGCCTGAGCTTCGTCTAAAATAATATAGTGCCATCCGTAGGATTTTAAGGACGCGTATCGCTGTATTAAAGAATATGTCGTAATAACAAGATCATAATTTTTTATTAAATTATCATTTTCAAGCAAAGTTTTGCTTTGAGGATTCACATTCGGGTGAGCGATAATAAATTTTAATGACGGGGCAAAACGATTGATTTCATCCTGCCAGTTTGAAAGCAATGACGCGGGGACAATGAGTAAATTTGATCCTATGACTTTAGCACTTTTTAAAAGCGTCAAAAAGCCAAGGATTTGAATGGTCTTACCTAATCCCATATCATCAGCAAGACAAGCGCCAAATTGTAAGGAATGTAAAAAATACAGCCAGTCTAATCCTTTTTGCTGATAATCCCGCAGTTTTGCTTTAAAGGTTTCCTCGGGAAGAACAGATTTAATCAAATCGGGATCTCGTAATCTTTCAATGACAGATTGAAGCCATTCTCCATTTGAAATATCAATGATGTCATTTTGCGCGACAGGCCCAAAGATATCTTTTGTTCCCATCTGCATACGCATAGCCTCTTTAATGGTCAATCCTCCATTTTCTGAAACCTGTTTTATCTTTTCAAAAGCGTCAAGTGCCTGACCAAGTTTTTTCGCGTCAACTTCAACCCATTTACCCTTGATGTAAGCAAGCCCTTCGGATTCGGCAAGTATTTTACGCGCTTCCTCCTCACTAATAACAGAATCTCCAAGCAGCAGTTGTGAATTAAAATTTAAGATAGAGTCCATTCCTAAATATGTTGGTGAAGAATCCCCGATTGAAATATTCAATCTAAATGAGGAAGAATCCCCTTTCCACCAATTAGGAATTCTACACAGAATACCGGAATTTTCATAGACAGTAATTTCCTTAAGAAATTTAAAAGCCTCTGCTGAACTCCACGCGAGGGGATGAAAAATTTCTCCGGAATCCAAGAGTTCTTCGACCAAGGGGCTTTCTTTAGCCGCTGAATGTACTGTTGTTAGAAGATCTAACAATTTATGGCTATTTTCCCCGTATTCTTCAAGGGCATGCTTTAAAGGGAGATGTTTGGATTTCCCCTGCTTATTAAAAGAAGCCGAATATGTTGCCAAAAAAGCAAAGGGGGAATTTTCTGATTTCTTATTCTCAACAAGGTGAAAATAAACCCTCCCAATAAGATGAATATTCGGGCTGAATTTTTTTATAAAATCCTCAACAGATCCTTTATATTTTTTTATCTCTTGTTGAAATTGGCTATGAATAACTGCCCATAAAGATTTCAGAAGATCCGCGTTTAAATATTCCGCACCCGTCATAAAAGGAGCTTTTTCCAAGAATTCCAAGATCTCATTATCTTCAATCAGGATAGATATTTTTTCGCGAATTTCTTCAAGGTCAGGAGTATGACTTAATTTATGCGCAAAAAGACAGGCAAAATTTCTTAAAAAATTGAGCGATAGAGAGAGCGCCACATTTTTATCACAAAAACTCAAGAATAATAATGCGGAAGAGAAATCTTCTTGAAATCGTTTAAATATTTCCTTTTGCAAAATTTGTGCACTTTTATCGATTTTGAGTTCAGAGTCATTCCACTCCAACTGGATTGCATCATTAGGAAGAATGACAGCGGTTAATTCCCGGTACATCAAAATATCCTTTTCGTTTTTTTCCTTTACACTTTCCTGATTCTTTCGTCACTTTCGCATTCACAATCAGTTACCATCTTCAGAACTTTCAATATCATCGTGTGGAACTTGCGCATACGGTCATCCGAAGGTACGCCAAAGTATACGCTTTCCGTGCCCCGGCTTGCCACTTTCTTCCCGCTCTTAATTTGTGAACTTCTGCAATTTTTCGATATAGCTTTGGATATACTTTATTTCTTTCTCGCCAACTCATAATAAAATTTAATGCGTTTCCCCTTATCCTTTTATCCTCTTTTTCTTTTCCTGTTCGATGAGATAGTTCTCTTTTGTAATGACTTTCTGCTTTGTTTTCTTTTCCAATGCTTTGCGGGCGTTTTTTGCGATTGTTCCGCCTTCTTTGGAGGCTTTTTTATGTCCGTTAAATGTTCTTGGATCTCTTGTTCGCTCAATTTCTGATGTGGAGGCTTCACCAAGCATTGAAAAGATAAGCTCCAAATCAGTCATGTGGTCTCTTAAATTCTCTTTAGTAATCCCTTTGTATTTTCTGTATTCAGAAGGAGTCATGCCAAAAGATGCTTTTGATATTTCGGCTGTCAGTATGGCATAATTCTCTTGGGTTAAGATTCCGCGTTTTTTCCACTCGTCAGTTAAATCCTGCCTTACGGCAATCCCTCTCAATCTTTTGTCAATCCATGATTTAGAATATCCCTTTTTCTCATAGATTTCTTTCATGCGCTCCTGCGCAAGCTCAGGGTTTTCGATTTCCTGTACTCTGTCATATCCTACCTGTGCAAGCCAGCGTTTGAACGGTTCGGCTTTTTTGGATGGAATTGACTGAATTATTCTGAATATTCCTTTAGTATTAGCGCAGTCAGTAAGTCTTAACTTTCCATCTTCGGCTACCAATTTCAACCGTACCCAAATTGGGGACAGTTGAAGATTTGTGAATTCTCTCGTTTTCACCTTTCCCCAGTATTGTCTAGGTGTAGGACTGTCTGTTAAGGCTTCTACAGCATCAACGACACTAAAATACCATTCATTTATATGCCAGATTCTCCTGATTCTTTTATCCTGAAATACAATAATTTTGCTATCTTTGTTCATTTTTAAACATCCTTATTCACAAATCACTCTTGCTTTTAATAAATCTTTCTAAATCAATCTATTGCTTTGTATTTTACCACCACAATCGGCTTATATCTGCTGTTGTTTGTTTTCTTTTTCATCTTCATCTGTTCCCCCCTAACCCCTTCACTCCAAACCATTTATCTTCCGCAACAGCCCTAAAATTATCCCTACGTACTGGGATATACGGCCAGCCAAAGGTTTTGACAAAAACCTTTGGCTGCCGTGCCGAATTCTGGTGAGAAAAATGTCAAACAGCTTCACCGTGAGAGATTTTTCCACCGCTCAGAAATTGGTGAGACTCTTCTCTCTCCATATCTTTACCTTCTCTTTCTTCAAAAAGATTGCGATAACTTTTATCTACAAACAGCCGGCCGTATTTTACCTGCTTGTCTTTCTTGTCTTTTGGAAACAGTATGCCCATTAACAAACCTCTTAACCAATCGCATTATTTTAGCCCCCTTATCAAGCTCTCTATCGTATCAACAAAATCTATCGCGTTTTTGTAAATTCTTTCCGCGTCCTTCTGAGCTATAACTGAATCGGCTTTGTATTGTGCCGTATTTCTCTTGGATTTGGTAGCCCACATTCTGTTGACATATTTTTCATCAAGCCGTTTTGCGGATTTGATTTTCTCAATATCTTTTGAAGCTTCCATAAGCAAGGAACCTGTTTCAATATTATGCCTTGCTTTATCAATGTGATATTTTACCAGCACTGTAATTGTGGAATCTACCTTTAAATCGCCGTTATCAAAATACCCTTTTACTTTTATCTTTAGCATTTCATTTTTCAGGTCACTCATTTTATAACCTCCAATATGAGTTCCCAAAATTTTTCCGCGCCAAATAAAATTATTTTATTTTTCAAGATTTCAGTGGTCACATTATGCTCTTTGCTCTTTAGCATCGTTAATAGATTTGTCGGCTCGGAAACCATAGGGTTTATTTCGACGTCAAAAGTTCGCGACAAAGCAACGCATTCAGCGTCTATAGTTTCATCATATTTCTTTTTCGAAGGAACGAGAATAAAAAGGTCGATATCGCTTTTTTTGGAGTCTGTGCCTTTGGCCAAAGAACCAAACAGAACGACGGATAATAGGTTAAAATCCGTCTTTTTGGGAAGCACCGAAAGAAGCTTTTCGACAACGAAGAATATTTTGTCTCTTTTCTTCAGAAAATCTTCAGCTATCTGATTCGATATCTTCACAAAGCTTGTTTTTACTTCGGGGTTATTGTAATTAGGCTTGCAATATTTACGATTTGTACGCTGGTTGACAACCAATATGCCTTTGCTCTCCAGCTCTTCGACCTGCCTATGCACATAGCTGTAAGATATATTCGTCTTTTTAGCTAACTCGTTTATTGTAAACTCAGCATATAGGTCATTGTAAAACAGTTTTATTATTTTATCTTGCACTATAACCTCCTTTATCACTTCTGGTGATAAGATCATCACCAAGGCTGATAAATGTCAAGAAAAATCTTTAAGAGGAGAATAGGCGAAGCATATTTCGAATAGGCGGTGAATTCTTTTGTTAACCTTACTATGAGGCTGTCCGAGAATAGAGCATACACATCGAACAAATTCGTTTTTAAAAACGAAATAGACATCCAAAAAGTAGTTTCTTTAAATTATTTCAAGAATTATTGTTCTTTCACATAAGATCAGGCTTCTCTGGTTACATTTATGACCCAATTGGGACTAATCCCCCTGATTTAAAACACACCGCACCTCGATGAATAGCTTTGACTATTTTTTTGAAGTTGTGGGTTGCGCATACAAGCGAAAATTCACCGGCAACTTTGGGTGAACCACGTAAACTAAATTGGCGAAACTTATTTGTTTTTTATCCTCGATAGGTTTGTCGGGATTATTTTCTTGTTCTCGTTTTTCAAGAGCTTTTTTTTGCGGTCTTTATTTTAGCAAGCCGCGATTCTTTATATTTTAAGTCTTCGGGAATTTCATCCCCGGTTTTATCTTGATATTCTCGATCTTCTTCGTCGCATTGTTTTGCTCGCTAAATAAGTGCTTCTATTTCAAGCGTTAATTGCGCTTCTTGTTCTTTTAATCGCTTATAACTCATTGCTTTATGCTTTGAACTATTTGCTTTAAACTTTGAACCGTCAAGACTGATATGCCCAAGCGAAGCTAACCCAGCTTGATCAAAGCGTCATAGCTGAATTTAAAAACAACATCCGATACGTTCGATTTGCTTTTCCTGAAACGTCAGTTTTTGAAAGTGCTGGCTCTCAAAATTGATTATATAAGCCTTATAAGTGTAGTTTTAAAAACACCGTTTATAAAAGGATCTTTATCTTTTTTCTTCTTCTCGAATTCCTTTGGGCTTAGATTTATTACATTGAATTCCCGACCTGTATCTTTCTGCAGTTTAACGATAATTCTCTGCAATTCCAAAACAGAGTGCGTACCGATAGCCAGCATGTCTATATCGCTCGAAGAATCCGTTTTGTTGCTGGCGTATGAACCGAATAGATATGCCTCCTTAAGACCTTTGATATTATGTACCGTATCCTTAAGCCTTTTTTCTATACCATAGGTCTTCAGGAAAATCTGGCGGTAATGCTCCAAAACCGGATTATCTTTCGCAAGAAAAAAATACCTTTGCTTTCCGCGAAATTCGCTTTTTAAAAGACCTTCTTTTTCCAACTCCTTAAGCTTGGTTTCAGTATTTTTAGGATCAATTTCTAAAATCCTGGCCAGTTCATTAATGTAGACTTGAGCATCGGGATTAAGAAAATAATAATCCAGCAATTTTATTGTTATTTTCGAACGCAGAGATGTCATCTTTTCACCATAGTCATGGTAATAACTTACCATAACCGGTTATTTTGCCAAGTAAATTACGAGCTCCCAAGCGGCTCAAGCGCTACACATTTGAATATCTAAGATGTCAATTTTAGATAGATTTCACTGCTACTACATCCTCGAAATCTTCTATAAAAGAATATTTTCGGGAATGATTCCCGCGAATAATCTCTACCGTAGACAGCCATTCTTTTTCCAAATCAGTTTTCCCATATAATTTTTTCGCTTTTTCAAAATTACTTAGCGCGTATTTATAATGTTTACTCTTGCCCTTGTTAATAATCTCCATGCCCATGGCTCGATATATTTTCGCCGCGGCCGCATAATGTTTTTCGGAAAGCTTTTTCGCGGCGTCATTCAGAGCATAATAGCCAAGAGATTCCAATTCATCGTGTCTGGCGGAAAGAATTTTTTCTGATAGAACATTAATCTCTTTAGTTTTTATGAAAAATTCTATCAAACCGCTACATAGAGATTTCTTTTGTGCTATTGAAACAGCTTTACGATGCCATGCCTCCCTGTCTTTTTTTGAAACATATTTCATCAGTTCCTCATAGCTATATTCTGAGGGAACATTCTTGAATTCCTGCCACGCAGTTTGCAAGGCCTCTTCTTCCCTGCCCAATATGTTCAATAATTCACGTTTTAAATTTGGCAGACCAGAACTTCCATAATTGGGCCAACTCCTTTCTTGTCCAAGAGATAAACCTTTATCTGCAAAATAAAGTGCCTTTTCATATTGACCGTCGGACTTATAGATATCAGCTATAACTTCACAGTCTTTCGGTGTTATCCCTATTTTCTCGCAGAGGTCAATATATACTTTAGTTTTCTTCGCATTTACATATATCTCTTTCAAGATATCCGCATTTTTGCGAACTTTATAAGAAAAATCATAGATCGTTTTTTCGTGTCCTTTTTCTTGCGAAAAGCTTTTCTCGAATCGGTGATAAATTGTTTCTTCGAAATACAACATTTCCGCTTTACCGAGAATAGTTACCAGATCAGTTTCGACCTCATAACACACTCCATAGTCATCGTTATCCATTATTTTCAGCATTTGATTGACGGTTTCTTTTGGATCGAGACCCGCGCGCTGCCTGGCAATAACCCATGAGCAGAACAAATCATCAAAAAACATACCCATGTTGCCACTGGAGTCATCGATCTCTTCCATTTTTTCATAGCTCCCGGCAATAAACAGCTCATAAAGCCTGACTACCCTGACGGCATCCCCTTGCTCCATTAAATTGTCCAGCTCTGCTTTAACATCATCAAGCCTATTAACAAAAGACCAGCTCGCTTTATACGTTATTGATCGTCCCGGATCAAGTGCCTTTTCAATGCTTGATAAAAATGGATCTTTCTTTTCCCCTAAACTCATACTATTCCTTTTCCCTGCATACTTCTAATCTCTTTCATCAAAAATACGAACAAGCGGTTCTTGCCAGTCAAAACAATACTTTTTCCCGCAAAACGATTCAAAGGCGTCAATGCATAACGGGTCAATTTTCGCGAACTCTTCAAGCAAAGCTACCAATTCACCGGCAAATCCTCCCACAATACCATTCGAATCATCTACTCCGCCGACACTTAACTTCTTTTCTAAACGTAAAAGCAGTTTGACCAAAATATCAGCCGCTTGCCTGCTAACCGGCAAATCAGAAACAATTGCCGATAATCGGTTACATCCTTCACTCAAAGAATCCTGATTGGCAAACCAGGTACGCGAGGGTCCACGGTATGGTTTTATATATCGCATAGATTCAGTAATGGCTTTTTTGACTACAGCTAATTCTTCTTTACTCAAAACTTCACATCTTTTACTGCACTCAACATGATTAGAAAGCTGTTTAGCCTCATCACTTAACGGTTTTCCGTCCATAACCGCGTAAAGGGCCAGCGCAACCATATGCTTACAAAGTGTATCTCTTTCTCCAAGGTAACAAGTGCAATGACCATGCTTATAATTGCGAGTCGATACAGAAACACGATACGGTTTTGTACCCAGAACAAGAGCGGAATAATATTCCCCCAATTGCTCTACCTCCGTCACTTTACCGCTCTCGTATAGCCCCATCGCGCGTTTAAAAGTCGCTTCATCAGTAGCAAATTTAATTTTATTAAGATCGTATGCTGTAGTCATGTATTTTTAAATTCCGCAGTTTTTTGACACCTTAAATCAGCCAAAGGAGAACACCCTCCCATCGCTATAAGATCTTTTAACCGTTCCATTCTAAATCACTTATATTCCTCAACAACTCCAGAATCATCCCTACGTACTGGGATATACGGTCAACCAAAGGGTTTGACAAAAACCTTTGGTTGCCACGCCATATCTTTACCTTCTTTTTCCATTTATCAACTCTTCCTTTTGATTCCGCCGCAATCTTTTTATTTCTATTTCTTTCCGCATAGCTTTTTTCAAAAACTTATATTCTTTATACCAAACCACCCGAACCGGCCCTTTTCCCCGCGTATACCGAGCCCCTCGCACCTTCCCATTATGTTCCCCTATCCGCCTCTCCAAATCATTAGTATACCCCGTATAATAAGTCCCATCTCGACACTCAACAACATAGGTATAAAATGGACCCCTGCGGGGTTTAACAGTCCCTTTCATAATAAGCGGTATTTTAACATATTCAGGCAGGCTAAGCAATGGCGGGGAGCTTAACCGGTGTGACAGACGTAAGGGCGCCTCGCGAGGCGCCCTTAACAATCTCATTATTGGTATCTACCAAAAATATAATTCCGTACATATGATTCGGCATTATTATAAATTCATCCAAATCAATTTTTTCACGTATTTCTCCTGTTTTATCCCTGTTTTCTAATTTTGGGGGCTGGGTGACTTTTCCTCTTTTCCCTCACAAATGCTGAGACAGCGGATGTGATTTCTTTAAATGAAACCCGATAATAATCCCAAACCTCAACACAAAGGTTCACGATTATTGACTTCTCATTCAATCGTTTGACTTTGTACTTCTCATGAACGTGACCGCAAAAATTCCAAGGCACATTTGGATCCGCATCCTCGGTCCGATGCGTCATGCAAATATCCTTTGAGCCGTATGATCAACAACTTATTGTAGCTCTGATAACTCTTGTTATCAACCTACGAAAAAAGGATGGAACGGTATTCCATTATCTCTATTTAAACCCCTATTTATTACCCTATTCGGAAAGTTGTTACCCTATTCGATTTTCTTCCATTTGGCGCTTTTGCCTTTTCCAAGACACTCAATAGCTTGATTTACAATCTGTGCCTTAGCTCCCCTCCCGGTTCTTGCGAACAGACTTCTTAAATTCCTTATCAAGCCACTCGATTTTCGCTAACAAATATTTTTTCAGTATCGTCCATTCATACACTTTAAGTTTTTTGCCTCGATATTTATCATAATACTTTTTGTTAAGAATTTTGGGGGCGTCTTCGATTTTCATTAACTTGCCTTTCCAAAACACCAAGGCATACACATTGCCGTTATGTAGCTCTAAAGGCACCCGCCAGCCGCCACAGCAAGTCTTATCCTTATATGGAGAAAGATCGTTTAATTCTTCTAATTCTTTCTTATTCATCTTATTTAACGGCTTACCGCAATCATTAAGTCTTAAAAAAAAAGTTGTTGTTCCCATAATTACCTCCCCCGATTTTATAGTTTATTCGGCAAACCGCCGTATAAATCTTTTGTCAAATCTGATTGCCAGTATTTTTTTGAATCAACATCCATAATTGTTAGCTTGCCTGACCAGCCCGCTCCTGTATCCAAATTCCATATATTGCACACATGTATCGGCTGTAATGTATTATAAAACTCGGTTGTTGTGTGCCCGACAAATATGTCCTTGTACTTGCCTAATTGGCTGTTATGACCGTCCATCTGTTTCTTCCACGCCATATCAAGAAGCGTTCTGTCCCAGACCAAAGTTTGCGCGTTATGGCTTTTGAGCGATATGTCAGGATTGAATCCCCCATGTACAAATATCTGATCGCCGCGTTCAAGCCAATGCTGTCCGCCCTTCAAAAACTCAATATGTTCCCGCGGCATAGGTCCGCCGTGATATGAGGCAATCGTTCTATTCCCGCCTTGTCTCGTCCATATTGCCGGCATATCTCCTTTTAACGCCCAATCAAGTGCCCACATATCATGATTGCCGATGACCAGATCGCGGTTTTTGATTTTAAGAAGTTCCTCAATGCACTGCCTGACTTCCGGATACCCATCGCAAACATCGCCCATCACGATCAAGCGATCTTTCTCATAATCGAACTTAGAGCGCTCAAAGCACTGCATCATTGCTTTATAAGCGCCGTGAATATCTCCGATGGCGTAGGTTTTCAAAGTTATGTCCTTTATAATACTTTTTTCAAACTTTCAAATCTTTCGAATATATCCTGCCTTACATCATGGATATATTCGTCGTCACCGTTTTCCTCTTCAATCATTAAGCGGGAGTAAAATAAATATGCACATTATATCCGTCACTACATAAGATGTCATAGGGACACCTATTTATCTATTTGTTTCTTCATCGCCATGGAAAAATGGGTGTCCGGGTAAATGGGTGACGAGCCTATTTACAAATCTTCCTATACCTTGTACTCCTGCCAAGCCCAATACGCTCAACTTTTTTAAGACGGATTAACTTACCCAATGCCTGGGCTACTGTCGGCAGAGCGACTTTGGCGTTTTGCGAGATATCTTTCGGCGATGCCTCGACAACAGTCTGTAAATATTCCCAGACAGCGATTTGTTTAGGCGATAACAATTTCTCGATATTTTCCTTGGACAAGAGTTCGACTGCCGATTGAGACTGCTTATAAACCACAGAGAGAAAGAAATCCAGCCAAGGAACAATGTTGGGTTTAGATGTGCCGAATGTTTTCTGGCTTTTGCTTAAAGCCAAATAGTAGGCGGCCTTGTTTTCTTCAACTAATTTCTCATGCGAGACGTAAGGCATATACTGATAACCTGCATGCAATAAAAGCAGATTCGTAAGAATGCGGGAAATGCGACCATTGCCGTCTTGGAACGGATGAATCTTTAAGAATTCAACGAGGAAATTTCCGATAATAAGTAGCGGCGGAAATTTGCTCTCTTTAAGAGCGTTTTGCGCCGCCTCAACTAATTCCTGCATTTTTTTAGGCGTAAGATATGCCGGTGTCGTATCAAAAAGAATGCCGACAGACTTTCCCTCCGCGTCAATCATTTGCACTTTATTCTCGGTTTTCTTGTATTCGCCTCGATGAAGCTTGTCTTTTGAGACATACTTTAGGAGCTCTTTATGAAAATGCTTGATCGCGCTCTCGGAAAAACGTATGTGTTTCCATGAATCAAAGACATTCCGGAGCAACTCATAGTATCCTTCTACCTCCTGTTTATCACGGTCGGCAAACCTCTGTATTGTAATGCCGCGCATAAGCTTTTCTATGTCTTCATCGGAAAGCCTGGCTCCCTCGATACGCGTAGAAGCTCCAGTTGATGTGACTAAGACTGACCTCTTGAGTCGCCCCAATACCTGAGGACTCAACCGCGCGCCCACAATCCACTGGCCTTTTAATTCCTCTATTTTGGTGATCATTAACCAGATTTCAGGGGGAAGATTTTCTAATCTTTGATTAAAGGCGTTCGCCATAAAGACTCCTCGTTTAATCTCTTATTTCAACTATATGAGATTATATTAGATTATATTAGATTATAGGCCCTGAAACATATTTGTCAATCGAATTTTACACAACCTCAACCTTAAATAGGGAAATTTATGTTCGACTTCATAATTTTTCACAACTTTTTTATCCGGTATGATTTTTTCTAATAAATGAAGCAAATCGGGAATATTCCACTGTCTATCACCTAGATCAAAAAGCTTTCGGCCTATGGTGTCTTTTTCTTTAACCTTAAATGTGTCATAAAAAGCTTGGTTGGCAGAAATAATTTTTAGTTTCTTACCCAAAACCAAAAACGGTTCCCTTAGCGTGGCAATGATGCTATTGGCGTACCCTAAAAACACTTTTATCATTGTTTCTTCATTCTGTTTTTTCTTCATTTTTCAAGCCCTCCTCAAAAAATAAATATTTCGACTCCGCTCAGAATCTGTTCTGAGCGGTCAATAAACGAAAGACCATAAGATATAAAAATGACCTCTGAATAAGGTTACACTATGTGTCTTAAAAATACAAAACCGCGAGAACACATTATAGAAAGTATTGTGCACTCCCGCGGTTTTATACTTATTTTAAAACTACTAATAGCTACTTCTTTTTTTTCGCTTTCGCTTTTTTAGGAGATTCTTTTTTACATTCTCCTTTAGCGCTCTTTTTAGTACATTTCGGCATCTTTCACCTCCTTGTAAAAAAGTAGATATTATCATTCCCAACTATCATGTTCATCATCACTGTAGAAATCACGAAATTCGGACAGGTCCGTTTTTCCTCCGATCTCTCCAAATTCACGTACTTTAACCGGATTCTCTCCCGTTATTTCCAATTCCGTTTCACAGCTTGAGCAATAAATCACTTCCCCGATCTCAACTTCATCTTCGATGACTATAGGCTCCGAACAATTCGGACATTTTACCATATTTGCTTTGGACATTTCATCTCCTTAGATCCGATTGATTTATTTCTTTAATGTTTTACACATCTTCTTCTTCGTACAAATATATCGACGTTATCTGATTTTTTCCGTCTTTAACAACGTATTCAATAGATATTTCACAACCTTCGTGAATATCTTCCAGTGAATCGGCATTCTCAAATTCCACTTCCGACGCTACCTCATATACCATATTCTTTGTCAAATCGAGATCAAAATTATATTCGCTGATAGTGATTATACCATCCTTAACACTCACAACGGTCCCATCCGCGTAATTACTAAGATCATCCTGTTCCTCAGAAACGGCAATCGGAGAAAACACAGCCGTTAATAAAACCGCGAACACCATTATCACACAAAAAAATTTTCTCATTTACCTCTCCTCCTTTTTTTTAATAAATAGGAAATCGTCCCTATTCATTTGTTTACGCGAATGTAGTCTACTATAAAATTGCCTTCTGTCAAGTACAAAAGAATTAAAAAAATGCGGAATGAAATCCGCACTTATACGAACGTTAAATCCGAATGTGGTAAGGTGAGATGGCAAGCGCGAGATGGGGGCTAAAGACACAATCTCAATAAGATTGCTATCCCGGCCCTGCTTGCCCTGCCTGTCTCGAATAAGGGCGAGGGGCGCTTGTCAAAGGAAGCCGGGATCCTGTTCCTTTTGTATGATTATTTTCTGTAATTGGTTTAAACAACTCTTCCATTGATATGAATACGTTGATTTTTTTATAGCTTCAATAGAATTGTTTATTTTCAAAAAAACAGATGATAATCTTTATTTCAACCGATCTTTAAGAGTATCTGTAAGCCTCCTTAATCTCTCAGAAAAGTCATGTTTTTCCAAGTGAACATCTATGATGCTTGGTGAAGAATTCTTCTTCGCGGATGAAAGAGCGCTTGATAATTCATCTTCTGTGATAACTGTATAACCCTCACCTTTTCCAATAATATTAACGATATCCGCGTATTTCCAAGATTGAATGTCATTAAAAGGCCCGTCTATCATAGAACGAAATGTACCGTATCCACCATTATTAAGAACAACTACTATCGGACTAAGTCCGTATTTCACGCTGACAGAAAGTTCCATCGCCGTCATTTGAAAAGCCCCATCTCCAACCAAGACAAGCGGCCTGCGCTCCGGTGCGGCAAACTGCACGCCAATTGACGCCGGAACGGCAAACCCAATTGAAGCATAATATGCCGGAGAAATAAATTCGGTCATCCCGTGAACCCTTAAATCGAGCGAGCCGAAAAGCGGATCTCCCGGCTCGGCGATCACGGTAGTATTATCGTCTAAAAAAGTGTTTACACAGGCGATAAGACGATCCACAGTGATTTTTTTGCCTGTTTGCGGAATGAACGGAACAAGTTCATATTTTTTTGGCTGAAAGGTTATTTTCTTGGGCGATTTTAAATACTTATTCAGACATTCAAGAAAATATTTCATGCTTATGTTCGGATAATTATGATGTTTCACTAAAAGACTGTTCGGCGTCATCACAACGCTCTTATTAGTATCTATGTGATGGGTAAAAATACCAGTAGCCAAATCTGTTACATAAGGACCTAACGCGATAACACAATCAGAATTTTCCACCACTTTCCTCACATACTCAGGACTCATGCCCCCGGCATATACACCGATATACTGTGGGTGATTTTCCGACACCACTGATTTGCTTAAAATCCCTGTCACAAAAGGTAGACCTGAGCGCTTTAAAAATTCCAGAAACAGTGTCTGCAAATTAAAGCGATGCACTTCGGCTCCAGCCATTATTATAGGCCGCTTCGCGGCGTTCAGCATATCCAGAACCTCGCGAAGAGCTTCATTAAGAGCCGCCTTATCCACGGTTAATGATTCCGCGGAAACGGTTATTTTTGGTTCATCTATTTCGACATCCACCATATCGCGCGGCAATTCAATATAACCCGGCCTTTTTGTTTCTTTTATTTTATTTATGACACGGTTAATTTCAAAAGAAGCGGTTTTGGCATCACTTAGAACTGCCTGCGCATCGGTCATTTCTCTAAAAACATTGAGTTGAGTTTCAAAAGAACGCACCTTATGATGAAGAAGCGGATCATATTTCCGCTCAGCTATCCCCGGCGCCCCGCTGATTACTAGAACAGGCGAAAGTTCCGCATAGGCCTGCGCTGTGCTATTTGCAAGTTTAAGTCCTCCGACGCCATAGGTAACGCAAACGGCACCAAATCCTGTCACTCTTGCATAAGCATCCGCGGCAAACCCCGCTCCCTGTTCATCACAGGTATTAACCAATTTAAGCCGGCTCTTGTAAAGTTGAGAATAAAAATTTAGTACATAGTCTCCCTGTATGCCGAAGACATGCTTTAGTCCAATTGCCTCCAATTGTTTGATAAGATACCCGCCTATTTTCATAAATTGTATTCTTTCACTTTTGATTTTATGTTTTCGTACTATCCTATTGTGTCATAATACCTTATTTCAAAAAATCAAGGAAACGTTGGGACACTATTGGGAGCTGTTTTTAAACATAATCGGGTAGATTTTCACATTTCAGTCAGCTTAATATGATCAGACTCTATTTGCATTAACGCGCGAAAAAATTCTTTGATTTCTGTTTCAGGCGTTCGGGCACTTGCCTCGCCATAAAATTTAACGGCATTTTTTTCTCTTCTCGACGCTTCTTTTATGTTTTCTTCATCAGAGTTAACCGCTTTGTCCGCGCCTATGTTTGAATTTGGTTTTTCTATACTCAAGTGTTTACATATCGCCGAGGCGTGCTCCCTCTCAACTTTTGAAAGCCCCTTAAACATACTCGAAACATACACATCTTTACTTTTCGCGGAAATCGCTTTATAAAAATTCGTATTATTAATTTCGAGATCCAATGCTTTTTTCAAATTTTCTTTCGTCACTTCCGACAAATCACCGTTATGAAGCAATTTCCATTTTTTGGCCAAAACAAAATAATTCTCATGCGCGCCGCAAAACGGACAACTTTTAGGTTTTTCCTCGCCTAAATAAACCTCACCGCAAATCTGACACCGATAAACCTTCATAAAATTCCTTTCCGGAGACCCCAAATTGTTTAACCCATTTATTATGCGGGCACATGCAATGTGCCCCTACGAACAACCTACGAGGTTGTTGGTGAACGGGTTTCATACGCGGGCACATGCAATGTGCCCATACCAACAACCTACGAGATTGTTGGTGAACGGGTTTCATATGCGGGCACATGCAATGTGCCCATACCAACAACCTACGAGGTTGTTGGTGAACGGGTTTCATATGCGGGCACATGCAATGTGCCCATACAAACAACCTACGAGGTTGTTGGTGTAGGTTGTTGGTGTACGAATTCATACGTCCCTACGAATATATAGCCTATTTTATTCGTATCTTAAAGCTTCTATCGGGTTGAGTTCGGAGGCTTTTTGGGCCGGCCAGAGTCCGAAAAATATGCCGACGGCGATCGAAAAACCTGCCGCGAGAATAATATTTGATAAGGTTACTTTTGTGGCCCATCCGGCGAAAAAGGATAATAAAAGAGATATTCCTATACCCAGAAATACTCCTATAAGACCGCCGCTTAACGTCATGATCACCGCTTCAATAAGAAACTGCGTCATAATGTCTTTCGCGCGGGCGCCGAGAGCTTTTCTGAGACCTATCTCCCGTGTTCTTTCAGTAACTGAAACTAACATAATATTCATAATGCCAATACCTCCGACCAAAAGAGATATGGCGGCGATAGAACCCAAAAGAACACTCATTGTGCGTGTGGTGCTCGATAACATTTCCTGTATCTCGCTCATATCGCGTATATGAAAATAATCATCCACGTTTTTATATATGCGGTGTTTTTTCGCGATCACTTGTTTGATTTGTTCCTTCGCCTGATCCATTGATTCCATATTAGAGACTTCAACATCGATCCCGTCAAGATAATCTTTCCCCAACAGCCGGTACATCGCCGTTGTCACGGGGACATAAATAACTTCGTTCTGGTCACGCCAACCGGCTGAACTTTTTTCGGGAGCGACGCCTATGACCCTGAAATTAACGCGGTTTATCTTTATAATTTCTCCCACGGGATTCATCCTGCCGAAAAGCTTTTCGACTATAGTTGTTCCGAGTATAGCCGTTTTTTCTCGAAGTGAAATTTCTTCATGAGTGAACCATCTGCCGATTTCCGGTGTCGACGCGCGCATTTCACCGTAATCATAATCAACACCTTCGACTCTTGTATTCCAATTTTCGCTTTTATAAACAACTTGCGCAGTTCCGCTAACGGTACCGCTCACTCTTTTGATCAAAGGCTTCATCTCTCTCATCGCGTCAACATCACTTGCCGTAAACCGCGTATTGGACCCTGACGCGTTAGAAACCCCTCTAACGTTTGAAGCACCCGCGCGTATCGACAAAAGATTCGACCCAAGTGTTTTGATCCGTTGCTCCATAGCTTCTTGCGCTCCCTGTCCGAGAGCAAGCATAGAAATTACCGCGCCAACCCCGAAAAGTATGCCGAGCATGGAAAGAAACGATCTTATTTTGTTCGCGAATATCGCCCTGCGGGACTGCTTCACATGTTCAACCAATTCCACTTTGGCGAAAGCGGAATGAGTCCGGCTTAATATAGCGCGAACCGGTTTATCTCCTTCTTTGGAAGGAGGAGTTTTCACTTTAGTTTCGTCGGATATGATCTTGCCGTCGCGCATCGTTATTATTCTTTTCGCGTAGAGGGCGATCTCTTTTTCATGAGTAACCATCACAACGGTTTTTCCCTCTTTATTTAAACCGCGGATGATTTTCATTATTTCTTCTTCACTTTTTGTGTCAAGATTACCCGTCGGCTCATCGGCTAAAATTATAACAGGATCATTAACCAACGCGCGAGCGATTGCCACTCGTTGCTGTTCTCCTCCGGAAAGTTCATTCGGCAAATGTTTCGCTCGATTTTTTAAACCGACTTCTGATAATTTTTTTTCGGCCTGCTGAACAAGATTTTTTTTATCCGAGTAGATAAGAGGAAGTTCCACATTCTCTATAGCGCTGGTTCTCTTTAAGAGATGAAACTGCTGGAAGACAAATCCTGCCAGATTGTTCCTTAGATATGCTGATTCTTCGTTAGACAAACTTGATATGTCCGTCCCGAAAATCTTATATGACCCGGAATCGGGGCGGTCCAAAAAACCCAATATATGCAAAAGGGTTGACTTTCCGCTCCCGGACGCGCCCATTATGGCGACAAATTCGCCTTGGTTTATTGTAAGCGATACGCCGCCCAGCGCCTGTACGCGCACTTCGCCCTTGCCGTATGTTTTGGATATGTTTTTTATTTCAATCATTTTTTCTTATTTCTTTGCGGCATAAACGGATTAGTGCCGGCAGATTTTTTTTGAGGGAGATACTCGGCAGTCTGGATAAAAACATTATCGTTTTCGGAAATACCCGATATTATTTCTGTGTTTTTTCCATCTGTCAGTCCCGTATTGATATAACGTTTTTGCGCCGCGTCGTTTTGACCTTTGATCATTACAAACGGCTTTTTCCCGTCATAATGAACAGCTATTGAAGAGATCACTAAAATATCTTTTTTCGCTTCTTCCACAACTTCAACCATAACACTCATTCCTGAACGCAAAAATTCCGGCACTTCGTCCGGAAGAATATCAACATCATATATGGTGACGTTGTTTACAATTTCCGATTCATACGCGAGATGATCCACAGTTCCTTCTATTTTAACATCGGGATACGCGTCCAGCGTAATAAAAGCTTTCTGTCCCAGTTTAACTTTTCCGATATCCGTTTCATCAAACTGGGCGCTTATGACAAGCCTGTCGGATAAAACTATAACCGCGTCCTGCGCCGTAATGGTCTGACCGGGCTCAATAGAACGGACTATCACTTCGCCGTTTATCGGAGAAACGATCGGTGTTTTTTTGTATACTTCTTCCCAATACGCTAACACTTCATCCGATTGCGACCGTGCGGCGTCCACTAACGCGGCTCTTTCGGTTGAACTCATCCATACCAAAACATCTCCTTCCGAAACAATATCGCCTTCCCTTACCATGACCTTGTCAATTCTGCCGGCAATGGAGGGTTTGATCTCAAGCCTGTTCTGCGGCTCTATCACACCCGTTGTCGCGACCGTTACGAAAATTTCTCCAAGACCGGGACTTATAACATCTTTTCGTATACCGAGTTTGGATCTGGGATTACACCCGTGAAAAAAAACCGCCGCGATAATTAATAACGCGGCTATAACAAAAAATAGTTTTGCTTTATGCTGTATCATATTCCAACGTCCCTCCTATTGCCTGGATCCAATACGCTTCGGCATAAAGCATCTCCGCCTCAGCGTTCAAATAAGCTTTTTGGGCTTTTACAAGATTGTCTTCTATAATTATCCAATCGTTAAATGACGTAAGGCCCGTCGCGTATTGGGCTCTTGATATTTTCGCGCGTTCCTCTCCCGCTAATAAAAATTTCTTTTTTACCGAAACATCGGTTATGGCATCCTTCAGGTCTTTCCATGATCTTTCGAGGGTAACCAAGACGCTGTCCCTTCCGCTTCTTTCTTCGGCTTTTGCCTGAATCAGCGCTGATTTCGCCTTCGAAACTTCGAACACGCGGCTCCCTCCCTCAAAAAGCGGCAAAGAGGCTGAAACCCCGGCTGACCACTCGTTTTTTTTCGGAGGCCACTCATTATTTGTCCTGCCGAAAGATCCATCCAGATAAAGTTTAGGGAAAAAATCCGCCTCTTTGGAATTAACATTGTATACCGCCGCTTCTTTTTTGGATATCAGTTCTTTAAGAAAAGGTGTTGTTCGGGCAAGATATTCAAGATCCGGTTTTTCACTGTAATCTCCGATAAGAGAAAAATTCCCTTCAGTAACCATGTGCTTCATTTTATCAAGTCCCAGTTCTTTGGACAATTCTCTTTGAGACAGTAAAACGCTTCTTTCGGCTTCGGCAATATCCAATTCCGCCTGCGCTACATCCGCCTGAGCGGTTAAATACGCTCCTCTATGTTCCCTGCCTCCTTCATACCGCAATTTAACAAGTTCAAGATTTTGTTTTCTCCTCAAGGCAATGTTCTCTGTGATCAGGATCAACGCCTCGGCTCTCATCAAATTTGTAAAAGCGGTTCTTAATGCCAATCTCACATCAGAAGAGACAACATCATAGTTATAACACTCGGCATTAAAGGTTTTTAACGCGTTTGAAACTTCACTGGAGGTTTTAAATCCGTCGAAAACAAGCTGGCTCGCGCTTACGGCATAGGTATAGGTATTCGCGGGTTTTTTAGTGTTGGATTTTACTCTTTTACCTCTGACTTCTGAATCTATTTGCGGCAAGATCTCGCTTAGATCTATGCCAATGTCTCTATTTGCCTGTTTAACTTGTTCAATCGCTGAAATTAGATCCGGATTGTTCTGTTTAGCGATACGCAAACATTCTTTCCATGTGATCAGTTCTTCTGAATACGCAGGCCCTGATCCAAAAAATACACACACAATAAACAAAAAACATATCAGCAACGAACCCAAACGTCCGTTTTTCATAAATCCCCCGCGTCCACTCTTCGACAAACTTCTCATAATTTCGGTATTCTAACACAGATCAACAGGCGAATCAACATCGTAGCGGATCCGGGTTTCCGCGCGTTTTTTTATTATCAAGGCGGGAAAACCCCGCCCCTACTTGACTATCATGTAGCCCGCGACTATTAGCAGACATACACCGAAAATTTTTCGCAGGATAATTTCCGGAATGGGAAGAGCGAACTTCGCGCCCATGTATCCGCCGATTA